>Ga0187867_10003415_pt1 | contig 12711 bp, 10 predicted proteins | sample June2016WEW_13_1_FD_132976 | JGI IMG/M metagenome (GOLD analysis project Ga0187867, IMG submission 132976) | Peatland microbial communities from SPRUCE experiment site at the Marcell Experimental Forest, Minnesota, USA - June2016WEW_13_10 | ecosystem: Environmental > Terrestrial > Soil >... | reverse complement strand
TTGTGGGTTTACTGACAAGCCGGGTGACAAGGAAACCGGACACCCTTTGGAAGTGGCGGCGGTTTCGGTGGTTGTGGAATTATCAAACGGATTAAAAGTCCGTTGCTCTACCTACTGAGCTACGTGCTCGGCTTGTTCGCCGGGGATTTGCGCCGCCGGGGCACACATGCCACTTTCAGAACCAACCACGGTTTTAACCGCAGCGGCGGCGGCGGGCAAACCGGCGGCGACGTCCGTCGGGATTTTCGACAACCGCGGCATCGCCCTTGCCGTTATAATCGTTGCATTGGCATTCGTTCGGCCTCGAATTCAAGGAGCATCGCCATGAAGGCAATTCGCGTTCATTCCTTTGGTGAGCCGGAGGTGTTGATGGCCCAGGACGTGCCGGAGCCGGTCGTTGGGGCGGGGCAGGTTCGCGTGACGGTGAAGGCTGCCGGCGTGAATCCGGTGGAGGCGTATATCCGAACCGGGAGGTACGGGCCGCAGAATTTTCCTTATACGCCGGGGAACGATTCGGCCGGCGTGGTTGAATCGGTCGGCCAGGGCGTGAAACATTTCAAGGTTGGGGATCGCGTGTACACCGATAAGACGGTGACCGGGTCTTATGCCCAGTTGACGGTTTGCGACGCGGATTACCTGCATGCGCTTCCGGATCGCGCGACGTTTCAGCAGGGCGCGGGGGTGGGAATCGCGGGGGGAACGGCGTATCGGGGATTGTTCCAGCGCGGCCGGGGATTGCCGGGCGAGAACGTGCTGATCCACGGCGCCACCGGCGGCGTGGGAACGTCGGCGGTGCAACTGGCCCCGCGCCGCGGGAATGATCGTCGTCGCCACTTCCTCCACCGAAGCCGGGCGGAAATTCGCCATCGAGCAGGGCGCTCACTATTCGGTCGATCACGACGTCACCCAGCGCCCCGACGACGTGAAATCGCTCACCGATGGCAAGGGCTTCGATTTGATCCTGGAAATGCTGGCCAACCGCAACCTGGCCTCCGATCTTTCCGCCCTGGCCAGGAATGGGCGGGTCGTGGTCATCGGAAGCCGCGGGAAGATCGAGATCGATCCGCGGGAGACGATGGGCCGGGAGTCCGACATTCTGGGGTTGATGCTCTTCGGCGCCACGCCGATCGAGCATCGCGCCATGTACAGCGCCCTGTCTGCCGCGATGGAATCGGGCACATTCCGGCCGGTCGTCGGCCTGGAGCTTCCGCTCGCCCAGGCCAGCCGGGCGCATCACCTGGTCATGGAAGGCGAGCAGTTCGGGAAGATCGTGCTGATCCCCTGACGCCTCACGGAGCCGTGGCCGGCTGGGTGGCGGGCGCGCCCAGCGCGGAGACCACCGCCGATTTGATCGCCTTGCCGCTCAAATCTTCCGCCACCACTTTGCCGTCGGGGCCGATGAACCACGCGCCCGTTGAATTCTGGGCGTCGAAATTGGCATTGATTAGGCCCCAGTTGCCCTGACCGACGATCGCCGTTTGGGGCCAGGGGTTATTGTTCAACCTGATGGGGTTTTGACCTCTCATCAGAAATTCCGGGTTGATTGTGAGAAGCGCCAATCGGCTGTCCCGGCCGTAGTCGGCGTAGACGTCCGTGAACGACGCGATGTTGATATCGAACGGATGGAAGAAATCGATCAGGACATATTTTCCGCGGAAGTCGGACAGCTTGAGATCTTTGCCTTCCGGCGTCCTCATCGCCAGGTCGAAGACCGAATCGCCGACCTTGTATTTCACCAATGTAACGACGGAGACGGGATCGAGTTGAAGCGGATCGTCGCTTCGCCCGCCGGGCATCTCGGGGATGGTGAATTCCGCATATCCCGTGGCGATCGGCTGTCCGAAACGGTTTTGGTTGCTTGTTTGCCGGATGTTGATGGAAAGCTGGTAATCCCCGGCCGGTACGTCATCCACGCGGAATGAGCCGTCGGGACTGACTGAAAAGGAGAAATTCCGCATGTTTGCGAAGGCCTTTCGCTGATTGGCGAAATAGGCCTTGCCGGCGTCGGTTTTCATCCAATCTTGCATCCATTGCCGCTGAGCATCGGCCGAGGACATTCTGATCAGCAAGGGCATGGGTGGCCCGGCGAACGCCACGTGCTGTTGAGACATAATCTGGCAGTAGGCGTACTCCCAGTCGGAGCGCCCGGACAATTCCGCGGGGACTATGACCTTTCCCACGACGGCGCGGCCGGTGCCGCCTACTTGCACGCTGACCGTCTTGCCCGGGTCAACCTCGACGGATTGAATCGCCGCGTCAGTCCACGAATTATTCGAAAGGTTGACCCGCCGCCCAATCGTCCAACCGCCCGGCGGAACGCGATCCACCACAAATTTGCCGTCGTCATCGGTCTTGGCGTCGAGTTGATCGAAAACGCGCGGTTGCTGGGAATCGAAGGCCATGTATCGCGCGGAGGCGAAGACGTCCACGTTCACCCCCGCGGCCGGCTTGGAGCCGACCATCATGCGCCCTTCGATGCGCCCCCACGGCGATAACGTGACGACCGGTGATTTCGCCAGTGCATCCTGATCCGATTCCGCGTAACCGGCATCGGCGAAGACGACGATCCTGAAATTGCCCGTCTGCGGCGGGAAATCAACGCGCCCATCGGCGCCGCTGGTCGCCGTCGAGGTCATGTTATTCTGAATCTCGCGGCTGTTCTGGATGAAGACCGGCTGGCCGCCCGGCAGCGCCATCGCCGCGGTCGCGCCGGCGACTGGATTGCCGTCGGCCGTGCGGACCGTCAGCACCAGGTCCTTGCCCGGCTTCATTTTCAGATCGAGAGTGACATCCCGCTCGTCGGAATTCACGATTCGCGATTCAGCGGGCATATACCCGGGGGCCTCGATTTTCACGGCAATGCCGGGATAGGACCAATCATCCGTGAAATCGAATTTCCCGCCGGGCTTGACCGCATTGACGTCCCAGCCCGGCTGCCAGGTCACCGGCTGGTCCCCGTTCCACTTGATTCCGAGAACCAATTGAATGTTTTCGATCGGCTTGCCGGTTGCGGCATCCGTGACCGTTCCGCGAATGTGGGAGACCGCGCCCAGCTTGATCACGTTGTCCTTATCGGGAATGAGGACCTGATCGTTCAGGCCGCGCAGGCCCCGGGCGTTAACGCTGACCGTGACCGGCTCGGCCGGCGCTTCGTTCCAATGGAAATGACCGGTGCCGTCGGTTTGGAAATTGGCGCTGAGGGTGCTGCCGCCGGGCATCCCCTCCCAACCCTGGACGTTGATAGTGGCGCCAGACACCGGATTCCCACTGGCGTTGACGACCTGGCCCGTGATGCGATGTGCGATGGACAACTGAATGGTCAGGCTCTGCTTTTGCTGACCCATCGCGAACTGCTTTAATTGCGGGGCAAATCCCTTCGCCTGGATCGTCAGGCTGACTTGTTGTCCGGGATCGAAGTGATAACTGAAATGCCCGGAAGCATCCGTATTCTCGGCCGGAATCGCGTTGGAGGCGCGTTGCTGACCGAGGGCGACCGAAGCCCCCGCAACCGGCACGCCCTGCGGATCGACGACGACGCCATCTACCGTGATTCCGCGGCGCAACGTAAAGACCGCCGTCCCGTCGTAAAGCTTGGAAACCGGAGTGAACGGCTCGGGATGCCAGAAATCGCCGGTGACGTGCTGGTAATCCCACGCGGTCAGGCCGATCTGATCGCAATCAACGGGCGCGCCGTCAAAGGTAAAGCTTCCGTCCTCGCCGCTCTTGATCTGCCTCGCGCGGTTATACGGGCTGAGGTCAAACTGTTCGTGCGGATTGGCGCTGCTTTTCTGGAAGTCGAGGATGACGGTGGCGCCCGCGACCGCCTGGCCGCTGTCATCGACGATTTTTCCCTGAACCTTCGTGCCGCGCTCCATCGCCAACGTGTAATCCGCTGGAATTTCCCCGCGGAGATTGGCGTTATACGGTGCCCAAGTCAGGCGCATGGGCACGTAATTCTTCCCGCTGACTCTGATGGAGAAGTTGGGGTTCCTGCCGGAAGGGACCACAATGCGCACACGGCCGTCGGCGTCGGTGTCGCCGGAGAAACGAGCGCGCATGTCGCTGTTCACCCTCAACCCCGCGATCGGCTGTTTGCTCTGCCGATCGATCACCAGCAGATTCATGACTCTTGTATTGGCCGTGTTCGCCGGATTTCCCGGCGTGGGGGTTGCGGCCCTGGGCGCAGGCGCCCGCGGCGCGGCGCTGACGGTTATTCCGGTATCGGGCACGCTCAGATTGGCCCCGGTCGTTCCGTCGCCGAACGACAACGTGCTGACGATGTAAAGCCCCACGGGCACCAGAATCGCCGACAGGACGATCAGCACAATGAGCACCCACGTCCTGGCTCCGCCCCAATGCAGCCCCGATCTTGGATGATATTTTTGCATCGTGGGTCCTCGCGATCCGAAACCCTTGCCGCGCCCGGCGTCGCCGCCGATCACGATTTTAACAGGTAAATCCGGAATGCAAATGGTTGGGGGAAGTTACCAGTTGCGTGTTGATCGCCTTTCACTCGCAACTCGCAACGCGCAACTCGCAACCCTACAATTCCCCCATGCCCCTGGTTTCCGACCGATGCATCTGCCTGCGAAAAACCGAGTACAGCGAAAGCTCGCAGATTCTTACGCTCATCGGGCGCCGGCAAGGCATCGTTCGCGTCATGGCCAAGGGAGCGCATCGGCGAACCAAGGCCGGCGCCAGCCGATTCGACGGCGGGATCGATCTGTTGGACCTCGGCCATGCGGTCCTTTCCGCCGATCCGTCGCGCGAACTGGCGCTGCTCACCGATTGGAAGCTCCAGGACGGGCACCTGGAACTGCGCCGCGGCCTGCGCGGGCTGTATCTGGCAATCTATGCGGCTGAACTGGTGTCCCTCCTGCTTGAGCAGCACGATCCCCATCCCGACGTGTTCGACGGCCTGGAACGGGTTCTGACGGATTTGGCCACGCCGACGCTTGAGGAGTCGTTCCTGGCGTTCCAACTGGATTTGCTGCGCCAAGCCGGCTTCATGCCGGAATTCGGCGTCTGCGTAAGCTGCTCCAGCCGGATCGGCGATCGGGACGGCGTCTATTTTTCACCCTCGCGCGGCGGCGTGATCTGCTTGAATTGCCATCCCGCCTTCGCGGATCGACTCGCCCTGGACGTCCGTCTTCTGCGATTATTGCGGCTGATTCAATCGCCCGCCGCCAGCGCGCCATCCCGCCGCCTGCCGCGCCTGACCCGCCACCAGACCGATCCCGTCAACCATCTGCTCGCCGAGCATATCGAACACGCCCTGGGCCGCCGGCCAAGAACGGCAACCTACGTCTTGGCAAGACGCGGCGGGCCGGCCGGCCCACCGTATTCTCCCCATCCGACTCCGCCCCTGCCGGCCTTCGGCGAACCACCGCGTTCCTAAGATCCCCCAATGCCTTGGCTATGAAGCCACTTGAAATCCAGTGAAGTCAGTGTGTGGCTCCAACTCCGATGGTGGGAGTCAATGGAGCGCTCTGAGGAACAGCCTGGATCGTCAGAAAGTGGCAGACGAGCGCGAAGTTCCGTTGAGAAACGATATCATCTCCGGCAATATAAAAGCACTGGCCGTGACATTCGGCACTTACAAATGCATCTCGCGGAGGCCGTTTGTTGGCATCCTGATAAAACACAATAATGTAATGCCGATACCGATCACCCCGCTCCGGGTAGTTATTTCCCGCGTAATAGTCCTGAATGCACTGATACGCCTGGTTCGGATGCGTATCGGGCGGTAAGTCATCGTATGGCCAGTCAGGCGGTGGCCTCATCCAAGGTTTCTCATATCGTGACGAATTCACTTTAGATGGTTTAGCTTTCCGCCCGGTAAGACTCCTGGAATCGAAGATATAGAAGTCCCTCTCGATTCCATCGTTACATTCCGCACTAAACTTTTTAATCATGGAGCGGATATTTTCAACCTTGGATTGAGCCACGCTGTCTTTGCTGTCCGCCTGTATGAATGTGACCAGATCCCAAGCCAGGTCCGGCTGCGTGAGCTCGCGGAGGATGCCGAGCGCGGAGCGTGTCCTGAGAGTCGGCATTTGCTGATAGGGTCGCAACTTCGGCGGATATTTTGATTGGCGGGACGGGTCTTGCAGGGTGGAGGAAACATCGTTGACGCTCACGTTGTACGCAACGTTCTCATCCGCCGGTCCGGTTGTTGTCTGATCCTGATCCGGTTGGATTGTCTCCCCCTTTGGGTCCCATTGTGTTGTTTGCTCTTTCACGGCCTCGGCTGGTTGTGTTGTTAGGTAATACTTCGTCTTGGTCGTTTCCACCACCTTCCTGTCCAACTGCAATGAACGCGGCGCCGTGCGCAATTCGATGCAATAATCTTGCTCTTCAACATTGGCGGGCTGCGACGGCCCGTAAATCTCCCACAGCCTGTGCCATACGTCCTTGGCACGTTGTGTTACTTCTGGATCGAGGACCCCGGCATTGCTGGCTAACGCGCCAATCATAAAATAAAGCTTCAGCGCGTCATCGCCCCCGGGAGAAGCTGGATCCGCATGTGCCGGCACGATCTGCAGGGCGTTATAGCTGTTCAGAAAGATAATGGCGTCCAGGGCCTCGTAATAATCCTTGTCGACAGGGGTAAGGCGCGTGACGGCGAACTCCAACACCGCACTAATCGGCCATTGGGAGTCGATCATTGCGCCAATTGAGTCGACGCTGATGGGCGCTGATATTTGCGCAAACAACGCCTGCCCCGAAAGCGGCAAATATCGAATGGTCGGTGTCTCCAGATACTGAAGCGTTCCGCCGAGCAGATAATCGTGTCCTGGATAATATGAATTGTTGCCGCTCAAGGCTTGCGCTTGGGGAATATTCACCGTGCCGTTCACCGAGCCCTGAAATTGCAACGCCACGTCGACTTCGGAAACATCCATGAACAGCGTGGGTTCGTGACAATGCACGCGCACGAGATTCAGGAAATTCTGGTTCTTGGCGGTTTGACGGATCACCTCGTTATAGTCCGGCCGGCTCTGCTGTAGAGCCGCCGGCCCCACCCAATCGCAGCCGACAAGCAGCATTCCAATTGCCATCAGGCAACCGGCGCATAAATGGTGTCCCAAATATATTTTAATAAACTTAGGTCTGATTCGACACTCGACTCGGCCCGCCAGTTTTTGCCTCTCCGCCATGACCAGTCCACTTGCTTTGAAATGCCTGCAAGGGTGGTCAATATCGCCTCGACACGCGGTCAGAGCAAGGACCGGTCTATTTCGCGCCAGGACATCGACCCCGTCATTTATCGACTGCGGAATATTGTGGGCATTTGTCCCTACCGACTCGCGCCAGCTTCAGTTCGTCCAGCAGGCTAATCCAGTATCGGTAACGGTCCCTTTATCGCTTGCGCCCCAGAAGTAATAGCGACCCACTCAATAGCAGGCCCAGGGTGGTGGGTTCCGGTATTGGCGTAACCGGCGTGTTATATCCCATAAACTCTTGCGGACCGCCAGGACTCATGTCAAACGGGGTGTAAATGACCACGTCAGGAAAATCCGAAGGAGTCAGGCTGCTACCGTCTGCTTCTGCGGCATCCAAGTAGTTCTGAACCGTAGCTTCATCAGTGGAATCCAGATGCGTCCCGGAAACATCCGACCCTTTCAGCAAATCCCAGACCGCCCAGTTGTAAAGACCTTCGGGGTCGCTATTGCTATCGTCGTATGCGGTGACTTCCTCCGTGAATAGATAGGCCGCTTCCAGGTAGCCCGTAACGCCCGCGCCTGGAAAATTTAGACCGAGCACATTGCTTGAATTCAGGCTAGACACGTTAAGTGTGCTGGCGTCCCAACTTTGGGGCGCCATGATCTCATGAACGAAATCGTCACACATCAGGGGATAAGTTTCGGAGGAAGAGCCGAAAGTGAAATTGTAGGGATAGACGTACACGCCGCCTGAATTATTGCCTTCCGGCCCGGTGTAATTCATTTCGACAGTGACTGCCCTGGCGGTCATTGCCGCGAACAGCACCACGAACGCGAACGAGCAACTAATTGGCAGAGCTTTTCTCATGGCATTCACCCTTCCAAAGCCATTTCTGGCTTTACTGTGTATCCTTCCCTTTTTTTGCGACCCACGGTGAAATGATTGCGACAAAATACGGCCTGCCGCCCCATTCCTCCAGTTGCGGTGTATTAAAACAACCTCTTGCGGGAAAAGCAAGAATATTCTGACCTGCGCCACGAATCATCCGAGTCGGACTCCGCAGCCCTTCCCGTGGTGGGTTCCAGTCATGGGAAATTCTGAAGCACGGCACTTCTGTCGCTGATGCCCTTTAGCTCTTATGGATTCCCCCAAGCCATTATTATTCGGTGACTTACGATCCTCCAGCTGCTCACAGCTCCAAATCTGCTACGCCGCCTTCCCTGCGGCCGTCAGCATTTTCACGCCGGCCAACAACGCGTTGTTCTCGTGGCTGTGACCGATCGTAATGCGGATCTTGTCTTGCAGACCGGGAAGATCGAAATGCCGAACCAAAATCCCCTGCTCCTTCAGACCGAGATACATCTCCCTGCCCCGGCCGGACGGAACGGCGGCCAGGATGAAATTGGCCTGGCTGGGCAGCACCGTCCAGCCCAGTTGCGTCAACTCGGCGGTCATGCGCGTGCGCTCGGCCTTGATGTTTTCCCACGTGCCGCGGGCGTGCGATTGGTCTTCTATCGCCGCCGTCGCCGCCACGATCGACAGGGCATCGCAATTGTAGCTGTCTTTAACCTTCATCATCTCCGCGATCACCGCCGGCTGCGCGATGGCATACCCGAACCGCAGCCCCGCCAGCGAATACGCCTTGCTCAGCGTGCGCACGACCACCACGTTGCCGAACCGTTGAACCAGCGGCAGGCAATTGTCGTCCGCGAAGTCGGCGTACGCTTCGTCCACCAATAACAGCCCCGGAAAAATCTTCGCCAACTCCGCGACCTTCAGCGGGGAAACGAACGTCCCGCTGGGGGCGTTCGGGTTGGCCAGATAAATCGCCTGCGCCGAGCTGTTGGCCAGCGCTTCGACCGGCAACGACCAGTCGCGCCCCCACGCAACGGCCAGCGCCTTGGCCTCCTCCAATCTCGCCAGAACCGGATACAGCGAATACGTCGGATCGGGAAACGCCAGGGTTCCCCGCGGCGGCACGAAGCAACGCGTCGCGATCGTCAGGATGTCGTCGCTGCCGTTGCCCGCGATGATGTGGTGACGCGTGACCCCGTGCAGTTTGGCGGCGGCGTCGCGGAACAGATCGGCCGTCGGGTTCGGGTATCGCCGCAGCAATTCGCCGCTCACCCCCGCCAACGCCTGCATCACCCGCTCGCTCGGCGGGTACGGATTCTCGTTGGTGTTCAATTTGACGACGCGCTGCCCCGCCTCCGGCTGTTCGCCCGGCGCGTATCCTTCCATCTCCCGCACCACCGATCGCACGAATGGCGGACTCATGCCCGCCGATTATAAACGACGCCGACGATTTGCAAACGTCACCGCGTCAGCAGAGTCTCGATGGTCGTGCATTCCCCGCCCCGCGCCCGGGCCAGATATCCGAAATAACGCTCCAGCGCATGGATCAGGCAACCGTCCAACTGCCCCTTCTCCTCCTCGATCCGATGAAGGTGCAAATTCATCGCCGCCAGCTCGCGAAGAAACCTGCCCGACCCGGCGAACATCGTGCCCGGCACAAACTGGCCCTTGGTCTTGCGCGGCTGCCCGTCCAGCAGCAACTTCAACCAATGTCGATTGGTTCGGAAATGATCCTGAAGGTCGCGGCATTCCACCCCGTAAATGCACGCCCGGCCCGCGTCGATGCGCTCAAGCAACCGGTCGGTCATGAGCTTGTCGCCGATCAGCGTTTCCACGTTCATCCAAAACCAATCCCCGCCGTAGGAAAGATGCGCCGAGCGCTTGGTGTGAACCTTCACAAAATGATCGTAAGACGACAATTCCACGAAGGCCGCGACCAACAGAAACGAAAAAACGTCCCGACCCACGTTGGGAACCAGAAAACAAACCGACCGGCCCGGATCGAACCGGGCGAGAAAATCATCGCGTATCGCCCGGATCGGCGTGGACAGAACCAGATCGGAGTCGTTGAAACTTTGCAATTTGTCGAAAATCCGCTTGGCCTCGTTCTCGTAGTAGGCATGAACGACGATCAGCTTCCGATTTCCGCCCCCGACCCGCAACGGCCCAACGGCCATCGGCAAACCGGCTTCCTCTGCCCCGCCGGAATAGAACGGAATAGAAATCTCCAGCGCGTTCGCCCGCCTTGGATCGCGCCCAAGCCGGAAGTCGCTCGGCCGCAGAAGAATTCCCGATGGCCGATTGGACGCCATCAGCGGCCGCAGCATTCGACTGCGCTTATAAAACCGATGCGCCTTGAGCAAAAGCGTGACCGGTTCGTATTCCAGCGCGTATGCGATCGCCTTAGGGCGCTGCGCGTTTTTCGGCCAGAACCACTCGCGTCCCCCTCGGGGCCCGCGCATGCGGATGTCTTTGACGTAATTCAGCAGATCCACCGACATGATTGAATCTCTCTCGCGGGCCGCAACTTTAGCCGCCACCCATTAGAAAAACCAACGACAATCCCGATGATGAATCAAGCTTAGAGCTTCTAAAGGTCGTGACAATATGAATGTCTTGATTGCGATTGCGGCGATGGCCGGGACGGTGGCGGGTATGCTTCTTTTCGGCGCGGCCATATTGCACCTGATTCCAAGGATGGGCGGCATGGGCCGCCGGGTTTCCGCGGCCCTGTGCCATGCTCCGGCGTTGGACTGGGTGGTGGTTTATTTCATCGTCCTGCCGCTGATCGCCGGCCCGGTGATCGCCGGCTGGCGCGGTTTGGTTGGCGCCATCGTCGGACAAGTCGCCGGCGTGCTGATTTGGACGGCCCTGCACGAGCTTGCCCATCGCCGGGACGTTCGCGGGCCACGAATCGTGCGAGTCCTCAATCGAGTCATCGGGCCGTGGCGAAACCATGCCGCCCTCTGGCTCACCGCGATCGTCACCCCTGGCTTCTGTCTTGTCCGATTGGCGGAGCTGCTCCTCTATCCGCCGATTCGCTGGCTCACGGGATTTCCCGGTTATCCGCAGGCCGAATGGGTGAACGTTTCCCGCCACAAATTCAACGGACTTGTCGGCCACGATCTCATCTGGTGTCTCTATTGTGATTGGATGACCGGCGTCTGGTCGCTCGGCTCCGAGATGCTTCGAAATGTCGAATCGTTCTGGTGCCCGATCCGCTTCGACAGCGCCAAGAAGTGCGAGAACTGCTCGGTTGATTTCCCGGATGTGAACCACGGCTGGGTCCCCGCCGATGGCAACATGGCCCAGGTCGCGCAGGTCCTGGAAGAATCCCACGCCGGCGGCACCCACGCCTGGTTCGGCCACCCCGTTCGCCTCACCGTTCGCGGCAAGGAAATCCGACCGCAGACGCCCGATCATTGAACCGAATCGAATGGGGGCGGGAATCTGACAGTATCTGACAAAATCTGACACTTTTGGCGCTTTGGCAAGTTTGTCTTCGACTTTTGATATGTTATATCTTATTATGCCATAATAATTTATCGCAATCGATGGGGAAATCTGCTTCCATGGGACGGGAAATGTGTCTCACCGGGCTCAACAAGGATGGGCGGGCCAATTGTCGGTTCCGCGCAAAAAGAATGCCCTTCCCGACAGGTCGGGAGTGGCATTCGGATGCTCCGTAGAGCAGTGCCTGCAAATCTCTCGTCTTGTTGCGATTGAACTCACTGGACGGCCACAAAAAAACCGCAGGTCGTTTTTGCGAGCTGCGGTGGTCGCCTTTCGGCGGTGCCTGCGAATATTTCGTCTTGTTGCGAAAAACCGCAGGACGGAATTGGATAGACTTGTGGAAATTATTAGCATTATGCGCTTTACGTCAAGAGCAATGCTGATTTGGGAGGATGGGCATGGTCACATTGGGTTTGGATATTGGGAGTAATTCGGTCGGAAGCGCCTGGGTTAATTTGGATTCGCGGGAAATTCATCTGGCCGCCAGCGTGTTCCCCGCCGGTGTGGACGAGCAAGACGACAAGCGGGGAGCACCTAAGAATCAGGCTCGGCGAGAAGCCCGCTCGCAACGCCGCAATATTGCGCGTCGGGCGTTGCGAAAGCGGCAACTGGTTCGGTTCCTCACGGAACGCAGGCTCCTACCGAAAGATGCGAAAGAATTGCAAAAGCTTTTCGACCAGAATCCCTGGATGCTTCGTCGAAAGGCCATCAAAGATCCCCTCACACCCTGCGAATTTGGGAGAGTTCTGGTTCATCTTGCCCAACGTCGGGGCGCTGTCGGCATTGCAATTGATCCGGAAGAACCGGAGGAGGGCAAGGTTAAGGAAGGAATGGAACGGCTAGACGCGATGATGAAGGATCGCGGCGCAGAAACCGTCGGCGAAATGATGGCCGGGCTCTTTGAGGAGCGGGTGCGCCAAAGCAATGGCGTCAAATGGAACGAGCCGATTCGTAATCGCCAATACCGCATGCCCGAAGACCGGATGCTGTTCGCCGGCAGGGATTTGATCAGTAAGGAGTTTCATAAGATCGTAGATAAGCAGCGGTCTACTAGTCCTCATTCAAGCGTGAATTTTGCCCGGGCGGCGTGAGCGGAGAAAAAAACACTCGAAACGCCCCGATTTTCGTGTAGGTTGGAGGTTATCACGACTCTCAGACCTTCACGGAAGGAGGCGT
>Ga0187867_10003412_pt1 | contig 12720 bp, 8 predicted proteins | sample June2016WEW_13_1_FD_132976 | JGI IMG/M metagenome (GOLD analysis project Ga0187867, IMG submission 132976) | Peatland microbial communities from SPRUCE experiment site at the Marcell Experimental Forest, Minnesota, USA - June2016WEW_13_10 | ecosystem: Environmental > Terrestrial > Soil >... | reverse complement strand
GAGAACTTGTAGCCCTTGGTGTAGTCGAACTTCTCGACCGCCCGGATCAGGCCCAGGTTGCCCTCCTGGACCACATCCAGCAGGGACAGGCCCCGGTCGCTGTACTTCTTGGCCACCGAGACCACGAGGCGCAGGTTGGCCTCCAGCATGTGGGCCTTGGCGCGCCGCCCGTCCTCGGCCACTTCCCCGAGGTCACGGCGGTAGTTCGCGTCCAGGTCAGCCTGGGTCGCCAGCTTGTGCTCGGCGAACAGGCCCGCCTCGATCCGCTTGGCCAGGTTGACCTCCTGCTCCGCGGTGAGCAGGCTGGTCCGCCCGATGGACTTCAGGTAGGTGTGCACCGAGTCGCCCATGGCGGACGTCTGGTCGTCCAGGTCCACCTCAGCCTGGGCCGGCTGGGCAGTGCCCGAAGCGACCTCCTCGGCCGGCTCCTCGGCGCGAGCCGGCTCGGCCAGCGCGACTGCCTCCGCCTCAGCGGCGTCCAGGCTGTCCAGCGCGGGCTCCTCGGCGGCGTCAGGCGATGCGGTGAGTTGTGCTGTAGTCATGTCCTCCGTGCCCGTCCGTGCTCGCTTTGGGGCCGTGCCCTTTGAGGTGGGGCCCTTTGAGGCAGTGCCCTCTGAGGTGGGGCTCTCCGAGGTCTTCGAGGTCGCAGCCTGCGGGGCAGCGCCCCCGCCCGGCTCATCACCAAGCCGCACGCCGGCGTCCGCCATCTCGCGGATGATGGACCGGCCTTCCGCGGGGGAGACGCCCGCCTCACCGAACGCCGCGCCCAACTCAGTCAGGGACAGGTACCCCTGTCCGCGGCCAAGCTGGATCAGCTCGTCCACCCGCGTGGTGGCCGCCTCGCCGGCGACCTCGGGCTCCCGCCTGGCGGTGGCATTCCTTGGCATCGAGGCACCTCCTCCCTTCGTGGGCGCGCAGTGCGCGCATACGTCAGTACGTATCCGCGATATCGGTGTGCTCCAGCGGTCCGCAGCACTTGCTACTGTGAAGCGCGGGCACTATGTAATAACGCTGCAAGGAGCCAATTGTTCCCGTGCAGAGCCGTCGTGCCTGCACCGCGCCAGTCCACGCATGACCCTCCCTGCGTCAGCGCTCGCGCCTGAACCCCACGGAGTGTGAACGCCGCAGCGCCGCCGGTTAGTCCTGGGCAGGCCCGTCAGTCCTGTCCCGCCGCGTCCCGGCCGGTCCGGTCAGCCCTGCTGCGCCAGCGACCGCAGCGCCTGCAGATCGGGCTTGCCCGAGGACAGCAACGGCACGGCCGGCACCACGACGACCGCCCGCGGCGCCGCGTAGTCCGGTAGCCTGCCGCGGGCGAACCCGCGCAGGACCTCCAGCCCGGGGGGCGCCGCCGGGTCCGCGGGCACCACGATCGCCGTGACCAGCTCGCCCCACTCAGGGTCGGCCCGGCCGACCACGACGGCCTCCCGGACCCCCGGGCAGTCTTCCAGCACCGACGCGACCTCGTCGGCCGAGACCTTCTCGCCGCCGGTGTTGATCATGCCGTCGGCGCGGCCGCGGACGGTCAGCCGCCCTCGGGCGTCCACCTCGCCCACGTCGGAGGTGACGAACCAGCCGCCGTCCAGGGCGGCCGCCGTCAGGTCCGGCCGCCCCCGGTACCCCGAGAACAGCACCGGGCCCGCCAGCCGGATCCTGCTGCCGGGCCCGATCCGGGCCGACACCCCGTCCAGCGGCTCACCGTCGTAGACGCAGCCGCCGCACGTCTCGGACATCCCGTAGGTGGTGATCACCCGGGCCCCCGCGGCAGCGGCCTCGGCGCGCAGCCCGGCCGGCACCGCGGCCCCGCCGAGCAGGATCGCGCGGAACCCGGCCAGGGCCTCCCGCCCCCCGGGCTCGTCCAGCAGGCGGCGCACCTGGGTCGGGACCAGGGACACGTACTGCGGGAGGTCGCCCACCCGGACCCGGACAAGCAGAGCTCCGAGCCGCTCCAGGACCACCGGCGGGACACCGGACAGCAGCGACCGGACGAAGACCTGCAGGCCCGAGATGTGACTCGGCGGCAGGCAGGACAGCCAGGCCTCGCCGGGCCGGGCACCGATCCGGTCCAGGCTGGCCCGCGCCGAATGGCGCAGCGCCGCCCCGCTCAGCTCCACGCCCTTGGGCTCCCCGGTGGACCCGGAGGTGGCGATGACCACCGCGGTACCCGGGGCCAGGGCGGGGGAGTCACCAGGGCCGAGCCGTTGCGTGCCTTCAGGGGTTTCCAGGGTGGCGGGGCGGAGCGCCTGGAGCAGGGCCCGGACCCGCTCGGCGGGCAGCCTGGGATCGACCGGCAGCAGGGCCGGCCCGGTGCCGTCCAGGGCCGCGCCCAGCGCCTCCATCAGCCGCCCGGTGCCCGCGGCCGCGGGGAGCAGCACTGCGTGCAAGGGGCTGGGAGTCATCGACGTAAGGTTATCCGGCAAGATCAGGGATGAGGCGGGAGGGTCTTTCAGTGGTCGACGCCGGCCCGCAGCTACGGGACCGGGTCGCGGCCGCGCTGCCGAGCCTGCGCGCGTTCGCGATCCCGATGCGCACCCGCTTCCGCGGCATCACGGTCCGCGAAGGGGCGCTGATCGAGGGCCCCGCCGGGTGGGCGGAGTTCTCCCCGTTCGCCGAGTACGGGCCGCGGGAATGCGCGCGCTGGCTGGCCTGCGCCCTGGAGGCGGCCTATGACGGCTGGCCCGCCCCGGTCCGTGACCGGGTGGCGGTCAACGTGACCGTGCCCGCGGTGGGCCCGGGGCAGGCGCACCGCATCGTCTCCGGTTCCGGCTGCCGGACCGCGAAGGTCAAGGTGGCCGACCGCGGCCAGCCCGCCGGCGACGACGTCGCCCGGGTCGAGGCGGTCCGCGACGCGCTGGGCCCGGAAGGCCGGATCCGGGTGGACGCCAACGGCGGGTGGGACGTGGACACCGCCGTCCGGATGCTCGGCGCGCTGGGCCGGTTCGGGCTCGAGTACGCCGAGCAGCCCTGCGCCACGCTGGACGAGCTGGCCGCGCTGCGCCGCCGGGTGGAGGTCCCGGTCTGCGCGGACGAGTCGATCCGCAAGGCCGAGGACCCGCTGGCCGTGCGGGCCGCGGGCGCCGCGGACATCGTGATGCTCAAGGCCCAGCCGCTGGGCGGGGTCGCGGCCGCGCTGCGGGTCGCGGAGGCCTGCGGGCTGCCGGTCGTGGTGTCCAGCGCGGTGGAGTCCTCGGTGGGGCTGGCCGCGGGGGTGGCCCTCGCGGCGGCGCTGCCCAGCCTGCCGTACGCCTGCGGCCTGGCCACGATGAGCCTGCTGACCGGCGACGTGACCGCCGATCCGCTGGCTGAGCAGGCCGGCCACCTGCCGGTTCGCCGGCCCCCCGTTTCTCCGCAACGGCTTTCACGCTGGCAGTCAGACCCCGCCCCGTGGCGCGCCCGGGTGGTGGCCGCGGCGCAATTCCTCGGCGCGGCGGTCACCGCCGGGCCGGCCTGACCGGGCCGGTGCGCACATCGTGAACCCCTCGACTGCCTTCGCCGCCACCCTGGTCGACGAGCTGATGCGCTGCGGCCTGCGGGAGGCGGTGCTGGCCCCCGGGTCACGGAGCGCGCCGCTGGCTCTCGCGCTGTTCGACCGGGCCGGCGAGGCGGGGGCTGCGCTCCGCCTGCACGTGCGCATCGACGAGCGGTCCGCGGCGTTCCTGGCCCTGGGGCTGGCCAAGGCCAGCGGGCGGCCGGTCGCGGCGATCTGCACCTCGGGAACGGCGGCGGCCAACTTCCACCCGGCGGTGATCGAGGCGGACGAGTCCGGCGTCCCGCTGCTGGTGCTGACCGCCGACCGGCCGCCCGAGCTGCGCGGCACCGGCGCCAACCAGGCTATTGACCAGCTCAAGCTCTACGGCGGGGCGGTCCGCTGGTTCGCCGAGGCGGGGGTGCCGGAGGCCCGCCCCGGGATGAACGCCTACTGGCGGTCGCTGGCCTGCCGCGCCTGGGCGGCGGCGTCCGGGGCGGACGGCGGCTTTCCCGGGCCGGTGCACCTGAACCTGCCGCTGCGCGATCCGCTGGTGCCGGGCCTGCCGGACGCCGCGGCCGGCACCGCTCCCGGCGCCGGGGCCGGGGCCGGGAGCGGTGCCGGTGCGGAAGGCTGGCCGGAGCCGCTGGCCGGGCGGTCAGGCGGGGGCCCGTGGACCCGGTGGGCCGGCGCGGATCAGCCGGGACCGCCCGGCCCCGGCGGGCCCGGGACGCTGGACCTGCCCTGGACCGAGCGGGGAGTCATCGTGGCCGGGGACGGCGCCGCTGACCCGGCGGGGCTGCTCCGGCTGGCCGCTGCGGCGGGCTGGCCGGTGCTGGCCGAGCCGTCGTCCGGGGTGCGGCAGGGCCGGCACGCGCTCGGTGCCTACCAGTACCTGCTCGAGCACCCGGCGTTCCTCGCCGCGCACCGTCCTGAGCTGGTCGTCTGCGCCGGGCGGCCGGGGCTGTCCCGGGGCCAGACGGCGTTCGCCCGCCAGGCGGCGGCGGACGGCGCCCGGCAGGTGGTCCTCGCCCAGGGTCCGGGCCGCTGGGCGGACCCGGCGCGCACCGGCTCCGACGTGGCCGCGGCGGTGCAGCTGGCCGGCGCCCCTGCTGTGCCCGCCGGCGGCTGGCTGGGCCGCTGGCAGGAGGCGGACGAGGCTGCCCGCGGCGCTGTGGACGCGGTCCTGGACGCCGATGGCGAGCTGACCGAGCCGCGGCTGGCCCGGGACCTCGCCGCGGTGCTGCCGGACGGGGCGCTGCTGTGGGCCGCGTCCAGCCTGCCGATCCGCGACCTGGACCGGCACCTGGCTCCCCGGGACGGCCTGCGGCTGATGGCCAGCCGGGGGGCGAGCGGCATCGACGGGCTGATCTCGTCAGCGGCTGGCGCCGCGCTCGCGCACCAGGCGGCCGGCGGCGGCCCGGCCGCCGCGCTCCTGGGCGATCTCGCGTTCCTGCACGACGCGCCCGGGCTGTTCGCGGGCCCGGAGGAAGACCGCCCGGACCTGGTCCTGGTCGTCGCCAACAACGACGGCGGCGGCATCTTCTCCACCCTGGAACAGGCGGCGGTGCCGGCCCCGTTCGAGCGCGTTTTCGGCACGCCGCACGGGGCCCGCCTGGCCGGCCTGGCCTCCGCGGCCGGAATCGGGCACACGGTGCTGGTGCGGGCGGCGGACCTGCCGGGCGCGCTGAAGGGCGAGGGGATCCGCATCGTCGAGGTGCCCGCGGACCGGGCCGCCGGGACCGCGCTGCGGGGGCGGCTCGCATTTGCCGCGGCGACGGCCGTCACCGCCCTGCTCTAGCCTGCGGGACGACCCCTGAGGCCGGACGGGAGTCAGGAAAATCTCCCCGAAACGACGGCTCCCGCAGTGATCCTTTTCGCCGTGACGGCCTGGAAGCCGTGGTTGTGCGGGATCGCGGGGAAGACCCGCCGAATGGGGGAGGGCCGCAACTCTATACCCTGCCGCCCTGATATGCGGCATCGGGAGGCTTCCGGTAGCGGTCTGATAAGGGTCAGATTACCGTCGGGTCACGATTCGGAGCGGGGGCATCTTGCCTGTTCACCATGGCGGCTAGCCAGTCCTAGCATGATCGGGTCGGACGCCGCTCTCGGCGTGCCGCCTGCCGTGGGACGGATCGGCCCCATGGGTCTTTTGCTCCGCGGACGAACTTCGCGGCGGAACACTTGAAGGAGGAATGTGTCGATGCGCATACGCACGCGGGGCTATGCGGCCGCCGTGATTGTGGCTGCCCTCGCGCTCGTGGCCACCGCCTGTGGCGGCAGCAGCGGCTCGACGTCAACCGGCACGGGATCGAGCTCGGGCTCGGGCTCGCAGACCTTCGGCCTGCAGGCTGTCAACCCTGGCTCCGGGACGCCCCAAAAGGGCGGCACGCTCAACATGCTCGGCCAGGGCGACGTTGACTTCATGGACTACAACGTCTCCTACTACACGATCGGTGCGCTGGGCCAGCGGCCCTGGCTCCGGCTCCTGTACGCCTACCCCGCCACCCCGGGCAAGACGACCACGGTCGCACCCGACCTCGCCACGGCGCTGCCGATCGTCTCCAACGGCGGCAAGACGTACACGGTGACGATCCGTACCGGCGCGATGTGGGACAGCAGCCCGCCGCGGCAGGTCACGGCGGCTGACGCGCTGCTCGGCCTCAAGCGGGACTGCAACCCGACCCAGCCGTTCGGCGGCCTGCCGGACTTCGAGGCGCTGATCGTCGGCTACTCGCAGTTCTGCGCCGGGTTCGCCAAGGTCCCGTCCACCTCGGTCTCGGCCATCAAGAGCTACATCGACACCCACCAGATCTCGGGTGTGAAGGCCTCGGGGCAGACGATCACCTACAACCTGGTTCACCCGGCCAGCTACTTCCCGGACATGCTGCAGCTGGACGCCTTCGCGCCCGCACCGGCGGAAAGCCTGAACTACCTGCCGGCGAGCGGGGCTGAAGGGCAGCACATCATCGCGGACGGGCCGTACAAGATCCAGAGCTACGTGCCCACGCGGAGCATCGTCTTCGTCCGCAACCCGGCGTGGAAGGCCAGCACGGACCCGATCCGCAAGGCCTACGTCAACGAGATCAAGGTCTCGGAGACCGGCAACGAGCCGGCTGTCCAGCAGCAACTGCAGACCAACACGGCCGCGGCGGGCATGGAATTCGACGCGTTCCCGCCCGTCGGCGCGGACCCGGGCCTGGAGGCCCAGATGAAGCAGGGGCTGAACCACAACTTCAACCTCGGCTCCACCTACTCCACCAACCCGTACGTCGTCTACAACACCGAGTCGCCTAACAACAACGCCGCGCTGAAGAAGGTCCAGGTCCGGCAGGCACTCAGCTACGGCATCGACCGGTCCCACCTGCTCGTCGACAACGGCGGGCCGACCCAGGGGGTGGCACTGACCCACGTGCTGCCGGCCGGGATCAACGGAGCGCAGGACGTGCCGGCGAATTACAACCCGTACCCCTACAACCCGACCAAGGCCAAGCAGCTGCTGGCCGCCGCCGGGTACAAGAACGGGCTGAACCTCACCCTGCTGTACCGCCCGTCCAGCACGATCGCGACCAAGATGGCGCAGACGCTGCAGAGCGACCTGTCGAAGATTGGCGTGAAGATCAAGCTGCTCGGGGCCACCCCCTCGGACTTCTACGTGAAGTACATGGAGGTGCCGAGCGTGGCCAAGCACGGCACGTGGGACATCGCCCTCGCAGGGTGGGGCCCGGACTGGTACGGGGACGCCGCGGTGTCGTTCTTCAACCCGCTGTTCTCCGGCCCGGCGTCCTTCCCGCCGGTCGGCAGCAACTTCGGGTTCTACAGCGACCCGGCGGTGACGTCCCTGATCGCCAAGGGCGCCAGCAGCGCCACGGCCAGCGCGGCCGCGACGATCTGGGGCCAGGCGGACGAGGCGGTCATGAAGGACGCCCCGTTCTACCCGATCGTCAACCCCAACCAGCCGCTGTACCACGCCAGTTACGTGCACAACGCGGTGTACGTCCCGGCGATCCAGCAGTTCGACCCGACGAATGTGTGGCTCAGCTCGCCAGGATGATCCCCTGACGCGGACATTCGGTGACAGTTCGTACAATTCGTCACGGAACGTACGCTGATCGAGTCAACCGGCCGCCCCGCGGTACCTACCGCGGGGCGGCCGGCCGGGATTACAGTCATTGCAGGGTCTGGGCTGCGCAAACATGCCGAGCCTGGACCCTTGAGTTGGAGAAGGGTGGGTAGCGTGGCCCTGCTCGAGGTTGATGACCTGCACGTGTCATTCAAGACGACCGATGGCATCGTGCAGGCGGTGCGCGGGGTCTCCTTCCAGGTCGATGCCGGGCAGACCCTCGGCATCGTCGGGGAGTCAGGCTCCGGCAAGAGCGTTTCGACGCAGACGATCATGGGCCTCACCCGCGGGGCGCAGATCACCGGCCGGGCGATGTTCGAGGGCAGCAAGGACCTGCTCACGCTCCCCCTGCCGGAGATGCGCAAGATCCGCGGGGCCGAGATCGGCATGATCTTCCAGGACCCGCTGTCCAGCCTGCACCCGTACTACAAGGTCGGCTGGCAGATCGTGGAGATGATCCGCCAGCACGACAAGGACATGTCCAAGAAGCAGGCCCGGGCCCGGGCCGTGGAGCTGCTCAAGCTGGTCGGGATCCCGCAGGCGGACCGCCGGGTGGACGACTACCCGCACCAGTTCTCCGGCGGCATGCGCCAGCGCGCGATGATCGCGATGGCGATGTCGCTCAACCCCAAGCTGCTGATCGCCGACGAGCCGACGACGGCGCTGGACGTCACCGTGCAGGCCCAGGTGCTGGCGGTCATCAAGACCCTGCAGGAAGAGTTCGGCACCGCGGTGATCCTGATCACCCACGACCTGGGCGTCGTGGCCGACGTGGCCGAGAACGTGCAGGTCATGTACGCCGGGGCGGTCATGGAAAAGGCCGACCTGCGCACCACCTTCTTCGCCAACCACCACCCCTATACCGAAGGGCTGCTGCTGTCGCTGCCGGCCTACGGTGGTGAGCGCGAGCGGCTCCGGCCCATCCACGGCCAGCCGCCCAGCCTGATCAGTCTCCCGCCGGGCTGCCCGTTCGCCCCTCGCTGCGATTACGTGATGGACCGGTGCCGCACCGAGACCCCGCCACTGGCCTCCGTGGGGAACGACGCGACTCACCTGTCGGCGTGCTGGCTTCCGCACGACGTCGCGGCGCGCAACGAGCTACGGCGCAAAGTCACGGGCGAGCCACTTCCGGCACAGGCTGAGGCGTAGGGAGACGGTGTGATGAACGCGGAGACCACGGCCACGGCGCCGGAGCCCGCGGCGGGCGATGATGTCCTGCTGCGGATCGAGAACCTGGTCAAGTACTTTCCCGTGCAGTCCTCGTCACTCTTCCGGCGCGACCGGGAGTTCGTGCACGCGGTGGACGGGGTCAGCCTGGAGGTGCGCCGGGGCCAGACCCTCGGCCTCGTCGGCGAGACCGGCTGCGGTAAATCCACGCTGGCCCGCTGCGTCCTGCGGCTGTTCAACCTCACCTCAGGCCGTATCACCTTCGACGGCAAGGACATCAGCAAGCTCAAGCCACGGCAGATGCGGCCGTTCCGGCGTGAGATGCAGATGATCTTCCAGGACCCGTACGGGTCGCTGAACCCCCGGCGCCGGGTCGGATCGATCATCGGGGACCCGTTCGCGATCCATAAGACGGCCACCGGCCAGGAGCGCAAGCGCAAGGTCCAGGAAGTCATGGAGCTGGTCGGGCTGAACCCGGAGCACTTCAACCGGTTCCCGGCCGAGTTCTCCGGCGGGCAGCGGCAGCGCATCGGGGTGGCCCGGGCGCTGGCCTTCCGGCCCAAGCTGATCGTCTGCGACGAGCCGGTGTCGGCCCTCGACGTGTCCATCCAGGCGCAGATCATCAACCTGCTGGCCGACCTGCAGAAAGAGCTGGGCCTGACCTACATCTTCATCGCCCACGACCTGTCCGTGGTCCGGCACGTGAGCAACACCGTGGCGGTCATGTACCTGGGGAAGGTGACCGAGCTCGCGCCGGTCGACGACCTCTGGGCCCGCCCGCGGCACCCCTACACCGACGCCCTGCTGTCGGCCGTGCCGGTCCCGGACCCGGACAAGGCGGGGCAGCGGGAGCGGATCATCCTGGCCGGGGACGTGCCCTCACCGATCAGCCCGCCCTCAGGGTGCCGGTTCCACCCGCGGTGCCCGAAGGCGGCCCCGACGTGCGTGGAGAAGGATCCCGTGCTCGAGCCGCGCCTCGGCGACGAGGCCAACCACCTGGCCGCCTGCCACTTCCCGGTTGAAGACGGGGAAGACATCTCCAAGGCCCGGCCAACCATTTCCGCGGAAGACCGCGTGATCGAGTCCGGGCTGCTCGGCAGCGCCTGAGCCTGCACGAAGGAAGTGACATCATGGCTTTGAACATTCCGCAAGCTTCCGAGCAGGCCCTCGCGGGATCGGTGCCCGGGCCGGGCACCGAGATCGGCGAGAACGCGAAGAAGATCGAGGGGCGCAGCCCGTGGCGGCTGGCCACGCAGCGGCTGCTGCACGACAAGGCGTCGATGATCTCCCTCGGCGTGATCGTCTTTATTATCCTGATCGCCATCTTCGCGCCGGTCGTGGCCGCGATCACCGGCCACGGGCCTGACCAGCAGTTCTATGCTCCGATCGGGCTCAACGCGAACGGCCAGCCGCTCGCCCCGTCCAGCCACTTCTGGATGGGCACCGACACGCTGGGCCGTGACATCCTGGTCCGGATCGCCTACGGTGCCCGGATCTCGCTGATCGTCGGCGTGCTGGCCTCGGTGATCTCGGTCGGGACCGGCGCGATCGTCGGCCTGGCCGCCGGGTACTTCGGCGGCGTGACAGACACGCTGCTGGCCCGGCTCATGGACTGGCTGCTCGCCATCCCGTTCCTCTTGCTGGCCATCTCCCTGGTCACCGTGATCGGCCCGGGGCTCGTCGTGCTGCTCATCGTCATCGGGTTCCTCGGCTGGGCGTCCGTCGGCCGGATCATCCGCGGCCAGGTCCTGTCGATCCGGGAGAAGGAGTACATCGAGGCCGCCCGGTCCCTGGGCGCGGGGCCCTGGCGGATCATGTTCATCGACATCCTGCCCAACGTGATCGCCCCGATCATCGTCTACATGAGCCTGCTGATCCCGGTGTCGATCGTGGCCGAGGCGTCCCTGTCCTTCCTCGGCGTCGGCATCCCCCCGCCCACTCCGGACTGGGGGTCGATGATCGCCGATTCGCAGAGCGTCTTCGAGTACGGGGCGTGGTGGTACCTGGTCTTCCCCAGCCTGGCGCTGCTGATCACCACGCTCGCGTTCAACATCTTCGGCGACGGCGTGCGGGACGCGTTCGACCCGCGCGGCGGCATGTACGTCTAGGGAGTCCTCGTGGCCCGATTTCTTCTCCGCCGCATCTTCCAGGGCATCATCGTGCTCTGGCTCATCACCGTCGGCGTCTTCGCGATCTTCTTCATCGGCCCCGGCGCCAAGCAGGTACCCCGGGTCCTGGCCGGCAAGGACGCCACGCCTCAGATCATCGCCGAGGTAACCAATCGCCTGCAGCTCAACAGGCCCATCTGGGAGCAGTACTGGCACTTCGTGTGGCTGCTGCTGCACGGCAACCTGGGTTACTCCTTCTACCACGGCGAGTCGGTGAACTCGGTGCTGAAGGCCGCGTTCCCGATCACGCTGTCCCTGGTCATCGGGGCGGCCATCATCTGGGTCGTGCTGGGCGTGCTGAGCGGCGTGCTGTCCGCGGTCAGGTCGCGATCGGCCGCGGACCGCATCGTCACCGGCGTGGCCCTGTTCTTCTACTCGATGCCGACGTTCGTGCTGGGACTGCTGCTCCTGCTGATCTTCTACTACGAGCTCACCATCCACGGCATCCACGCGTTCCCGGCCACCTACATCCCGTTCGGCCAGAGCCCCAGCGGCTGGTTCCGCTCGCTGATCCTGCCGTGGTTCACCCTGGCGCTGGTGTCAGCCGCGACCTACACCCGGCTGACCCGGGGGTCGATGCTGGACGTCATGAACGAGGACTACATCCGCACCGCCCGGGCCAAGGGGCTGTCCGAGCGGCGGGTCATCTTCCGCCACTCGCTGCGGGCGGCGCTCACCCCGATCGTCACCCAGTTCGGCCTGGACGTGGGCATCCTGCTCGGCGGCGCGGTCATCACCGAGGTCGTCTTCTCGATGCCGGGCCTCGGGTACACCGCCGTGTATTCCATCAGCCAGCAGGACCTCCCGGTGATCATCGGCGTGGTCATTCTCGCCTCCGCCGCCGTGGTGGTGGCGAACATCGTCGTGGACGCGTTCTACGCCGTGCTGGATCCCCGGGTCCGCCTGCACTAGTTAGCTGGCCTAAATCGCCTACGGGCGATATCGGCTGTGCGCCCGGCTCCGCCGGGGCCCGTCTCCACGCCTGCGGCCCGCGCCCCGCCATTAAGGCGGGGCGCGGGCCGCGGGCGTACAGCCGGGCGAGGTCACATACCACTTGCGTCTGCCGGCCTGCACCCTTCAGGCCCCCTGAGGCCGTCAGCCTTCGAGGGCGGACTGCATGGGGCGGAACTTGGCCTGCGCCTCGGCGAGTTCGGCGGCGGGGTCGGAGTCGGCCACGATGCCGCCGCCCGCGAACAGCCGGGCCCGCTTGCCGTCCACCTCCGCGCAGCGCAGCGCGATGCACCATTCCCCGTTCCCCGCGCTGTCCACCCAGCCGACCGGGCCGGCGTAACGGCCCCGGTCCATGCCCTCGAGCTCGCGGATCAGCTCCATCGCGGTCTCGGTCGGCGTGCCGCACACGGCCGCGGTGGGATGCAGCGCGTCGGCGAGCGCGAGCACGGACGGGATCGTGCCGTCGCCGCGCACCGCCAGCCGGCCACTGATCGCAGTGGCCAGGTGCTGCACGTTGGCCAGCCGGAGCAGCGCCGGGCGCCGGGCCACGGTCAGCTGGTCGCACAGCGGCGCCAGCGACTGCCGTACCCCGGCCGCCGCGTACCCGTGCTCCTCGGTGTCCTTGGCCGAGGCGAGCAGCCCGGCGCCGAGCGCCGCGTCGTGGGCCGGGTCGTCGGCGCGGGGCGCCGTGCCCGCCAGCACGAGCGAGCTGATCTGCCCGCCCTGCCGCTTGATCAGCAGCTCAGGGGTCGCCCCGACCAGGCCGCCGCAGGAGAACGTGTAACAGTCCGGATAGCGGGCCGCCAGGCGGTCCAGCAGCAGCCGCTCATCGATCAGGCCCGCGGCCG
>Ga0187867_10003410_pt1 | contig 12721 bp, 10 predicted proteins | sample June2016WEW_13_1_FD_132976 | JGI IMG/M metagenome (GOLD analysis project Ga0187867, IMG submission 132976) | Peatland microbial communities from SPRUCE experiment site at the Marcell Experimental Forest, Minnesota, USA - June2016WEW_13_10 | ecosystem: Environmental > Terrestrial > Soil >... | reverse complement strand
CGCAGTTGGCTAATGGATCCCAGACTCTTGCTCACCTGTCCGAGAACCTGGCTGGGCATCACCTCGGCCACCAGCAACTTCTTTTTGCCTTCCCAAAGGTAGCCCTCTTTTTCCAGGTCCCACTCCCCGCTCTTGAAAAATGAGGACCAGGGGGAAACATACTTTTGTGTGTCGGAAAGATATCCTGACAACCCATCGAGGACCTTTATCAGAAATTCGAGGTCCAACGGCTTGGTCTCTTTACCGGCGTCTCCCGGGCCCACCTTCTCGTCGAGAAAGCCGGTAAAAAACTCGCCGACCATCCTGGAGGCCATATCCTGGTTTACCAGTTTGAAAAAATTAAGCAGGTCAGGGTTAACGGCCATCTTGTGGACGAGAACAGAGTTCCGTTCGAGTGTGTTCCTGATACTGACGAGTTCGGGTTTGTCGAGGTAATACAGAAGCCATTTTTTGAACTCATCCGGATTTATTCTGTAAAATACGTATTCAAAATGTTCGGGGTCGGCATGGATTTTTGAAACTATGGCGTTCATGAACTCGATGGCCCTGTTCTGTGTGGGGCCTCGGACGACAAGGGCTAAGGTGTTTTTACCGTGGAAATTGAATGCGCCCAATATGCGCGTTTTGGCTATAAGTGGATGTGTGGGGGAGATGAGCTCAAGCTGCGCGGTTCGCACTTCAAGCCGAACAGCCGCAAGCCAGAGAGAAGCGATTACGCTCAGCAAGGCGGCAGCTAGAATAAAACGTGGCCTGGGAAGGACCCAAGCCACGAGGTCTTTCGAGAATCTCGCAAACAGATTCATTCTTGTCCCGGCTGGAAACCTGTAACAATTTTCATATAAGAATCAGATATGCACCTCCCGGGGAGGTTTTTCAAGGCATATCGGGTCTTTTCCCTGTCGCGTAATCCAAACGCGCAAGCGAGACGTGGTAGTCGTACAAAGACCGCAGATATTCACCCTGGTTTTTACCATAACGGTCAATTGCATCGAACATATCACGGGCTGTGCCGATCCCAAGGTCGAAATTGGAAAAAGCCGTAACAATCCACCGGCGTGAACCAACGGCCGCCTGCTCATAAGCCGTGAAGGATTTGTAGGCTTCAACAGCGTCCTGGTAATATTTTATCACCTCGACGGGGATGTTTCTTTCGGCGAATTCCTGAGTATTGCGCATCTTCTGATACTCGGCCCTCGCTTTGTCGAGCTTTCCCGTTCCGATACCGTAATCCCAGTGCCATTGAGCCCCGGCAAAAACTCCAGCGTAAGCATGATTGAAATCATCGGGTATGTATGAATTTTCGAATTTTTGGCGGTCGGGTGCGCCGGCAAACGATCCTACGGCGGCGGCGAAAAAGGACGGATACAGGTCGGATTTGGCGGCGTCAGACAGTTTTCCCTTGGCTTCGGCACCTTTTTTCACTGCGGTGAGTTCGGGTCTATTTGCCAGGGCAAGCTGGGTATATTCCTCTTCAGGTTCAAGGGCCACCGGATTTTTGGGCAGCTCGGTTTCTTTGATCGTGAATTCTTCGTGTTCGGGCAATCCGATTGCTGTTTTTAGAGCGGTGTAGGCGGTGTGAGATCCTGAGTCGGCCTTGGCGGCAAAAGCCTTAACCTCGGCCCCAAAAGCGTCCATCCTGTAGAGATCGCTGGGATCGACGTTTTTTGCTTTCAGTTCGAGTAATCGTTTGATGCGCCTGCCGGCGTCACTTACGTAACTGTCTGCATCCCTGGCGGCGTGTTTGCCCTGCAAAGCTATGAGATATGCGTAGTAAAGCTCCTTGACGTTAAGAACGATCTGGTTTTGCCGTTGTTCCCTGGCCGCTGCGCGCGCTTCGACCCCTAATGCTGCGGCATCTTTGCGGTTGGATATCTTCCCGAACGTATAGAGAGGCTGTGTGATAGCAAAATCGAGCCTTCCGAAAATACCGACATCCCATGGTTCATCACGCGACATGATCGTGCCGGCCAGGGGACCTGACGTTATGACCGTGGGGGCTTGAGCGTCTTCGACCGGACCGGTTATTGCGGTAACATCAATCTGTGGACACAGGCCGCCCTTAGCCTGTTTAAGTTCGCTCTTGGCCACCAGCACGTCCTGTTCGGCCATTTTTAACTCAGGGCTGGTCTCAAGGGCCATTTGGACAAGTTGATCCAGACTGAAGACCCTCGGTTCGGCCGCTTGGGCGGCTCCAAATTTCAACGGGATAATAAACAAACAAAGGAGTACCAGCAAAAAACGGCGTTGAAGGACAGCTTTTTCAGTCATTGCGCAACCTTCGTGAACTGGGATTAATTTAAAGTTATGGCAAACTTTTATACAGTAATTGTCGTCTGATTTAAAGGATTAATACTTCCACTTGATTTTCAAAAAACTTAAGTCTCCCGGCCCCGCCATGTAAGGCTTTAGCGTCATTTCGGCGGGATTGCGCCGTGGAATCGCCGTTTTTTCCTTAAATTGACCGGTTCCGAAAATTTAAAATGCAGTATCCGAGTGCGCCGATGCCGGACCGCTTTGAAGCGCCAGCTTAATGGCCAACGGAGACGCTTTCGATAACGCGGTGGAAAGCGTCAAAGAGCGGGAGGTCTCAATGGTCAAAAGGCTTCAGATGAATGTGCTTTATCTCTTCCTTTAGAAAAAACCTGCTTTCCTTTACTTTCTTCTCAAGCATACCAGTTGTGAAAATAACTTTGTTCAATGCTGCGAAACTGCTGAGGCTCTTGACCGCCGCCAGGGTCACCAGAGTGTCCAGGCATACGGCATAAACTATTTCGTTATCCTCCTTCACTGCTATAACGTCAACCGGCCTGTCGGCGATTCGTGGAGGCATGTAGTCGGCGACGGTACTGAAGCCTAGTTCGCTCAGCGTCCTGTGTAAATGGCATTGAAGCGTTCTGTGAACGGCCCGTTCGCTGCGAAAGGGTTTGGGAATTCCGCGCCACGCTTTTTCGAGTCGGCTTTTCCACAAGTCCAGATTACGGTCCAGGTCCTCATTCATGTCACTCTCCGCTCAGATTATCACCAGTTCTTCCGTGGCTGTATTCAAAGATTCACTGCCGTCGCTTGTGACAAGGTAGGAATTTTCGAGTCCGGCAATTCCTTCGTCCGGAATTATTACCTTAGGTTCGAAGGCAAAAACCATTCCCTCCTGAAGCTCTAATTTTTGCCCCTGGGCGATAAACGGAAATTCATCGACTTCAACGCCTATCCCGTGTGCGACAAAGGTAACCCTTGGATCGGAACAGCCCATGAACCACGTGGCCCAGCCTGCTTCTCGGGCCCACCGCCATACGGCCTCATAGAGTTCGCCCGTGATGGCGCCCGGACGCGCAAGGTCCCTGAAGCGGACATGCACGGACTGAACGAATTCGTAAGCACCGGCGAGCCTGGGGGGAGGCGGGCCGATACAGAAATTCCTGGTTTGGTCGTTTGCATACCCGTTGGATATAATCATCGTATCGACGCTCACAATTTCACCGGCGTTTATTTTTCTGTATCCGGCGCCTTGTCCGAATGCCGGAGAAATGCCCGGACCTCCCGTAGGCGCATCGGTATAGGAAGGGACTGCGGCATTGGGTCCCGAGAGAATATGTCCGAAAACCATCTCCATGTTGAAGGCCCTCAAGCGAACCATTCCTGAATTGCCGGCCTTGCGTGAGACGGCCTCCAGTTCGGCGCACAGTTCCAGTTCGGTCATTCCCGGCCTGAGAAGATGAGGGACCGATTCAGCCACCAGTTTCGATATGGCGGCCGCATCCCGCATTATCCCGATTTCCCATGGTGATTTTATCATGCGTACCTGGCGTACGAGGCCGCTTATGTCAACGATCTGCTGCTTGGGAAATATCTTTTCGTCATAGAAGAAAAATGTGTTGGCGGGCAGCACGTCCAGTTCTAAACCGATTGTCCTGGGTTCGCTGGTCCCGCATGCTTCAAAGGTGGCTTCGCGCACTTGAGCCATGCTCTTCATCTGGATTATGGGACGCAGAGGCGATTCCGCCTCAGCTCGCACAAGGCTTCGCCGCACAAGGAAGACCGGGTTCCCCGAGGAGGGCACAATGAGGTGAGAATCCTGAACCGTGCCTGTGAAGTAGAACATATCTGCATTTTGCCGTATTACTGCGGCATCGACTCCATTTTTCCTCAGCAGCGCTTGCAGCGCGACAATCCTGTTTGCAATTTCGCTTGCGGGTATGATCTGCAATTGTTTTCCTCCAAATCTGTTCAGATAACCAATCTACGCCCGGGTCAGTGCATGCCTGTTTCAGATGAGGCAGCCCCGGAGCGCCCCTTTCTCAGCAATAAAGTAAGCGGAATGAGTATAACTGTCGCGATGGAAAGTGCATAAAAAGTGTCGTTGAACGAAAGTATGCTCGCCTGGCGCAAAACCTCCTGGTAGAGGAATGCAAGTCCTCCCGTTGATGGGGCCGCCGCCGAATGATTCATCTGGAGAAAATGGTGCGTCCTTTGATATGCCTCCCGGAAGGCGGGATTGTAAGGAGTGATTCTTTCAGAAAGAAAGGTCTGGTGGACTTGGGCGCGCTGCGAGAGGAGCGTGGCGCTGAAGGCGACTCCGAAACTGCCCCCAAGGTTTCTCACGAGGTTGAAGACTCCGGATGCATTGCCCATCTGCTCCACGGGGACGTTAAAGAAAGCTGCCGTGGAAAGGGGAACAAAAAACAGCCCAAGGCCAAGCCCCTGGACCAGCCGAGGCAAGGCTATCGAGTAAAAGTCCGCCTGGAGGTTGAAATTAGACATCATCCATAATGCATAAGAGGTGATGCTTAGACCTGCGAACAGCAGGAGCCATGGTTTGGCTCCCTTTCTCATCAAAATGCCGGCAAGAGGCATTACAAGAAAGCTCGATATACCTCCAGGACCCAGGATCAATCCGGCCCAAAGCGCCGTATATCCCATTAGCTGCTGAGTGTAGAGGGGCAGTAGAACGAAGCTCCCGAATAGACAGAAAAAGCCCAGAAACATAATTATGGTGCCGGCGCTGAAACTCCTGTCCCTGAAAACCCTGAGATCGACAACGGGATGTTCGGTGTGCAGCTCCACAATAATGAAAAGAGTCAAAGCCAGCGCAGCCGTAATTGAGAGGATAAGAATGAAATTAGACTGAAGCCAGTCCTCACGCTCCCCTTTATCGAGGACGATTTGAAGCGCTCCCAAACCAATGGTAAGCAAGAAAAGCCCCCATTTGTCGATGCGGAACACTTCCCGCTTTATGTAGGCCGGATCGTGGATGAAAAGAGTCGTAATGAAGACGGCGAGTACTCCGACCGGCAGGTTGATGTAGAAAACCCATCGCCAGGACCATTCATCAGTGATCCACCCTCCTATGACCGGTCCGACTATGGGGGCCATTACCACGCCCATACCGAAAACGGCCATCGCCATCCCGTGTTCGCGCCGCGGAAAGGTTTCGAGCAAAATTGCCTGAGAAAGCGGCTGGAGTCCGCCTCCGCCGAGACCTTGCAGGACCCGCGCCATGATGAGCATGCCAAGCGATGGCGCAGCGCCGCAAAGAATCGAGCTGGCAGTGAAAAGCAAAAGGGAAAATATCAGATAGCGCTTCCTGCCGAAAACGCTGGCCAGCCAACCCGTAATAGGAATTATGATGGCGTTGGAGACGAGATAGGACGTAAGTACCCATGTGACCTCGTCCACCCCCGCGTTCATGCTCCCCTGAATATGTGGGAGGGAGACATTGACTACGCTCGTATCCATAACCTCGATAAAGGTCGGGAGCATCACCGAGAGGGCTACAACCCATTTATTGACCCTGGGGCGGTACTCGATCTCAGAGGTCATGGTTTTTCTGAGGGCGGCCGTAGAGCAATGTTCGGGGTGTTTTGCAGCAGAAGCGAACCACTTCTGTTCGCCACATCTATGGTCACTTCCAGTGACGCTCCAACCCTCAGGGGATGGTCAGGGGGAGGTGGTTTGTCCAGTTCGATCCTTACCGGAACCCGCTGAACGACTTTGATCCAGTTGCCGGTGGCATTTTCGGGTGGAATGAGGGAAAAAGCTGCGCCGGTCCCTGCCCTGATTCCGGTCACTTTCCCCGTGTATGGATATCCGGGATAGATATCGGCCGATACCGAGGCGGGCTGCCCGATACGCACGTTGGTAAGCTGAGTTTCCTTGAAATTTGCCTCAACGTAGATCTTACTTAGAGGGACAATTGCCATCAGGGCCTGTCCGGGCTCGATCCGGTCGCCTACCTGAATATTCTTTTGGGCAATGTAGCCGTCAATCGACGCCGCAATCACGCAGTAAGAGAGATTGAGACGAGCTGCCTCAAGATCGGCCATTGATTTGTCACGTTTAGCTTTGAGAGCCTCAACTTTGTGGAGCTGGACATCTACGTTGGCCCGGTCGCCTCTTGCGGTCTGAAGCTGAGCCCTGGCTCTAGCCACCTGTTGAGAGGAGGCCGCAAGAGCTGACTCCAAGGCGGCTATCTGGGAATCTACTGCTTTCAGTTGGGCCTTCGCCTTTTCATACGCCGTTTGTGCCTGTTCTCGCTGGCGTTGGGTACCCGCGCCGGAAGCTGAAAGACTGTCGAAGCGTTTGTAGTCGCGCTCAGATTGGATGAAATCGGCTGTAGCGGCGGTGCGGGTGTCCCTTAACTGCTGAACATTGTGCCTGGTTTGAGTCTCAGTGTCCTGGGCAGCCTTTAGTACAGCCTCTGCGGCCTCCACCTGAGAGGATGTCTGGATATTGACCGGGGGCACCATTATTTCTGCGGATTTAAGTTCGGCCTCATCTCCGTCGAGCGCCGCCTTTGCTTTATCTAACGCAATTTTGTAATCGGCCGGGTCCAGTTCGATGAGGGGCTGTGCGGTCTGGACCGCAAAATCGTTATCCACGAGCACTTTGAGGATAGTTCCGGGAATTCGGGAGCTAACCATCGCGCTGTCCGCCCTGGCATAAGCATCATCGGTAGATACATAGTTTCTCGCGAAAACCCACCAGTAGATGCACGCCACAACCGCCACAACCAGGACGATGAATCCTCCGATCCTGATTCGCCACCCACCGCCGTTACTTTTGGGGCGCTCGGATTCGATTGGTTTTTCGTTTGCCATATTCGATGCCGTGAAAGCCCTTCGCAGGGCGAAGTCTGTCGTGGGTTTGCCCGCTACCGCGCGGGAAGCGGGTCCTTTCTTATCGAAACTAATCTATGGTCCCGGCAATTGCCCTTTCCAGTTCAGCCTTGGCAATTTCGTACCCGTAGAGGGCCTGATAAAAATCCGCACGCGTCTGGGCCAGAAACACCTGTGCATTCAAAACCTCCAGGAATATCGCGACTTGCTCCTTGTACTGCAAAGTGGTGATCCTGTCGTTTTCTTCGGCCTGCTCGACTGCGGTCCTGGTAGTGTCGATGTTTGCTTTCGCCACCTTTAGCTGTTCGTATGCGTCTTCCACCTGGAGCCGGATCTTCTGAAGAAGGTCGTCGCGTCTGTGCTCGATCCCTCTCACGCGATATTCCCATTCGAGTTCGGAAGCTCTTGTCTTGCCGCCCTCAAATAAATTCCAGTCCACTCTAAGGCCCACGGCCGCGTTTTCATAGTTTGCGAATGGATTTCTATCGGCCCCTAAATCTTCGCCTTCCCGGTAATATTGAGCGAAAGCGGAGATACGTGGATAATAGCGGCTCCGGGCCGCTGTCTTTGAATATTCGGCCTGTTCAATCGAGGCTTTGATGGCCAGGTATTCCGGTCTTTTCTCCTCGGCCGCAGAATAAAGCTGATGCAGATCGGGGACCTGGTAAGTTTTTGCCTCTATTCCGGCCAGTTCGACTTTTTCCTGCAACTCGATGTCCATGAGTTGATTCAGGTTCGAGCGAAGAACAATTAATTGTTTTACGGTGCTTCTCTCCCGCTGAACCGCTTCAGACAGGGCTACATCGGCTTTGAGGATATCGTTGCGAGCGGTGACCCCCTGCTGGTAATTGACTTCGGCGTTCTTTTTCTGCACTTCCAGGCTTGCCACATTGTCGTGCGCCACTTCAACGAGCCTTTGCCCGAGGAGCGTCTGGAGGTAGGCGATCTGAACGTCGCGCATGAGGTTGAGGCGTGCTTCTTCGAGCTGGTATCGCGATATCTTCAGGCCGAGCTTGCTTGCCTTGTACTGGGACTCCAGTCCAAACCCGGTAAACAGAGGTTGGACCAGATCGACCTGCCACCTGTTGCTGGTTTCTATCGAAAAGGGGACATTCCTGAATGGCGTACCGGGTATAGAGACAATGGGCTGATCGGAGAGCCTTGTATATGCATAGGACCCGTCGAGCTTCGGAAAGAAGTCGGCCCTGGCCTGCGAGACCTTCTCGCCGGCTGCCGAGACGTCTTCAAAAGCGGCCCTGTAAGCCCTGTTGTGCGCCAGTGCATATTCTACGGCGGCTTCTTTGCCCAGAGGCTGGGGCAGGTCGGTTCGCGCAGCTTCTCCCCCCCACGCCGTCAAGGGGACCAACAGTCCGAGCAGTACGAAAAGGATGTTCAGGCGTTTCATTGTCGCACCTGGCGCCGCCGTTTAAGCAGCTTCACCATTTCGGGGAAGCTGAGTTGCGAAAGAGAGCCGATCACTTCGTCCGCCTCAGTAAGCTCAGGTACTGAAAAGGAGTTTGTAACGGCAATGACCAGAAGCCCCGCCGATTTAGCCGATTGGATCCCGGCGCGGGTATCTTCTATTGCAATGCAATTCATCGGATCAAGGCTGTTGGGTCCCTTGACCTGGCTCAGCCGCTCAATTGCAAGAAGATAGGTCTCCGGGTCGGGTTTGCTCTTCTTTACTTCGTCTGCCGCCACAATTGCGGCAAACGCTCCGTTCAGGCCCAGAGATGCTATGAAGGCGTCGATTTCCTGCCGGAGCGCCCCTGATGCTACAGCCATCAGGACCCCTCTGTCCATCAGTTCCTTTACCAGTTCAACTACTCCGGGGAAACTGGGGACCCCCTGTCCGATGAGGTCCCTGAGGGCTAGGGCCTTCGCTTCGATAAGCCTGTCCAGAGTCATCGGGGCAAGATACAACCCTGCCTTTTTGAAAGCGTAGATAAAAGCGTCCCGGTCGTCAAAACCTACGAAATGCTCCAGGTAACTCTGGAAATCGTGTCCGAGCCCCAGAGGGGCCAGCACTTCCTGGAAGGCCCTGTAATGCAGCGGCTCGGAATCCACGAGAATGCCGTCGCAGTCGAATATTACTGCCTGTAGGTCCGGATCGGAAGTGGATTCACGATTGACCAAGTTACTAACGCTCCTTGCAAAACATTATAATAGAGTCGTCTGTTTAGCACTTTTTAATGGTTCTGAGAATTCTTTTCATTTCAAACCATAGCGGCTTCCTGATAAGAATGGCAATCCGGGAAAGTTTCATGGGCATCGAGCCTAAATGGAATTTCCGCGCTTTAAAGTTAAAATAGAATAAGCCTAAGCCACTTTGCACCTTTAGGAGTCGTTTCTTTGCTGTCTGTAAATGATGTCTCGAAATATCTGGGGAAAAGGGAGCTTTTTCATGGAGTGTCCCTGCACGTGCATCCCGGCCGGAGGATCGGCCTTATAGGTCCCAACGGATCCGGCAAATCCACTCTGTTCCAGATATTGCTTGGCTTTATTGAACCCGATTCAGGCAGTGTCGCCAAAACCAGGGGCCTTCGAATCGGACATCTTCCTCAGGAAATGGTTCCGGCGCCCGACAAATCCGTTCTGGCCCGCGTTACGGACGTCCATGACGATGCACAGCATCTGCGGGCCGAACTGGAGTCCATCCAACTGGAGCTGGACCGCGAAACGGACCATCAGGTTCTGACCGCCCTTGCAACCAGACACGCCAGAGCGCTCGAACGGGTGGAGCACCTGGTTGGATACGACTTTGAAGCAAGAGCTGGGAAAATCCTTGAAGGCTTGGGGTTTCGAAGCAGCCAGTTTACCATTCCGGTATCGGAACTCAGCGGTGGTTGGGTGATGCGCCTTGAGCTAGCGAGGCTTCTTTTGTCGGAACCTGACCTGCTGCTGCTCGACGAGCCGACAAACCACCTCGATCTGGAATGCCTTCTGTGGCTGGAAGACTATCTTCTGCACTGCTCATCGGCTTTTATCCTGGTCTCGCACGACCGTGCTTTTCTCAATAAAACTGTTCAGCGCATAATTGAAATCGAGCAAGGGACGCTCAACGAATACGCCGGGAATTATGATTTTTACCTCGAAGAGAAGGCTAAGCGCATGGAAGTGCGCCTTGCAACTTATAAAAACCAGCAGGATCGCATCAGGCAGCTCGAAAGATTCATAGACAGGAACCGCTACGATAAAAAGACGGCCGGGCAGGCTCAAAGCCGCATAAAGATGCTGGAAAGAATTGACAAAGTTGAAGCTCCAGTTGCGGAGTCGCAAATCCATTTTGCATTTCCCACACCGGCCCGGTCAGGGAAAAGAGTTATGGAACTGCGGGACGTTAGTAAATCCTACGGGGACACCAACGTCTATTCCGGGATAGACCTCGTTATAGAGCGCGGAGACAAAATCGCTTTTCTCGGTCCTAACGGGGCGGGAAAGAGTACCCTTTTAAAACTTCTCGCCGGGGTTGTCCCGCCGAGTTCCGGAGAGCTGTCAGCCGGCTTTCATACAACGGCCGGCTACTATGCGCAGCATCAATGGGAGCAGCTCAATCCCGACGCCACGGTCTTCGAGGAGGCGCTATGCGTATGCGGCGACATGCTCCAGACACAGTTGCGCGGGCTTTTAGGGGCCTTTCTGTTTCGCGGGGAAGACGTTTTGAAGAAAACGTCTGTGCTGAGCGGAGGTGAGAAGGCGCGCCTGGTCCTTTGCAAACTCCTGCTGCAGCGTGCAAATTTTTTACTTCTCGATGAGCCGACAAACCATCTCGACATTTCGTCCAGGGTGGTTCTGGAAAAAGCTCTTGGCGATTTCCCCGGAACAATCTGCTTTATAAGCCACGACCGGCGGTTCATAAACGGTGTGTCAAACAAGATTCTGGTGGTAAATTCGGGCGAGATTCAGATTTTCCCCGGCAACTACGACGACTTTCAACGAATTTGGAAAACCCGCCTCGATGTCCCTCCTCAGAACGCGGCGAAGGGAAAACCCGAGGGCAACGGTTCAGGGGCCAAAGCACGCACGGTCCAAAAGAGAGCCGAGGCGGAGTGGAGGAAGCGACTCTTCGGCGTCAAAAAACCAGTTCAGGACCAGATTGAAAGCATCGAGCGAGACCTCGATGCCTGGCACGTTGAACTGGAGCGTCTCAGGGAGCAGCTCGCGGACGCTGAGACCTACAGGCAGGCAGGACTGGCCGTGGAGATTCAAGCCCAATACCGGCAGGCGCAGGGCACGATTCACGAGTTAACCGGCCAATGGGAAGCAAAAGTTCTGGAGCTGGAGCAAATAGAGGAAAGTCTTGGAAAAAGACAGGGCCTTAGACAGGATTAACAGGATTGGCAGGATTGACAGGATTAGAAACTGGAGCAGAAGTGAAAAGAAACATTCCCGCTTCCCGATACCAAAGGATTTGAGATGGATATCCACCGGCTCATGATTTTTTGCAAGGTTATCGATCTGCAGAGCTTCACCAAAGCGGCTGAGGCTGTGAGTCTGGCGCAGCCCACGGTAAGCGAGCATATCCGGGCACTGGAGGAGTCGCTCGGAGAAAAACTCATAGACCGGCTGGGACGCGAAATCCTGCCCACTCCTGCCGGGAAGGTGCTTTACAGCTACGCTCGCGAGATAGTCCAGCTTCGGGACAAGGCGGTGCAAGCCATCGGGAAATTCAAAGGCAACCTCTCGGGGGCCCTGTATGTCGGGGCGAGCACAATTCCCGGCACCTATATACTTCCGCGGCTCGTAGGGACATTCAAGGCAAGCTATCCATCGATCCAGATTACGCTTAAAATTGGAAGCAGCGGCGAAATAGCCCGGAAGATTCTCGACGGCACAGTCGAGTTTGGAATAATCGGCGCCAGGTGGGATGAGAAGAGGATCTTGTTTGAAGAGATTTATTCCGATGATCTGGTGCTGGCCGTCTATAAGGGCCATCCATGGGAAGGGCGTGAATATGTGGAACTCGATGAACTGGCGGGAATGCCCTTCATCCTGCGTGAAAGATCTTCGGGGACCCGTATGGTAATGGCCCGAGCACTCGAGGCGGCCGGATTTGCCCCATCGCTTTTGAACGTCGTTGCGGAAATGGGCAGCACCGAAGCGGTAAGAGAGTCGGTAAAAGCCCGGATCGGAATATCTATAATCTCATCATATGCTGTGAAGGAGGACGTGGAAAGAAACAGTCTCTGTGCGATTCCTTTAAGAGAAATCCGTATCCATAGGCCGTTTTTTCTTGCGCAAAGAAAAAATCGAGAACCCTCGCCACTTTGTTCGGCCTTCATGGAACATCTGAGGACGGAGGACTGAGGGCCTCCGGCCCGGCGCTGGGCAATCTTGCAGTGGTGTTTCGCCGGGTTGTACGCGCCACGGAGGACTGAGTGCTGAGGCCCCGGACTGGAAACTTCCGGGGTGACGAGGGGTGAGGGGAGGGTGAAAAGGGAAGGTTGCGGGTTGGAGTGGAATCTGACTGGAGGGACCTCGCAGTAAAAGTATGATCCGGACATGGAAAAGTTGATCGCGCTATTGTGAGGTCAATGTTCAGGGGAGAAATGTTGACCTGATACTTCTCAAATTTGTGTCTCTCCAGCCACCTTGTTCAGCATCGGCTG
>Ga0187867_10003407_pt1 | contig 12724 bp, 6 predicted proteins | sample June2016WEW_13_1_FD_132976 | JGI IMG/M metagenome (GOLD analysis project Ga0187867, IMG submission 132976) | Peatland microbial communities from SPRUCE experiment site at the Marcell Experimental Forest, Minnesota, USA - June2016WEW_13_10 | ecosystem: Environmental > Terrestrial > Soil >... | reverse complement strand
CGGGGGTTGGTGCTGGCGGGATTCGCGCTGCTGGTGCTGGTTTCCCTGGCGTTGTTCCCCCTGATCGGCCGGGACTTTTTCCCCACGGTTGACGCCGGCCAGATTCGCCTTCACGTGCGAACCCCGCCGGGAACGCGAATCGAGGAGACCGAGCGCGTCTTCGGCGAGGTCGAGGGAGTCATCCGCCGCGACATCCCCGCCGCCGAAATCGACACCATCCTCGACAACATGGGCATTCCCAACAGCAGCATCAATCTGGCGCTCAGCGACGGCTCGCTGATGTCCCCCAGCGACGGCGAAATATTGGTGTCGCTCAAGCCCGAGCGCCATCCGACCGAGCAATACATCGAGCGGCTCAACACCGACCTGCACAAGGAATTTCCGGACGAGACCTTCTTTTTCCAGCCGGCCGACATCGTCACCCAGGTGCTGAACTTCGGCATCGCGGCGCCGATCGACGTTCAGATCAACGGCCCGCCCGCCAATGCCGCCGCGAACTACCAGATCGCCAAGGACATCGAGCGCCAAATGGCCGCCGTTCCCGGCGCGGCCGACGTGCGCATCCTCCAGGTTCCGCACACTCCGGACCTCCGCATGAACGTCGATCGAACCATGGCCAGCCAGGTCGGCGTGACCGAAGGCCAGATCGCCAACGACATGCTGGTTTCTCTTAGCGGCACGGCGCAGTTGTCGCCGAATTTCTGGCTCGACCCGAAGAACGGCCGGCAATACACCGTGCTGGTCCAGACGCCCCAGTACCGCGTGGATTCGATCAACGACTTGCAGAATTCTCCGGTGGTTCCGTCCGCTTCCGCGAACCCGGGGGGCGCCGCACAATTGCTTGGGAATCTGGCGGAGCTGCACCGGGGTTATTCCGCCACCAACATCACCCACAACGCGATACTCCCCTGTTTTGACGTGATGTCCGGCGTGCGCGGGACCGATTTGCACTCGGTCGCCGTCGGCGTCGACCGGATCATCGCCGACGCCCGCAACCACCTCCCGCGCGGCAGCACGATCCTCGTCCAGGGCCAGGTGCAAAGCATGAACTCTTCCTTCGCGGCCTTGTCCTACGGGCTGATCTTCGCGGTCGTGCTCGTCTATCTGCTCATGGTCATCAACTTCCAGTCGTGGCTCGATCCCCTGATCATTCTGATGGCTCTTCCCGGCGCCCTGTCGGGCATCCTGTGGATGCTGTTCGTCACCGGGACCACCATCAGCGTCCCGGCGCTCATGGGCGCGATCATGAGCATCGGCGTGGCAACCGCCAACAGCATCCTCGTCATCACCTTCGCCAACGATCAACGCCAGCAGGGCATGAACGCGCACGACGCCGCACTGGCCGCCGGCCTCACGCGCCTCCGACCCGTCATCATGACCGCGCTGGCGATGATCATCGGCATGCTGCCGATGTCCCTGGGCCTGGGTGAAGGCGGCGAGCAGAATGCGCCGCTCGGCCGCGCCGTCATCGGTGGATTGGTGATGGCGACGTTCGCCACGCTCTTTTTCGTGCCGATCGTTTATAGCAAGCTGCGTCAGAAGGCTCCGAACGTCCACATTCCGGAGGAGCTGAGGTAATGGAATCAAACGAGACAATTCCCAAGGACCTTCCAAAGATCGGCTTAGGCAAGCTGGCCCTGGCCGGCCTTGGGGCGGCAGTGCTTTTCGCCGTCGTGTTTGTCATTCGGTATCAGCAGATTCGCAGGCATACCGACGCGTTGGACGCACAGGCGCAACAGCTCGCCGACCAACCGCCGGTCGTCCAGGTGGCGCCCCCCAAGCCCACCGGCGCCGTGCAGGACCTGACCCTGCCCGGCAGCGCCACCCCGATGCAGGAAACGGCCCTGTACGCCCGGGTCAACGGATATCTCAAACGCTGGCTGGTTGACATCGGAGCGCACGTGGAAGCCGGGCAACTGCTGGCCGAAATCGACGCCCCGGACCTGGACGCCCAGCTCAACGAGGCCCGCGCCGCCGTGGAACAGGCCAAGGCCAACGCCGTCAGCGCCCAAACGAATGACCAATTGGCCCAGGCGACTTATCTTCGCTACAAGGGGTTGATTCCGACGGGCGGCGTCACGCAGCAGGACCTGGACACGCGCCAATCCGCCGCCGCCCAGGCCGCCGCCGCCAAAGACGCCGCCGCCGCCGCCATCAAATCCGCGCAGGCAACGGTCCAGCGCCTGGAAGCCGAGCAAGGCTTCGAGAAGATCGTCGCGCCCTTCGCCGGCACAATCACCGTCCGCAATTACGACGTGGGCGCCCTGATCTCGCCGACGGACACTGCTCCCGGCCACGAGCTGTTTCGCCTGGCCGAGACCGACAAGCTGCGCATCTGGGTCGATCTTCCGCAGTCGTACGTCACGCTGGTCTGGCCGAGTCAGCGGGTGACCTTCCAGGCTCCGGCGAATTATCCCGGCCGCAAATTCACCGGCATCGTGGCGCGGTCGGCCGGCGCGCTGGACGTGAGAACGCGCACCCTCCACACCGAACTGGATTTCGACAACGCCGACGGGCGGCTGTGGGCCGGCATGTACGGGCAGGTCACGTTCAATATCCACCGTGAGAAGCCGGTCCTGACCGTCCCCACCAGCGCGCTGATGTTCAATGCCCAGGGAACGCAGGTGGTCGTCGTCGATCACAACGTCATTCATTTCCAAAATATCACCGTTGGCCGCGACCTGGGAACGGAAATTGAAGTCGCCACGGGGCTGAGCGGCGATGAGCAGGTCGTCTCCAACCCCGGCGAACGTCTGGCCGAGGGCGTGCAGGTTCAGGTGGTATCCGCCGCCGAGGGCACATCGTCCAGCAAGCTGGCGCAGGTCGATCCGTCGCCACCGGGTCCTCCGGGAGGCAGTGGAAAGTGATTCACCATCGTCTTTTTGCCTCGGCGGCCGTGCTGTTGGCCACATTGACCGCTTGCGTCGATCAGCACAAGGAAGTGCAGACCTACCGCAACGTGGTGGACGCCCACCTGCCCCGGCCCAAGTCCTATCAGCCCGGTCAGCCCCTCTCGCTGGCGCGGGCCATGGCGTTGGCCAACGAAGATTACGAGCAGATCGGGCTCCAAGGCGAGAATTATCTTCAGGCCCTGATCGCCAAGAACCGCGCCGTCGCCGCGTTCCTGCCCACCGTTTCCTTCCAACCGGATTTCACCATCGAACAGCCGGCCCTCAACGGCACCTCCACCGCCGGCGCCTCCGTCACGCCCCAGGTGGCCGCCAGCGGCGGGGGCTTCCGGATTGATGGCAATACCTGGCAGCGATTCGAGGCCCCCGTCACCGGAGCCATGAATTTCAGCTTCGTCTCCTATCCCAATCTCCAAAGCGCCGAGCAAACCATCGTCCAGCAACGGCAGCTTCTGCTCGACACCCAGGCCACCGTTCTGCTCAGCGTCGCCCAAACGTATTACCAGGTGCTCCTTTCCGAGAAACAGGTTTCCGTGTTGGAGAATTCGCTGAAGCTTCAGCAAGCCCGCATGGTCGACGTCCAGGGCCGATACCAGAACCACCTGGCCCTGGCGTTGGAAGTCGCGCAGACGCGGGCCCAGGTCGCATCGACCGAAGCCGCCCTCACGCAGGCGAGGAACGACGTCCGCGCCGGACGGCACATGCTGGCGTTTCTCATCGGCATCCCTGAAATCGACGGCCCGCTCCAAGACGAACTGGTCCTGCCGGCAAATCTCCCTTCGGTGGACGAGTTCCGCGCCTACGCCGCGGCACATCGGCAGGACCTGCTGGGCGCCGAAGCCGCCGTCCGCGCCGCCAAGTACGCCGTCGATGCCGCCATCGCCCAGTATTACCCCTCCGTCTCGCTCAACGTCGCCGGGTTCCTCTATCGCGAATATTTCTCCGAAGCCAGCAAATGGGACGCGATCCTGATCGGAAATCTCCCGATCTTTTCAGCCGGCATCATCGAAGCCGACGTCCGCGACGCCTGGTCGAAACTTCGCCAGGCGGCCCTGTATCAATCCGAATTGCGCCGCCAGATTGACCGCGACGTCCAGGTTGCCTTCGACAGCCTCATGACCGCGCAGAACGAACTGGCCAGCCTCGACCAGGAAGTCCAGGCCGCTTCCGATGCCCTGGACCAGTCGGAGCAATTGCTGAAGAACCAATTGGCCATTCCCCTGGACGTTTTGACGGCCCAGGACACCCTGCTGACGGCCCAATTGAGCTACGCCAGCGAAAATATCAGCCGGACCATTTTTTACCTCGATTTGCTCAGAATCACGGGCCAGCTCGATCCAACCAGCCCCGAACGCTGGGGCGGGCAGCGAGGGAAAGGGGAATTACTGCAACGCTAATCCCTTCCAACCCGCTTCAAAAACTCGTCCTCCGTCAAAATTTCGATTCCGAGTTCCTTCGCCTTGGCCAGCTTGCTGCCGGCATCCTCGCCGGCCACGATAAAACTGGTCTTTTTGCTGACGGTGCCGGCGGCGCGTCCGCCCAGGTCGGTAATCAGCCGCTCGATTTCCTCCCGCTTGAACTTTTTCATTGCGCCGGTCACCACGACCGTTTTTCCGGCGAGCGCCGGCAATCCGCGCGACGCTCTTTCCATCTTCGGATCGACTCCGACGCGATTCAGCTCGGCAATCGTGTGCCGGCCCGCCTGGCCGTGAAAAAAATCGTACACCGATTGCGCGATCACGTCGCCGATCTCGTGAATCGACGCCAGCCGCTCGACCGTCGCCTGACCCAGCGACGCCAAATCGCCGAACTCCTGGGCCAGCACGAACGCCACGCGGCTCCCCACGTGCCGAATCCCCAATCCCGCCAGCAGCCGATCCAGCGGCCGCGATTTGCTCTGGGCAATCCCATCCACCACGTTCTGGGCGCTCTTGTCCCCCATGCGCTCCAACTCCAACAATTGCTCGTTCTTGATTCGATACAGATCGGCGAACGTCTTGACCAAACCGGCGTCGATGAGTTGATCCACGAGCGCTTCGCCGACGTTCTCGATGTCCATCTGCCCGCGGCCGCAGAACCACCTCAGCCGCTCGCGGAACTGCGCGGGACATTCCGGATTGTCGCACCGGATGTACGGGCCGTCGGGTTCCTTCTCGACTTTCGAGCCGCAAGACGGGCATCGCGTCGGTGGCTCAATGGGTTTGGCGCCTTTGGGCCGCTTTTCGGGCACGGCCTGCCGAACGTATGGAATCACTTCCCCCGCCTTTTCGACGACGACCGTGTCGCCAAGATGCAGGTCGAGCTTTCTGATCTGCTCGATGTTGTGCAAACTGGCGTTTTGAACCGTGGTTCCGGCGAGGAAGACCGGCTCGAGCCGGGCGACCGGCGTCAGCGTGCCCCCCTTGCCCACCTGCCAATCCACCTCGCGCAGCAGTGTTTGCATCTGCTCGGCGGCGTATTTGAACGCGATCACCCAGCGCGGGGCCTTGCTGGTGGCGCCGAGCCGATCGCGCTGCTCGAACGAATCCAGCTTGATCACCACGCCGTCCGTCTGATACGCCAGCTTGCCGCGAACCTCCGCGAACTTTTCGATCGCCCCGATCACCTCGTCGATCGAGCGGGCAAACGTCGTGTGCTCGCTGACCGGCAAATGCCATTTCCGGAACAGTTTCAGACATTCCCAATAACTTTGCGTCGGCGGCGGATCGACCTCGCCCAATCCATGGGCCACGAAACGCAGTTTTCGCGAAGCGGTGATTTTCGGATCGAGTTGCTTCAGCGCCCCCACGGCCAAATTTCGCGGATTTTTGAAAATCTCCTCCCCCGCTTCCTCACGCTCTTTGTTGATCTGCTGAAACACCTGGCTGGACATGTAAATCTCGCCGCGCACCTCCAAAACCCTCGGCACGTCGTCCGTGGAGGCGGAGCCTACCGCGCCGTGCAGCCGCAGCGGAATCGACTGGATGGTCCTGGCATTGACGGTGATGTCATCCCCCCGCCGCCCGTCGCCGCGCGTGGCCGCCAGCACCATCGCCCCCTTCTCGAACCGCACCGATGCCGCAACCCCATCCACCTTCGGCTCAACCACGTAAGCGATGGGCTCATCGGCCAACCCCTTGCGAATCCGCGCATCGAACGCCCGCACCTCCGCCTCGTCGTAGGTATTGTCGATGCTCATCATGGGCACCGAATGCTCGACGGTCTTGAACCCCTCGATCGGCTGCCCCCCAACGCGCTGCGACGGCGAATCCGGCGTGAGAAATTCCGGATGCGCTTTTTCCAATTCGATGAGGTCGCGCATCATCGCGTCGAATTCCCGATCGCTGATTTCCGGCTTGCCCTGGTAATAAAGATAGTTGTGCCGCTCGAGTTCCTGGCGGAGCTTTTCGATCTTCTGCGTAATGGCGCTTGGCATACAACCAGTTTAATGAAAAGTGGCGTAAGACGAAAAGATGACCCCTGTGATTGATCCCACTTTCGCTTACGATCACCCAGGGAGCGAGCTCCCTGGGCTTTGGACCGTGAATGTGACGAGGGGATCAAAGCCAAAGTGCGCCAAATGCGATACCTGTTTGGAAATGTGGGAAAAAACCGACCCGACGCGGCCACGTGATCACATTTGCTTGAGCCAATGATGCGGTCATGGCGATTCCTATCTGACTGTTGATCCGCCGCAAATGCCATGACGCGATTGGCCGCGGCGGCATTTGCAAAATCACTTCACCATCGCCCGCAGGGTTTCCAGATTTACCTCATCCCACGGCCGGCCGGACGAGTGTTTCTCTTTCGGCGTCTCCAGGATTTTGGGAACCTCGGCGAAGGCCTCGTCGCGAACGATGGGGACGAAGCCAGCGCGGCCGATCTTTCCCAGGCCGATGTGATCGTGGCGATCGACCCGGCTTCCAAGGTCCTTCTTGGAATCGTTCAAATGCAGGACTTTCACGCGCTTCAGGCCGATGGTTTTGTCGACTAGCTTGCGGAAGGCGGGGTATCGCCGGCCGCGGAAATCGTAGCCGGCGGCGAAGAGATGGGCGGTGTCCAGGCAGACGGCGAGGCGGCGGGAATTCTTCGAGAGCGACATGATTTCGGCCAGATGTTCCAGCCGATAGCCCAGCGAGCTGCCCTGCCCAGCGGTGATTTCCAGACAGGTTATTACTTTCGCGCCATTAACGCTGGCGTACGCGCGGTCCAGGGCTTTGGCCATGCGTTTCAGGCCCGCTGGTTCACCCGTTCCCAAGTGCGCGCCGGGATGGGTCACCAGATATGGAATTCCCAGGATTTCGCAGCGAGAAATCTCCTCGACGAACAATTCGATGCTGGCGTTCCACAGGCGATCATCGGGCGACGCCAGGTTGATCAGGTAGCTGTCGTGGCTGACGGTTCGGGCGAAGCCCAGACGATGGCAGTGGGTTTTCCAAAGCTTGATCGCGTCGGCCGCCAGCGGTTTGAATTTCCATTGCTGCTGGTTTTTGGTGAAAATCTGGACGGTTTGGCATCGCAGAATTTCCGCTTCGAGCAGCGCGTTGTGCAGGCTGCCGGAGATGGAGAGATGGGCGCCGAACATCGCGCACCTAAAAAACCACAGAGAGCACAGAGACCACAGAGGACACAGAGACCATGCGTAGATTCAGTCTTACTCTTGCTCTGTGATCTCTGTGTCCTCTGTGTCCTCTGTGTCAGCCTTTGGTCAGAGCGGCGATCACCTCGGCTTGATGCTGTTGTTGATAGCCTGATGGGCCGCTTCCAACTGCATGAATTCCACGTGGCCGTCGGCAAATAGCAGGTTCATCCCATTGCCGCCGTGATCGTCGTCCTTTTCGTAGCAAACAACGAGGGTGGGATCGGCGCCCTGTTTCAGGTTGGCGCCGATGTAGATGTAATCGGAATTCGCGTTGACCCAGTCGGCTAACTCATCGCGCGCCATTGGCCCGGGCGGGCGCGTGCCGGCACTGGGACAGACGAACACCGCGGCCGTCAGATCCTCCGCTTTCACCAGCGTCCCCAGGTCCGGCGGATAATTTCCCTGGTGATCGTTGGCATACAGCAAAATCCCCTGCCCGATCTGGCGCATATTGCTGGCGCATTTCACGCGGTTGGCCGTTTCGCGGGCGCGGTTGAGGGATGGGAGCAGAATGCTGGCCAGCATGGCCGTTTCTCCCACGCCAGCGGCCGATATGCTGTCGGCCGATCCGATGGCGCTGGCGCCGGGAAACGGCTCGATCGACTTGAAATAAAATCCCGCATCGTCGCCCCAACTGACACAGCCGGCCGGTTCGGTTTCGGCCATGATCTTGTCCAGCGGAGGCATAATCAGCGGCGGGGATTGCGCTCCGAAAAGATCTCCCAGCCCAAAATACAGCCGGCTCATCGCCAGGCAACCCTGGTAGCCGTTGGGCATGGTCTTGGGCAAGTCGATGAAGCTGAAGCTGGAATAGGCCGCCGGGGCGTTGAGCTTCTGGATCACCGCCTGGAAATCGGGATTGTCCTGGATCGACTTGGCATCCGCCGGCCGGTTCACGGCCGACACCACCATCTGCGGATAGAGGCCGATGTACAACGTCCCATCCTTGATCGCCCAGGACGGTGAAATCAGCGGCGTGGCCAGGTAATGAACGCTCGTTCCGTTGCTGGTCAGTTGCCGGAATTCGACGTGGATCGTCAGTTGTCCGCGGCCGCCGCCTTGCCCGCGCTGAATGGCCTGGCGGATCATGTTGTTCGCCAAGGACTCCAGCGTGTTGAGCGAGGTCTCCAACTGGTCGGCGTTTCGCGGGCGGTTGACGATCGTGCATCCCAAGAGCCCGTTTCCGGCGGTGGTGGGATCAACGTAATATCCCCATTGCGCGCCGAGCGCCGCCAGCAAATCCTTTTGAACGTCCAGGCCAAGCGTCTGGTTCACCTGGGCCAGAACCTGGTGAAACCGGTTGCCCTGGTCCGGAGCGAACTGAACGACGGCCTGATCAATCTGCGTGAAAAGAGCGTCGAAGTCGCAGCTTCCCGCCCCGGCCATCGTCGAGCTATCCGGGATCAGCTTGAATATCTCGGGCGCCAGAGGCGCGGCATCGGCCAAGGCCAATAACCCCTTGCGCGGCGCCGGGGCGGCCACCATGGCCTGCTGGGACCAATTTTTTCCATCAAACCCCGCGGTCATCGCCGCCGTCTTCAGGCCCCCCAAGCCAAGGGCGTCGCGAATCTGAGGCCAAAGTTGCCGAGCCTGGGGTGGAGCAAGCTGCTGGATCGCCGCATCGATCGTCGCCACCGTCGCCGTGCCGTCCACGTAGACGGCCAGCACGGGGTCTTTCCCAAGCTGCCCCATGGCCGCCTGAAAGCCGGCGTTTTGCGACAAGGGACTGTCAATATGTTCGGGAAATACGAAATCGCTGACAACCACGAGGGTGCCGATCACTCGCAGATTGAGGCCCGGGCCTTGGGCGCGTTCGAGCAATCGCCGGACCTGCTGTTCGATTTTGGGCGCATCCGCCCCGCCGTCGCAGGCGATGGCCAGTTGCGGAATCGGCGGCCCACCGGCGTTGGCCGCGCCAAGCCCGCCGAAATAGAACGCCGTCGGATGCTGCGCGGCCGCGCTCAGGAGATCCGTGACTTGCCGGATCACCCGGGACATTTGCGGGTTCATCCCGCCGATGCGGCTGGTCCATTGCGGCAGCGAATCGTGCAAGAACTGAGAAAACTGAGAGGCGTCGAGGACGGCCTTCAGATGGGACTGGTCAAACCCCGGCCCCAGGGAATCCGTGCCGCTCCAGCCGACGTAAATCTGTGCATCGCCCGGCAAACGATCCGCCAGCGCCTGGCCAAGGCAGACCATCGGGGCAAACAAGACGACGAGAATGGATGTGTAAAGAACCCGCATATATCCTCCGCAATGAATTGCCCGGAAAATCAGACTGGCAAGTATCGTCGCTCGCGGGGAGTTGCGATGCAAGGGTTGTGGCACGGGCGTCGCGCCCGTGGCGTGCGGTAGGCCGCACGCATCGACGGTACTCCGTCGATATCAGCGCGAGCGAAGCGGTCTGGCGATTGCTCCGCTGTGCGTTCAACGCTTCGCTCTTGCTTTCATCGGCCGAGTACGACCGATTGCTGGCTGAGTACAGCCAGCCATGGACGGGACGCCCATGCCACATTCATTTGCCGATGCAGAATTTGGAGAAGATCCTGCCCAGGATGTCGTCGGGGGTGACGGCGCCCAAAATGCCGCCCAGGGCGTCCAATGCGGCGCGGAATTCGGCGGCCAGGAGTTCCAGGGAATCGGGCACGTCCCTGGCCCGGCGCAGCGCGGAAATCGCGTCATCCAATGCCTGTAGATGCCGGCCGCTCAACGCCAGGCTCGCGCCGACCGAATCCGAGGCGAACGCAGCGAGATCCAGGCTCCGGCGCAGCGCATCCAATCCGTCGCCAGTCACGGCACTGACCGGCAGGGATGCACCTGAAATGGGAAGTGTTTCGAGCAGATCGGATTTGGATACGACGCGCAAATCCGGGGTTCTGGGCAGCGGAACGTCCGCCCGGTCGTCGGTTGCATCGCGCACCAGGACGAGCACGTCCGCGCGTTCGATGGCGCGATGGGCCAGGTCCCGCATCTGCTCGTGAACTTCGTGCGGCGGCGAGGAGGGTGAGGATTGGCCGGATTCTTCGATCCCGGCAACGTCGATCAGGCGGGCGACGCCGCGAGGCAGGACGATCTCCACGGACAGTGCGTCCCGCGTGGTGCCGGGCTGGGGGGAGACGATCGATCGATGCTTTCCGGCCAGCGCGTTGGTCAACGTGCTTTTGCCCGCATTCGGCCGGCCGGCCAGCACGATCGTCGGCTCGTGCGTGAGCTTCTCGAATCGCACGCTCTCGGCCACGAGGGTCTTGAGTTGGTCGGCCACCGAATCGATTCTGGCGGCGACATCTTGGAGGGTGAGGAATTCGATTCCCTCGTCGGAAAAGTCGATCCCGGCTTCGAGCAGCGCCAGCGATTCAGCGAGCAGGTCCATCGACGGTCGGAGCCGGCGCGCCAGTTCGCCCGCCATGAGCCGCCGGGCGGCCGCAAGCTGCTGCTGGTTTTGCGCGGAGATGGTCGCGGCGACGCCTTCGGCCTGGGAAAGATCGAGTTTACCGTTGAAATATGCGCGGGCGGTGAATTCGCCCGGCTCCGCCTGCCGGGCTCCGTGCCGCATCAACCATGCGAGCAGCATCCGAGCCAGCAGCGGATTGCCCGGAACGTGCAGCTCCACGAGGTCTTCGCCCGTGTAACTGCGCGGCGAAGCGAATTGATAGACCCATGCGGGGCAGGAAACGTCGCCGAAGCGCAGCTCGTTCCGGCCGGCCGATCCGCCGCCCCAGGCTGCGATGCCGAGACTGGCGGCGATCGGATACGTCTGGGGGCCGCTGATGCGCAGGATCATCCGCGCGGCGCGCCCGGCAGCGGAACTGATGGCGGCGATGGTGTCGGAGGAAAACATGGGGGCGGAAAAACTCGAAATTCGAAACTCGAATCAAATTCGAAGTCTAAAATTCGAAACGGGCCTGCGTTTCGTCCTTCGAATTTCGAATTTGATTCGAATTTCGAATTTCGAGTTTCGAATTTGCTTTTACCCTTTCTTCTTCCCTTTGCGCTCTGCCTCCCGTCGGACTTCCTCCGCCTTCTTCTGCAAATTCGCCCAGACGCTCCCCAGGCAGCCCGGCTTGGACGCCTGCGACATCGGCTCTTCCTTCTGCTTCTGTTTCCCCTGCCGGGTCGGCTTGGCATCGACGATCACCTTTCCGGCCTTCTCTCGCTCCTCGTGTTCCTTGATGTGTTTGCGGATGATCTTGCTCTCGAAAATCGCGATGGTGGAACTGGTCAAGATGTACAGGTTCAACCCGCTCGGCATCCAGTAGAAAAAGAGGGAAAACGCCAGCGACATATATCGCATCATCTTCTGCTGCGAGGCCTGCTCGGCGGTGAGGGTCGGCGGCTGAGGCTGGAGCTTCTGCTGAAGGAACATCACGACCGCCATGACCAGCGGCAGCACGTTCAGCGACGTCACTTTCATCCCGAAGAACGGCACCGTGAAGGGATGCTGGTCCCAGGAGATCAGCCTGTCCGGCCGGGCCAGATCGTGAATCCAGGTCAGCCCCCACAGAAAGGGCGCCTGGCGCAGGACGATGTCGTTTTGCAGCGCCGAATAGAGCGCGATCCAGATCGGCATTTGCAGGAACATCGGCAAGCAGCCGAGGAACGGGGTGATCCCCATTTCCTTGTGCATTTCCATCTGCGCCTTGGCCAGAGCCTCCTTGTCGTCGCCGTATTTCTTTTTGAGCCGTTCCATCTCCGGCCCCATTTTCTGGAGCTTGAGCATCGAGACCTGGGAGTGCTTGCTGATGGGATGCAGAATCGCCCGAACCAAGACGACCAGGGCGATGATCGCCAAACCCCAATCGCACAGGATAAAATGGAAGACTTGCAGCAGATCGACCAGCCCGTCGACCAGCCAGGGCAAGGTGCAGAATCCGCAGGAACTTCCGGCGGTGGAGAGGAGTTGACTGTAGAAGCGGGGGAAGACGCCGTAATAATCGCCTTCCATAAGTCCGCGTTCCTTGGGTCCGAAGAAGACCGACAGGGGCAAGTCGACGGACGAGCCGGGGGGAACGGACATTGGGGCGCTCTGGAAATCGAGAACGGCGACGCGGTCTTCGGCCGGGGCGTCGGGATTCGGGCAATGAATCTTGACCGAGTCGATGGCGCCTTGCTTGTCCGGCAAGACGACGGCGGCGAAATAGTTGCTGCTGGTTCCCGCCCATAGAAACTTGTAATTTTTCTCGGTGGAGATGTCCTT
>Ga0187867_10003403_pt1 | contig 12745 bp, 8 predicted proteins | sample June2016WEW_13_1_FD_132976 | JGI IMG/M metagenome (GOLD analysis project Ga0187867, IMG submission 132976) | Peatland microbial communities from SPRUCE experiment site at the Marcell Experimental Forest, Minnesota, USA - June2016WEW_13_10 | ecosystem: Environmental > Terrestrial > Soil >... | reverse complement strand
CCGCGGCATTCACCAATGGCGGTGTGATCCTGCGGATTCGAGCGGCAGCCTCGATCTGTTTCGCGGTCCGCTCTCGCGGCAAATACCCTAAAAGGTAAACGCCGGCGCCCGCCCCTAGAATCGCAACCACGGCCAGGCACTTGCGCCAGAATCCGGAATGCAGGCGACCTGCCTTTTTATCGCTCATGGCTTGGGGACCTCGCCGGCTTCTATCGCGATCTGGCGATCCATATCCAACGGGGCTTTCTTTCGAAGTAGCGTGTAAATAATCGGCACGAAGAACAGGGTGGTAGGCGTCGCGAACAAGAGTCCCCCTATGACCGCTCTACCTAGTGGCGCGTTCTGTTCGCCGCCTTCGCCAAGGGCGAATGCCATCGGAAGCATACCGATGATCATCGCCAGTGCCGTCATCGTGACCGGCCGGATTCGTGTGAACCCCGCTGAGAGAGCGGACTCCACGGCGTTCTTCCCAGTGGCGCGCTCGTCATTTGCGAAGGTCACCAGCAGGATACTGTTCGCTGTCGCAACGCCGATGCCCATGATCGCACCCATCAGTGCTGGAACGCTCAGAGTGGTTCGAGTCAGGTATAACATCCATAGCATGCCGGCCATTGCTCCAGGAAGCGCCATCAGGATGATGAAGGGATCCAGCCAGGATTGAAAGTTGACCGCCATTACCAGATAGACGAGTACGACCGCGAAGATCATTCCGAGGCCCAGGCGGGTGAAGGAGGTGTGCATTGTGTCCACCTGGCCGCGCAGATCGATTGAGGTTCCGCGCGGAAGTGTGGAGCGCATTTTTGCTATAATCCGCTCGATGTCCGCTGCGAGCCCCCCTAAATCGCGCTTGTCCGGACTCGCGAAGATGTCGATGACGGGCTGAATGTCGTAATGACTTTCAATTTCGGGCGAGTTGTTCCTTTTCAACCCGGCGAGATTGTAGAGCAATTGCGTCGCTCCGCCTAAGGGTGGCGTAATCGGCGTGCGCCGCATAGCGTCAAAGGTCTCGATCTTGTATTGCGGAGTCTGTGCCGCAACCTGGTAATTCACGCCGTTCTGGGGATCGAGCCACTGATTTGGCGCCACCTGGCCGCTCGCCGATAGGGAGATAAGCAGGCTGCTCGCCACGTCTCTCTGCGTCAGACCGGATTCATTCGCCAGAATCCGGTCGACGTTCACGTCTACGGTTGGGTAATCCAGACGTTGCCGGACAAAAACGTCGACGGCTCCGGGCAGGCCGGCGATTTCGTTCTGCAGTTTTGTGGCGACTTGGGCGTTCTGGTCGAGGTTGTTACCGATCACCTGAACGTCTACGGGAGCCGGCAAGCCGAAGTTGAGAATCTCACTTGTAATATCGGCCGCCTGGAAGAAGACGGTCTCGGCCGGAAACTTGGCCGCCAGGGTGTCCCGAAGCTTCCTCGTATAGTCAAGCGTCGGGCGATGATCCTCCTTCAGCGATATCAAGATCTCACCGTCACCATTGCCGTTGGTGATGCTATCGCTGAAGGCCAGGTTAATACCGGAATTCGGCAGTCCGATGTTGTCGAGAATCGAATCGAGTTCCTGGGCCGGAATCACCCGACGAATCTCATTCTCGATGGACGCAAAGATGGCCGCGGCCTCTTCGATGCGAGTTCCGGTGGGAGCGCGGACGTGCAGCCGCATCTGTCCGGCGTCGACGTATGGGAAGAAGTTCTGGCCGATGACCACGAGCAGCCCCACCGACGCCAGCGCGAACGCCAGGAACGCTCCGCCGACGATGACACGGTGCGCGAGCACCTGTTCGAGCAGCCGGTGATAGCCGTCGCGGAATTCCTCAAATTTTCGATCGAAGGCCTGATGGACGCGCCAGATAGGGCCCGCTGACCTTGAGGCGGGCGTGTCAGTCCCCTCACCTTCCTGATAGAGATCCATCTCCGATTGCAGCAGATAGTGAACCATCGTAGGCACAACGGTGCGGGTCAGCAAATAAGATGTCAGCATCGCGAACACCACGCTCATGGCCAACGGCGTGAACAGGTATTTCGCCGCGCCGGACAGCATGAGCACGGGAACGAACACGATGCAGATGCATAGCGTCGAAACGAACGCCGGTATGGCGATCTCTTGCGCGCCATCCAGAATTGCGCGCACCAGCGACTTGCCTTTCATTCCCATGTTGCGATGTACATTTTCGATTTCTACGGTGGCGTCGTCCACCAGAATTCCGACGGCAAGCGCCAGCCCCCCTAGCGTCATCACGTTGATTGTCTGCCCGAGAAGCCCCATGACCGTGAGGGACGTAAGAATCGATAGGGGAATGGAAATACAGACGATCAATGTGCTTCGCCAGCTTCCCAGGAAGAGCAGAATCATCAGCGCGGTCAGCAAAGCGGCGATACTCGCCTCGCGGACCACTCCCGTAACCGAAGCCTTCACGAACAAGGACTGATCGAAGAGTTGGCTGATATTCAGCGCGGGCGGAAGCGACGCCTGTATTTTCGGCAGCAGGTTTTTCACACCCTGCACCACGGTCAATGTAGAGGCGCCGCCGTGCCGCAAGATAGTCAGCAGCGACGAGAGGCCGCCATTAATCCGAACTATGTTGGTCTGGACCTGATAGCCATCCCGGACTGTGGCGACGTCATGGAAGTACACCGGGTTGCCATTCACAGTCTTGATCGGCATGTCGTTCATCGCGGATATCAGTTCAGGACTGCTGTTGAGCCGGATCAGGTATTCGCGCGTCCCCACCTTCACGGTGCCGGTCGGAAGAATTAAATTCTGAAGATTCAATGCGTTCGAAACGTCGGTGGCTGAGAGTCCCTTCCCGTACAACGCATCGGGATCCAGGTCGACCATTACTGTTCGGACTTTCCCGCCATAGGGCAGAGGCACGGAGATTCCTGGTATAGTCGCGAGGCGCGTACGGACGAAGTTCTGGCCGTAATCGTAAAGTTGCTGCTCGGTAAGCGTGCCGCTGCTAAGACCCAACTGAAGTATCGGCACGCTTGAGGCATCGGTCTGGACGATCAACGGCGGGAAAATGCCGGGCGGCATTGTCCGAAGTAGCGTCTGACTAACAGCCGTCACCTGCGCGACAGCCAGATCGACGTTCGTCCCAGGCTGCATGTAGACGCGTATCAGCCCGACTCCGTTGTACGCGGTCGCCTCGATCCGCTCTATGTCGTTCACGGTGGTTGTCATCGCGCGCTCTGAAACGAAGAGGACGCGTTTCGCCATATCGTCCGGACTCATACCGCTGTAGGTCCAAATCACGCCGACCATCGGAATATTAATGTACGGAAAAATATCGGTCGGTGTTGTGACCATCGATAGCCCGCCCATGATGGCGATAAGGATGGCCATCACTATGAAGGTATACGGGCGGCGAAGTGCAAGCCGGACGATCCACATGGCGCGCATTTCTGTGCACCTTTAAGGCCACTCGGCTATCGGCAACGTGTCGGTTGATTCGAGCCAATCTGGAACGACACGACTCTCCTTGACTGTGGAAGGTAACTCCAGGGATTCCGGATGCGCCGCCGCGCGCCCGAGGTAGCCCGACTTGCCGGCGTACAAACAGAAGTACACGGCTTGGAGATTCGACCTACCCAGTCACCGCAGATATAGCCGGAGCGGTGGACCGGGTGTTCTGCCGGTAGGTGTTCTGACAAATCAAAAAAGCCAGCGCAGAAGTCTCAAGTACCGAGACCCGGCGCCGGCATTCAGGGAAGAAACGATGGTTAAGCCCTTAAGAACCTGCGCAGACTGCACGCAGATCTTATGGATTGGCGACGTGCCAGGTCGAGTCCTTGTGAAATACCTTCATGGCAATTGCGAGCGCGGAAGTGTTCGCTCCAAGATCCTTTTCATAGACGACATCGTTCGATGTGACTACGAAGGTCATCACCCCAGAGGATCGATATTCCGCCGGATAAACGGCCAATGCGAAGCTGCCAGTCGTGTTGCCCTTGGTTCCTTTATGCGGCATTGCCGTCAGTAAGTGAAAATAGTAACCATCCGACAGCACGCGATCGTCGCCAGCGGATCCGTTGGCAGCTTTCGCGGCCAAGCTCGTGAAAGAGTTGACAGTCAAATCCGCGGGCGCCGAACTCGCACGATATTGCTTGACCGCGGCAACGAATTCGTGGCAAGTCGCAATCGCGGTGAGTTCGTTGTCACCGATTCGGCGGAACGTGACTTCTTTCCCGCCCGCTTCGGTATCGAAGCGCCATCCACCGTTTGTTGCAACAAGAGGGATCGGGAACGGCCAGTTCTCGGCGCCGATGTAGAGGGTTACCGAGCCGTCGGACTCGCGATGCACGCGATGCATCTCCTGGTATTTTTGGATGAACAGTTCGCGGTCGATCTTATCCTGGCCTGGATCACGCGAGGAGATCAGCTCCGCGGATCCCCCAAGGATTTTCGCGATGGCTGCCTCATCATTGCTCTGTACGGCCTGGAAAAGGGATTGAACCGCCTCCGCCGCTGACGGGAACGCCAACTGAGCGGATGGCTGCGCCAGCACCGAGTGAACGCCAGTGCTTGCCCACATCGCAAGCATCGCGAACGGGACCATTGCGCATCGGGCGCGCCATGAAAATCGTTGAGCCGATACGTCGATCATGTTTATCATTTGGCGTGTCATTGTTCAGTCACCTCTTCGAAACCTATCTGCGGCCCCCGCCGCCGTGAAAGCCTCCGCCGTGGAAGCCGCCAAAGCTGGACTGTCCGCGGTAGGAATGGCTTCTGGCAATCCCAGCATGGCTAAACCCACTGAAAGCGCCGGTATGCATTCCCCTGGAAGAATGTGCCATATTACCGTCATGAAACGCCTCGTGCCCTCCAAAACCTCGGCCGCCATCATTGAAGTTCGTTCGACCAGCACGAAAACTATTGCGATCGACGATGGTCCTGCTATGCGAGATGTACGTGTTGTGGTTGTATACCACTCGCCCATCGTGGTGCCAATCGTATCCCCAATGTCCCCAGCCCCAGCCGAAACCGCCAAATAGTCCAATCCCGAAGCCTAGCCCGAAGGCAATTCCTGGGCCATCCAGGAAAAGTCCCGGATATGGATACCAGCCGGGGAAGACGGCCAAGGGCTCCCCGTAAACGAGCCAGGGATCATATTGGGGTACGTAAACCACGTCCGTCTCTGCCGGCTGAATGACGATCGTTTTTCCCTCAGTGCTTACCTTCTCCTGGGTCGTGGTGTTCAAGTTCCCAGCCTGCTTGGCCTGCTCTCGCATCACTTGAATCGCCCGGGTCAGTTCCTGGGGCTGGTTGACATGGGCGTCGCCGAGCTCTGATGTCCAGGCCAGATTTTGGTTCATGTTAGCGAGCACCGCAGGGAATTGCGTTAAAGCTTTGACACTGGGATCCCAAAACTGTTTGTCTACTTCTTGCGCCAGTTGATCGCCTTGCAGGTTCTTGTGTTGCTCCATCCATTTCCCGGCTTCCAGTATTTGGTCCGGATACGTTGCGGCCGCCAGGATCTGCGCAAGCAAGGCGTCGGGGTACAGTGCGATGGGCGCTACGAGCTGCTGCAATTGTTCGGAGCTCTGCTGCGCAGCCTGGGGTGGCTGCGAAGCGGCTACGCCGGCCTGGAAGGCGAACCCATCTCGCGCGCCAAGCAGTACTAACGACCAGGAAAGAAATAGTGCCAGACACTGTTGTGAGAGCCTCATAATGAATTCCTCTTTCATGTTTCTTTGTAAACGCGCGCCGCGGCGCATGCACTCGCCCGCGCTACTTCTCGGCTGGCGGAAAGTGATCGAACATTTTCTGCACGCCTTTGTCCAGGTTCTTGATGTTCTTGCCGGATTTGTCTGAAAGGGTGTCGCTCGACGATGCTCGCCACATCAGTGTTTTGGTGTTGGTGTCGAACAGATCGACGACGAGGGTACCCACCTTGTAGTTGTCGGCGGTAGTAGTCGATTCACCGAAACCACCGAACCCGCGCCAACGCCAGCCACCGCCAAAGTTGTCGTAGAAGGTGTTGAGAGTTTGTCGATTCTGAGTCGTCTCCATCGCAATGATTGCGACACTGCCCCCGGATTCCACAAGTGTCCAGCCTTTCGCTGTTAAGGCTGCGTTCACGGCATCCTTAATCCGGTTGACCCAAAGCGGATCTTGTGTTTGGATTTTCTCCCAGGAGTACGTTTTGTATTGGCTAAAATCCGCGCTGCGATCGTAGTCCGTCTTCACCTGCTGTGCGAATGATACAGTCGCAAACAGAACTACGATCCCAGCCGGGACGGACATCATACGGGGCAATTTCATGGATTCCTCCTTCAGTCGTTTTGAAGTTTTCTTCTTTCGTCGGACAGCCGGCTGCGCGCAGCGCAATTGACAGGCCAAGAGCGGGATGTTGGATTACCGGCCTCGTTTTCAACAACCAGCCGGATGTCATATGGTTCCGGTGGTACCCATCGACGACCATCCGGCGACGGTGATGTCCTGATTGCGTCTCGTGGAGTAGAAGGGAGTTGTAGGGCGCAGCTTTCGATCTGCCGAGGGCTCGAAGGCAGGCGACCATGATTCGCTTGATATGAGTCCTCGTTCGACCGCAGAGCGACACGGGTGTCGACAAGAGGTCAGGCGACGACATCAAGCAAACCAGTTGAATTCAGCCTTTCGATGGGGCCGGTCAGATGACTCAGAATCGGCGACCGGTAAGGCGTGTCGCCGGCACGCCCTCTCGTGGCCGGCAGTCGACTCCGGCTGGCCGCTAATGCGGCTTTCGCGGCACAATCGGAGCGCGGCGGGGGTTGGCAACGCAAATGCACTCATACGAATCGAGCTATGACACCTTTAAACAAGATCACCAAGAATCATCGGCTGGGATTCATCGGCCTCGGACACCTTGGCTCGCCCATTGCACGCCGGCTGCTGTCCGCTGGGTTCCGGACGGTGGTTTGCGATCGGGACGCTGGTAAGACGAAGGCACTGTCGGCTCTCGGCGCCGAGGTGGCGCGGGACCCGCGGGAACTGGCCGCCCAAGTGGATGTGGTGCTGTCCTGCGTGTCGGACGCCGCCGCCGTGGAGGCGGTCTATCTGGGCGCGGGCGGCGTCCTGCGAAACGCCAGACGCGGCACGTTAATCATCGAGATGAGTACGGTGGCTCCGGAAACCTCCCGCAAAGTCAGCCGGGTCGCCCGCGAGCTCGGGATTTCCGTACTGGATGTGGCCATCTCCGGCAGCTCGCCTGCCGCTGAGGCTGGGACCCTGACGCTGCTCGGCGGTGGCGATCGCCTGGAATTCGACGCGGCCGAGGCGATATTCGCGGCGCTCGCGAAACAGTGGTTCTATATGGGTCCCAGCGGCAGCGGCGACGCGACGAAGCTGGTGGTGAATCTTCTCTTAGGCGTCGGTATGGAGGCCGTCGCTGAGGCAATCGCGCTGGGCGAGACACTAGGCCTGCCGCGCGATCTGCTTTTCGACACGTTGGCCAAGACAGCCGTGGTCTCGCCCGTACAGGCTGCCAAGTTGGTTAGCGCCAAACGGAACGACTACAATGCTCAGTTTCCGATTGGCCTGATGCACAAAGATTTCGGTTTGGCTTTGGCGGCCGCCGCGCGCGCCGGGCTTTCGCTGCCTGCCGCAGAGGCCGCGGCAGCCGTTAACGCGGCGGAAACCGCCAGGGACGCCGGAGAGGACTTTTCGGCGGTGGTGCGAAGAATGGAACAAGAGGCCGGAGCGAAAATCTCCGTGCCGCCGACCGCATAGGACCGAATCGGTGCTGTGGAATTTATTTTCAACCGGTCCCGATTGGGCGCTCACGGTGATGCGGGTGATTCTGGGCGTGGTTTTTTTCGCCCACGGCGCGCAGAAGATGCTGGGCTGGTTCGGCGGGGCCGGCTTAAAGGAAACGCTGCGAACCATGCGCGAGCATCTCCACCTGCCGGCTCCTCTGGCTTTGCTGGCCGTGACGTCGGAGTTTCTTGGCGGCCTGGGCCTCATCGTCGGCTTATTGAGCCGTGTGGCAGCAGTGGGAGTCTGCGTCACCATGTTTTCGGCGATTGTAATGGTGCACTGGCGTTACGGCCTTTTTATGGACTGGTTCGGCGATCGGAAAGCGCACGGCATCGAGTATCACCTGCTGGCCATTGCCTTGGCGATCGCAATTGTAGTGCGGGGCGGCGGCGCGGCATCGCTGGATCGCTTCTTATATATCTTGCGATAGGAGCAATTTAAAAATGAACTTACGAAAGCTGGGACAGAGTGACCTGAAGATCACGCCAATTGGCATCGGAGCCTGGGCCATTGGCGGCGGAAAGTGGGAGTTCGCGTGGGGCGCGCAGGACGATGCAGAGTCCGTCGTCGCGATTCGCGCAGGCCTTGAGCGAGGCATCAACTGGATCGATACGGCCGCGATCTACGGGCTGGGCCATTCGGAAGAAGTGGTCGGCCGGGCCGTCCGCGGGCTCAGCAAGCGTCCTTATGTCTTCACCAAGTGCAGCCTGGTGTGGGATGAATCCGGGACAATTTCACACAACCTGCAAGCGGGCTCCATTCGAAGGGAAGCCGAAGCCAGCTTGAAGCGATTGGGGCTCGATGTGATCGACCTCTATCAGATCCACTGGCCCGCTTGGAAGGGAAATCCGGAATCGGCCTCACCCGGGTCGATTGAAGAGGCTGTGGGCGAGTTGGCGAAGCTCAAGGCCGAAGGCAAGATTCGGAATATCGGTGTCTCGAACTTCAATGCGCAGCAAATGGCGCGCGCGGTCGCGGTTGCGCCCATAACTTCGCTTCAGCCGCCCTATTCGCTGCTGGCTACCGAAGTCGAGCACTCGATTTTTCATTTTACGATGCGGCACCAAATCGGCGTCATTGTTTACTCACCTATGGCTTCTGGTCTGCTGAGCGGCGCCATGACCCGGGAGCGGATTGCGGCAATGCCCGAAGACGATTGGCGAAAACGGAGCGCGAACTTCCAGGAGCCGGCGCTTACCGGCAATTTGCGCCTGGTGGAAGCGCTGCGCGCGATCGGCCAACGTTACAATTCAACGCCCGGCGCGGTTGCGATCGCCTGGACGTTGCGGAATCCTGCGGTCACCGGGGCAATCGTCGGTATCCGCAGGGCTCCACAGGTGGACGGCGTGCTCAGTGCAGCCGAGATCGAGCTCGATACCAACGATCTGTTGGAAATCGCGCAAAGCATGCAGCTCCAGGCGGCGTGACCCTTTCATGTTCATGGCGCAGGCGCGAGTGTCTGCGCCCCGCGCTCAGTGTCGACCAGTGTCAACTAATCGACGCCGGGACGCAGTGGATGGTAGTAGGCGGGCTAACTACGCTGGCGAACGACGTAACGATTTCGTCTCGCCGCCGCGTTTCATCAGGGCTTACATGCGCAAACGTTTGTGCGTAGCTATGTTGATGGCCGCCCAATCCATTTCCTTGGCGGGCCAGAGCCGCCACGTTTCAGAGCCGGCCGTTAACCTCGGCGATACCAGCTTTCTCGACGGACCTGCGGGACCGGGATTCGTCGTCGAGCAGATTGGGGATGCGGCACATGACGGAAGAATCACGGATTCAGCCGGAAACGCTGTGCCGGGCTCGGGCGCGGTGAACAGCATCAGCGGTTTGACGCACATTGCATGGCTTAGCCCTAAGCAACTTCTCGGAGGCTGGTACGGAGTGGAAGTTGTTTTCTCAGCAGCGCACGTGAATGCCGGAGCCCAGGGAGAGGCGGGAGGCTTGGGCAGCACGACGGTATCGCCGTTCATCCTGCAATGGCCCGAACATCGAGTCTTAGGCATGGCGATCGACCAGCGCGTGGTGGCGGATTTCGACCTGCCGACGGGGCAATATTCGCGCGGGTCTAACGTTAATATCGGGGGCAACACCTTTACCGTTCATCCCTATTACGCGATCACCGCATTTCCGGGAAAGCGGCTGGAAACGAGTTGGCGGGTTCACTACCTCTGGAACTCGACGAACAATAATCCGCCAGTCAGCACAGGCGCGCAATCCACTCAGGCCGGCCAGGCCATTCATTTCAACGCGACTGTTGCGTATAACGTTTGGAAAGGCCTATGGATCGGCTCTAATAGCTACTGCCTCAAGCAGATTACCGAGGGAAGGATTGACGCTGTGGCCCTTCACAACTCGCCTGAACAGGTGGGTGCGATAGGACCCGGAATGGTCTGGAACAGTGGTAGCTGGTTCTTTTATGCTAACGGGTATCAGGAGTTTGGGGCGGAAAACCGGGCTACGGGTCATAAGCTGGTGCTGCGAATCGAAAAGATCTTTAAGTAGCCTAACTACGGGCTGGACCGTCAATTGCACTGAAGACGCAAAGGTTTGAGCTATGATCGAAATCTCCATTGACGGCACTCCCCATGATGTGGCAGCGGGAGATCGCCTGGTCGACGCGATCAACCGTGCCGGCGTTCCGCTGTCGCAGGTCTGCTACCTGCCGATATTAGGACCGATCCAGACCTGCGACACCTGCATCGTCGAGGTGGATGGCAAGCTGGTTCGCGCCTGCGCCACGGTGACGTCTGCCGGAATGAAGGTCTCCACGACCGCCGGCCAGGCGCACGCCGCCCGCACCGAGGCGTTCGACCGCATTCTCCACAATCACGATCTCTACTGTACGGTATGCGACAACAACAATGGCAACTGCACCGTGCACAACACCACCAAACTGCTCGCCGTGGAACACCAGCGTTACCCTTTTCAGGAGAAGCCGTATCAGGTCGACAACAGCAATCCGTTCTACCGTTACGACCCCAATCAGTGCATCCTGTGCGGCCGTTGCGTGCAGGCCTGCCAGGATCTACAAGTCAACGAGACCCTGTCCATTCGCTGGGAAGATCCGCATCCTAGGGTGCTATGGGATGGCGGCGCGCCGATCGGTGAATCGAGCTGCGTCTCCTGCGGCCACTGCGTGACGGTTTGCCCGTGCAACGCCCTCATGGAAAAAACCATGATCGGGCACGCGGGCTTCCTGACGGGTTTCAGTAAACCGGTCTTGGGCGGCATGATCAATGTAGTGAAGGGTCTCGAGGCGGAAATCGGCTACTCCACGATCCTTGGTCTTTCCGAAGCGGAATCAGCCATGCGGACTACCCGCGTCCGGCGCACCAAAACGGTCTGCACTTATTGCGGCGTGGGATGCAGCTTCGATGTATGGACCAAGGACCGCCATATTCTGAAGGTGGAACCGGCCGAGGGCCCCGCCAATGCCGTCTCCACGTGCGTCAAGGGCAAGTTCGCCTGGGATTTCGTCACCAACAACGATCGCCTCACCAAACCGCTGATCCGCGAGGGTGACCGCTTCCGGGAATCCACGTGGGACGAGGCTCTGGACCTGATCGCGCGGCGTTTCGGCGAGATCAAGGCGGCGCACGGTCCCGACGCGCTGGCTTTCATCGCCTCCTCGAAGTGCACCAACGAAGAAGCCTTCCTGATGCAGAAGCTGGCGCGTGGCGTTGTTGGGACCAACAATGTCGACAACTGCTCGCGATATTGCCAGTCGCCCGCTACCATGGGGTTGTTCCGCACGGTCGGATATGGCGGCGACTCGGGCTCCATCTCCGATATCGAGCAGGCCGATCTGGTGCTTATCGTTGGCAGCAACACCGCCGAGAGCCATCCCGTGCTCGCCACACGCGTGAAGCGCGCCCACAAGCTTCATGGCCAGAAGCTCATCGTCTTCGACTTGCGTGAAAATGAGATGGCTCGGCGCGCCGATCTCCACTTACGGGTAACTCCCAGCACCGACATCGTGTGGCTGAGCGCCGTCGCCCGGTACATCCTGGACGAGGGCCTCGCCCATTCCGATTTCCTGAGCCACTGGGTCAACGGCCTGGCTGAATATCGCCAGAGTCTGGAGCCGTTCACCCTGGAGTTCGCTTCTAAAACCTGCAATCTGCCGGTGGAGAGCCTGAAGCGCGTGGCCCACATGATTGCCGAAGCGAAGGGTGTCTGCGTCCTGTGGGCTATGGGGGTCACCCAGCACAGCAATGGGTCCGACACGTCCACGGCGATTTCCAATCTGTTGCTCATCACCGGTAATTACATGCGCCCCGGCACGGGAGCGTATCCCTTGCGCGGGCACAACAACGTCCAGGGGGCCAGCGATCACGGCGCGATGCCCAACATGTTGTCTGGGTATCAATCGGTAGACGATCCCGAGGTTCGCGCACGATTCCGGGCCGGTTGGGGCGTCGAGCTGCCGACAACCAAGGGGCTCGACAATCACGAAATGGTCGACGCGATTTATGCCGGCAAGCTGCGGTCGATGTACCTGTGCGGCGAGGAAATGAGTATCGTCGATTCCAACTCCAACTACGTAGGCGCGGCGTTTCGAAAACTCGACTTCTTCGTGATTCAAGACATTTTCTTCAGCACCACTTGCCAGTTCGCCGACGTGGTGCTGCCCGCCAGCCCCAGCCTCGAGAAAGAAGGAACGTTCACCAGCACGGAGCGGCGCGTCCAGAGGCTCTACCAGGTGTTCGAACCTATCCCTGGAAGCCGGCCCGATTGGATGATCATTCAGGACGTCGCCAACCGCCTGGGCGCCGACTGGAATTATCGTCATCCTTCGGAAGTGATGGATGAGGTCGCCGCGCTCACGCCCATGTTTTCCGGCGTTAATTACCAGAGGCTGGAAGGCTACAAGTCGCTGCAATGGCCGGTAGCAGCGGACGGGAGCGATCAGCCGCTGCTCTATACGAAGAACTTCGCGTTCCCCGACGGGAAGGCGCGCCTGTTTCCGCTTGTCTGGCGCGAGCCGCAGGAGTGCAGAGAT
>Ga0187867_10003401_pt1 | contig 12751 bp, 10 predicted proteins | sample June2016WEW_13_1_FD_132976 | JGI IMG/M metagenome (GOLD analysis project Ga0187867, IMG submission 132976) | Peatland microbial communities from SPRUCE experiment site at the Marcell Experimental Forest, Minnesota, USA - June2016WEW_13_10 | ecosystem: Environmental > Terrestrial > Soil >... | reverse complement strand
TGCGGCTTCAGCAGCGGGAACAGGATGACGTCACGGATGCTTTCGGCGCCGGTGAGCATCATGACGAGGCGGTCGATGCCCATGCCCATCCCGCCGGCGGGCGGCATCCCGTGTTCGAGCGCCAACAGAAAATCCTCGTCGAGCTTCTCATCGTGTCCCTTGGCTTGCATCAACAGTCGCACGCGTTGCAGGACCGGGTCGTTCAACTCGGAATACGCCGGCGCGATCTCCTGGCCGTTGATGACCAACTCGAATACGTCGACCACACTCGGGTCCTGCGTGTTGGGTTTCGCCAGCACGACGAGTTCCGCGGGCAGATGCGTCACGAACGTCGGATTCAACAACGTCGGCTCGATTACCTTCTCGAAAATCGCGTTGGTCACTTCATAGTCAGGCGCGCCCGGCGGAAATTCGACGCCCATGTTGACGGCACGCGTCCGCCGCTCTTCCGGCGTGAGCGTGAACCATTCCTTGCCGATGCGCTCCTCGACCAGATCCCGGTAGGTCACGCGCCGCCACGGCGGGGTGAGGTCGATCTCCTGGCCGTCGTGGCGTTTGATCAGCAGCGAGTCCGCGATGTTTTCCGCGACCGACACGATCAATCCCTGCGCCAGATCCATCATCGTCTCGTAGTCGCCGTAGGCCTGGTAGACTTCGAGCATTGTAAACTCGGGATTGTGGCGCCGCGAGATGCCTTCGTTGCGGAAATTGCGGTTGATCTCGTAGACGCGCTCGAACCCGCCGACGAGCAGCCGCTTGAGGTACAGCTCGGGCGCCACCCGCAGGAACAGGTCGATGTTCAACGCCTCGTGGTGCGTCTGGAACGGTTTGGCCACGGAGCCACCCGCGATGGGTTGCATCATCGGCGTTTCGACTTCCATGAACCCGCGCGAATCGAGAAACTTGCGGATCTCCGCGACGATGCGGCTGCGGGCCACAAACGTCTCGCGCGCCTTGTCGTTGAGAATCAAATCGAGATAGCGCTGGCGCAACCGAATTTCGACGTCCTTGATGCCGTACCACTCCTTCGGCAACGGCTGGATCGCCTTGCTCAACAGCGTCACGCTCTCGACTTTTACCGTCAGCTCGCCCGTGTGCGTCGTGAACGGCTTGCCGATCACGCCGATGATGTCGCCGAGTTCGATGTAATTCTTGAACAGATCGAATTGCTCGTCGCCGATGTCCTGCTTCTTGGCGTAAACCTGGATTTTTCCTGTCGAATCTTTCAGGTCGGCGAACAGGCTCTTGCCCATGTCGCGATAACTCAACACGCGTCCCGCCAACCGCACCTCCCGGTCGGGCGCAGGGTTTGCGCGGGCGGTCGCAATCGATTCACTGACGTCGAACCGTCCGCCGTAGGGGTCAATGCCTTTGTCGATCAGCTTCTCGCGTTTTTCGAGCCGCGGCTTGATAAGGTCGTTTTGTGGTTCCATCCCGCCGCGCAGCATAGCCGCTCGCGCCCGGTCGGGCAACGGAAAACGCCGAATCGAACCGGAGTCCAAGCCCCCCAAAGCCGCTGGTCAAAACGGCTTCTGCCTTGTCATTTAACGGACCAAACGGCACAGTCTCCAGCGAACATCGCCCCTGCGACCACCGACGGACACGGGGCGTCAACTGAGGATTTATGATTCGCTATCAAACTGGCAATGATTTGGAACCGGATCAAGTCATTGAACTCTACCGGGCGTCCACGCTGGGAGTCCGACGGCCCATTGATGATCGGGAGCGGTTCGCCGCGATGTTGAAGAATGCGAATCTGGTAATCACTGCATGGGACGGCGATTTACTGGTGGGCATTTCCCGATGTATGACGGATTTCAATTTCTTCACCTATCTGGCGGATTTGGTTGTCCGCGAGTCCCACCAACGCAGAGGCATCGGGAAAGAATTGATGCGTCTGACGCAACAGCATAGCGGCCCGAAAACGAGTATTCTGCTATTGGCGGCTCCTGCTGCCGAAACGTATTATCCACATGTTGGGTTCGAGCATGTGCCACAAGCGTGGCTGTTAAAACCGGGAGAGCGTATCCGATGAGGTTCGGCCAAGTACTTGGTTTTGGAAGTCCGTAGTCGCCGCGAAGATAGCCCTTCGCGTGCGGCAGAGCAACGGAAAACGGCTTGCCTCCAATCGGCGAAAACGGCAGAGTTTAACGCACAGGATGATTCTGGAGGCGCCAGATTGATGCGAACCAAACCTGCCTCGAAATCCGGCATTCGTCGCCTTCTGTCGTTGTCTGCCCTGATCTCAGTCGCGGCCCTCTTGGGGTGCGCCGCACTTCAAAGCCGAAACATGAGCGATACTCTCAGGTCTCCCTCTTCCGCAACAACCAGTGCAGAGGCAAGCAATTCGAGAACTGGGGTCAGCAAAGAGGAAGCTCAGGTCCTGGCAAATCAGTACTTCCATTCCCGATTCGGTGCGTGCGGCGTCACCGCATTCATAGGCGAGGACGAGACGCACTGGCTCTTTGAGGTTTACGCAGGCATCGCCTCGATAGATGAAGGCACCGTCTACATTAACAAGCATAACGGTGTTGTAAGTTTTAAGTCCAAATGAGGCATCTTCCATTTGGATGGACCCAATTTGCTGCGTTCACACTAGCGTTTCTTACCCTCCAGCGTTATGCTGCTGGCGTGAAGCTCAGGACTGGACTGGCAATTCTGGCGGTGATGACGGCGAATGTGCTTTTGGCGCAGGACACCGACGCGCCCAACATCGCCGACTTCCCGCGCGTGGGGGACACCAACAGCCGTTATCAGGTACTCTGCCAGAACAGCCGACAACTGGCCCTGGAAATCAACGGATTCATGACCGCCATCCTCGGCCAGTATGAGAAACTCTTCCAGAATTGGTCCGGCAAAGACGGCGCGCGCGTGGTGGTGTTCGACAACGTCGATGACTTCCGCAAGTACGCCGGCGGCACGGTCCCGCTGACCCACGCCGGGCTGGCCGGTTATTGCCATCTCAAGACCGATGAAGCGGGCAACCAGTTCTACGAACTCGTTACGTACGAGAGCCAGAATTTGTGGCGGGTGCTGGCGCATGAGGGGTTCCACCAGTTCATCGGATACGAACTCGGCCAGCAGATCCCGATGTGGCTGAATGAAGGCATGGCACAATATTTCGAGACCAGTTTCATCATCGGCTCGCAATTCCACGTCGGACAAGTTAGCCGCGGCAAGCTGCTGTACGCGCAGGCGCTGATCGTCAACAAACAGGCGCCGCCGTTGTCGCAGTTGATCCAATGGGACCGCGCCACGTTCTACGCCAACGCAAACGTCGCCTACCCGATGAGTTGGGCGCTGGTGTATTATCTGGTGAACTCGAACGGCGAGCGGTTCGGGCAGAGCGAATTCCGCCGGTATATGCAGGACCTCAAGTATGGCCAGAACGACTACCGAAGTTTCCAGCGTCGATTCGGGGCGGATATCGACCACTGGCAGGCCGATTTCGAAAATTACATCCTGCATCTCCAGCCGCAGACGAATTGACGTGGAGTTTTTCAGGCTTGTGCGCTATACTGCGCGCGGCTTGTACAGGAGGCCCATTGCGAGGCGAGTTACAATCGGATGGGAAACGACTGTCATTCGTCGCTTCCCGGATACGAACACAGACGAACCACAAATTTTCTTTCCAATAACCCGTGCCTGGTATCATTCCCGAACCTGTTCTGGAGCAGATTCGCCAAAGCAACGACGTTGTCGAGGTGATCGGCTCGTATTTCCCGTTGAAACGCGCGGGGGCGAACTTCCGCGCCCTGTGCCCGTTCCACAAGGAAAAGACTCCGAGCTTCAACGTCAATCCCCAGAAGCAAATCTGGCATTGCTTCGGTTGCGGCGCGGGCGGCGACGTGTTCACGTTCGTGATGAAATACGAGAACCTCGATTTTGTCGGGTCGGTCCGCCGGCTTGCCGAGCGGGCGGGGGTCAAGCTGGAGTACGAAGAGCGCGCCGGCGAACCCGGCCGCGACGTCAAGGAATCGCTGCTGAAACTCCACGATCTCGCCGCAAATTTCTTTCATCACAACCTGATGAAGGAACGGAGCGCCAGCGTCGCGCGCGAGTACCTGAAAAAGCGCCAAATCACCTCCGAGATCGCGCAGAAATGGCGGCTCGGATACTCACCGGACAAGTGGGACGGACTGATTCAGCACGCCGCCGGCAAGAAATTCCCTGCGGAACTCCTGGAGACGGCGGGACTCGCGCTGCGACGCGAGAGCGGTGATCGGTTTTATGACCGGTTCCGCGGGCGGCTGATGTTCCCGATCGGCGACGAACAGGGACGCACTGTCGGCTTTAGCGGCCGCATTCTCACCGACGAGAAAGACCAGCCCAAATACGTCAATTCTCCCGAGACGCCGATTTTCCAAAAAGGCCGCATCTTGTTTGCGCTCGACAAAGCCAAGCGGGCGATCATCGAGGAGACCTGCGCCGTCGTATGCGAGGGACAAATCGATACAATCTCCTGCCACGAAGCGGGCATCGAAAACGTCGTCGCCCCACAAGGCACGGCGCTGACCGAGCAGCACGCGCGCATTTTGAAACGTTATGCCGAGGAAGTCGTGCTGATGTTCGACGCCGACACCGCGGGCCAGAACGCTATCGTACGCAGCGCGGAACCGCTGTGGGACGCCGGCGTGGTGATCCGCGTCGCCGTGTTGCCGCAGGGACATGACCCTGACAGTTTCGTGAAAGCGTTTGGCGCGGAGAAACTGAGCGAATTGATTGGCGGAGCTCCCAGCTTCTTTGCGTATCTGCTCGACCGGTTGTGCCGGCAACATGACCCGCGCACAGAGCGGGGAAAGCTGCAGATTGGACGGCAAATGGCCGAGTGGCTCGCGCGGATTCCCGCGCCGATTCTGTTCGCCACGTATGCGCAGCACACCGCCAAGCGGCTCGATATCAGCGAGGACGCGCTCCGTCGCGAAGTGGCGAAATTCTCGGGCTCCCGCCGTGACCGACGCAACCTGGCGGAGGAGGACACCGAAAGCGAGGATGCGGCGGAAATTGACGACGGCCGGCCGCGGGGACTGCCCGAGGAGGAAATGTTGCTCCAAGCGATGCTGGCCAGCCACCCGGTGATCGAGTTGGTCGCCGGAACATTGGACGTGACCTGGCTGAGCGGCAGCGTGGCGGGAGAGACCATTCAGCAGATACTAAAACTTCACGAGGACGGCCGGTGGAGTGGGCCGCACTCCTTGCTACGCGAAGGTGAAAGAGGAGAGTCGGAGCAACTCATATCCGAACTGCTGTTGAGCCGGCGGACAATCAAGGACCCGGAGCGAGAAGCGCCGAACTGTCTTATGCTGTTGCAACGACGCTGGTTGGAGAAGCAGGTCCATGACAATCGGAGACAGCAACAGTCAACCGGACTGCCCCCGGAGAAGATGGCGACGCTTTTGAAACAGTTTGTTGACTTGGACTCGAAACTACGGCATATTGACGCGCTCTTAAGGGGAAAATAGGACACTTACCCGGCGTTGCGACACACTATGGCGAAGGATAATCATCATCGGAAGAAAACTGCCGTTCCCGAGCCGCCCAAGCTCGACCGCGAAGAGAAGAACGAAAAGCTCAAGGAGTTGATCAAGCTCGCCAAGGAACAGGGGTACCTGACCTATGGCGACGTCAACGATATCCTGCCGGAAAACATTTTGTCTCCGGATGAACTCGACGGCATCCTCATTCAGCTCCGCGGAATGGACATCGAGATCATCGACGCCTCGGAAGTCGACCGCTTCAAGCGCGAAGCCGAAGAGGAAAAGGAGACCGCGAAGGTCGATTCCCGCCTGGACATCCTTGACGACCCCGTCCGCATGTACCTCAAGCAGATGGGCCAGGTGCCGCTGCTGACGCGCGAGCAGGAGGTGGAAATCTCCAAGCGCATCGAGACCGCGGAAAACCACGTCAAGCAGATCATTAACAATTTCGGGTTCACGGCCAAGGAGCACATGGGGCTCGCCAAACGGTTGTTGAGCGGCAAGGAGCGATTCGACCGCGTCATCATCGACAAGAAGATCGACAGCCGCGAGCAATACATGCGCGTGCTGCCCCGGCTGCTGGCGCAGGTCGAGAAATCCGACGGGTTGGTCGATGCGAAGTACGAGAAACTGACGCGCTCGGGATTGACCAAACGGGAAGCCGAGAAGTTGCGCCGCGAATTCAAGAAGTCCGATGCCGCCTTGCAAAGGCTGTTCGAGAAGTTCTTTTTCAAACAGAAGGTCCTGGAAGAATTCGTCGAGAAGGCCAATGAGGTGCGCGAAAAATTCGACGACACGCTGTTTCAAATCGACCGCATGGAGAGATTGCGCAAGTCCCCGGCCCTCGACGCCGATCTGCGCAACGAAGTGCGCAAGCTCAAGAAGCTCGAACTGACCGCGCGGATGAACACCGAGGAATTCATCAAGGCGCACGACGAACTCAAGTCGTGGATGAAAAAGGCCGTGCAGGCCAAGAGTGAAATGGTGGAAGCCAACCTGCGCCTGGTCATTTCGATTGCCAAGAAGTACACCAACCGTGGCCTGTCGTTCCTCGACCTCATTCAGGAAGGCAACATGGGCCTCATGAAGGCGGTCGAGAAATTCGAGTATCAGCGCGGCTACAAATTCTCGACCTATGCGACGTGGTGGATTCGCCAGGCCATCACCCGCTCCATCGCCGACCAGGCCCGCACGATCCGCATCCCGGTGCACATGATCGAGACGATCAACAAGCTGATGCGCGTGCAGAAGCAGCTTCTCCAGGAATTCGGTCGCGAACCGACCCCCGAGGAAGTCGCCGAAGAAATGCAGATGCCCGTCGACCGTGTTCGCGCCGTGCTGAAGATGGCACAGCAGCCAATTTCACTGCAATCCCCCATCGGCGACAGCGAAGACACGAGCTTCGGTGATCTCATCGAAGACAAGTCCGCCGAGAACCCGTCCGACATGGCGTCGTACTCGTTGCTGAAAGAAAAGCTCAACGACGTGCTGGACACGCTGACCGAACGCGAGCGCAAAGTTCTGCAACTTCGGTTCGGCCTCGGCGATGGCTACTGCCGCACGCTCGAAGAAGTGGGACGCCAGTTCCGCGTCACGCGCGAGCGCATTCGCCAGATCGAGGCCAAGGCTCTGCGCAAGATGCGCCACCCGACGCGGCTGCGCCAGGTCGAAGGTTTCCTCCAGGCGCAGGGGTTCTAGTCCTTCTTCCGTTCATCGGGTGTTCGCGTGAAGGTGCGCCTCTACCGGCCAGCCCCGAAAAATCATGCGCTGACCGTCAGAAATGCAGTGCCTCTTGAAATTCCGACACGGGTTCGGGAAAATCCTCACGGGTTTGTTGATGGCGACTTTGCGAAGGTCAGACAGTCGGGATGCTGGCAGAAAAACGCGCCGCCAAATGTCAGCGCATACGAACATTTCTCCGGCGATCCGACCAGGCACTCCACCAAGCCGACGGGTTCCAACAGGCGGGTGCGACAAATCTCCAGGTCGGGAAGTGACTTTGATACACTGTCTGCGTGGTTCTTCATCGTCGTGGCTCCTAGCCGCCGCTCATGCTATTATGAATCGACGCCTCTGTCCAGAGCCAATCGGCGATGCGCAGCCTTCGCCGCAACTCCTGGCGGGAACGGTCGGCAGGCGCGCGAATTGCTAAACATGTGGGAAACCAAAGGCGTTGACCAATGCACGTTTCGAAGACATCGTCATTCCTCATCGTCGTTCTCATCCTGATTTCCTGCCCCATCGGCAGCGGGGCCGCAGTGCCCACACTTTCGCCCCCGACCCATTTCTCCCCGGAGGACCAGAGGTTCGCCGTCCAGGCCAGAAATCTCCAGCTCCGCAACTGGACCTTCGACGACATCTTCGCCGCGCTCTGTCGCACCGCCCTGTCCAACGCCCAAACCAACCCCAGCGTCAACGTCCAGGACGAGGTACGTTCCATCTGGGGTGGCCTGTGGTTGTGGACATGCAAAGACGTCGAGCCCCTGCCCCTGTTCCACGCCGGCGGACTCGGCGTGCTCCATCCGGCCCCCAATGGCACCGTCGATCACGGTTACGATGTCATCACCCTCCAGAAACATTACGCCCAGCATTTCATCGCCGGCGGCATGTTCGAAGCCTACTTCGACTCGGGTCGATGGGCCGGTGTCCGAAAGGAGCGCTTCAACTCCGTCACCGGCGATTATTTCGATTACAATAAGGTCGCCGTCACCAGCATGGGCGCGCGTTGGGTCGATGTCGCCGTCGATGGCGACGCCCAACATACCCGCCGCTGGCTCGAACTCTGGGCCAGCCGCCGATACACCCTGAGCAAATCGTTGCCCCGACTCCACTGGCGCAGCCTGCCGCCGTTTGTCGACTCCACGCCCGAGGAGGTCAAGGCCGTCGAAGACGAAGTCGATGCCGCCATCACCTTCCCCATCGACACCAACGCCCCTCCCGCCAGCCCCCGTGTCGCGCCGTAGCCTCTTGTCGCGCCGAAGCATTGCGTAGGCGGACGGCGAAGGCGGACGCCAAATCTCCCTGCCTACGTCTCTTGGCCCTCCGACGGGGTCATTTCGGCTCCGTTCAGCCGTTAACTTGGGTTCGTTTTGATCCAAAATGGGTTCGTTTTTGGCTTTCTAATTCGCAAATTTCCACGCCGGCTTGCATAAACTTGGGTTCGTTTTGCAAAATCATGTTGTTTTGAAGCGACCACGTTGTGCCTGGGTCGCAAACACATTTTTCCAGCATATCGAACTGTCGGCTTGCCCGCCTTTGGCGGGTTTTACTTTTTGCCGCGCCCCCAACCCCTTGTCCTCCCTGGCTTTACCCGCCAAGGCGGGCTCGGCGAAGGAGGACCGTCCCCAGCGCATCTCAATATCCTGTCTACTGTCTTCCAACTTCCTAACTCCTTGCTATTCGGTTACTTGGCTACTTTCCTCTTGCCCCTTGCTCCTGGCTTCTTGCTGCCTGCCCCTCCTTCCGCTTCGCCATTCCGATTGTCATCCCCCATAGTATATCGTCGTTCCGATACACCCGTCAACCTCAAAATTCGATTGTCGCCCAAAACCTTCTCGCCCATTGGTTTCCCGTCGCTTCTCTTCCCCCGCCTTCCCGATTGTCCACCACCACCTTCTCTGCTGGCCGAACCTCGACGTCGACCCCGAACTCGACTCCCCTGTCGCGCCGTAGCTTCGGGCAAGCGAAGGCGGACGCACGCCATCTCCCAACCCCGCCCAGAAGCAACACCGCCATCCACATGTTCTTCTTCCTGTCGTCCCTTCCCTTTCTCAGACCGCCGCCCCGCTGCATTCAGACCAACCGACTCACCGCTTGCTCCTTCGGTCCTCGCCACTTCCATCCCGTCCCCAACCGGCCGAGCCAGTTCCGCCGCCCGCCTCATCGTTGCCATCCGTGTGAATCCGTGGCTCGCCTTTTGTCCGCGGTAGACGCTCCGTGTTCTCTGTGTCTCTGTGGTGAATGTTTCGTGTCTTTAGTGTCTACTTCATGTCTTCGTGGTGAACTATCGCGTGGTCCCAGAGCACCGCCTGTAAAAACCCACCCCGCAGATTGGCCACGTTTTCAAAGCCGCGCCCGTGCAACAAACAAGCGGCCAGATAACCGCGTTGGCCTTTCTGGCAATACGTCACGATGCGCCGGTCGCGCGGCAATTCGCCCAACCGGTCGCGCAGTTGCGTCAGCGGAATGTTCACCGCATTGGCCAGCCGGCCAAAGTCCGCCAATTCATCGAGGTCGCGAACGTCGAGCAAGAAGTCGCCGTTCGGATGCCACGTCTCCGGCGCCACCGTGGCGATATCTCCACGGGCAATGTGTCCCGCCACAAACCCGGCAATGTTCACCGGGTCATTGGCCGCGCCGAACGGTGGCGAATAGGCGAGGTCGAGGTTTTCCAAATCGAACACGCTCATTTTGCCCGCGATGGCCGTCGCCAGCACGTCCACCCTCTTGTCGATACCGTTCTCGCCGAGCACCTGTGCCCCGAGAAGCCTGCCGGTGCCTTCCTCCGCGATCAACTTGATCAGCACCGGCGTCGCCCTCGGGTAGTAATGCGCGTGGCTGTTGTCACGCGTGAGACTGGTGAACACACTGAACCCGGCCTTGGCGGCTTGTGCGCTGTTGATCCCCGTGAAACCGACGGTCATGTTCAGCACCCGCACAATGGAGGTGCCGAGCGCGCCCGGATACGTCATGCGCGCGCCGGCTGCATTGGCTCCGGCGATGCGTCCCTGCCGATTGGCCGGGCCCGCCAACGCAATCCGCGCCCGCGCGCCGGTCAACGCGTGCATCGTTTCCGCCGCGTCCCCCACGGCGTAAATGTTCGGGTCGGACGACTCCATGCGCCCGTTGGTTTTGACGCCGCCCGTCACGCCAATCTCCAACCCGGCCGCGCGGGCCAGCTCGACTTCGGCCTTTATGCCCACGCTGAGCAGGATCAAGTCCGCCGGCAACTTGCTCCCGTCGGCAAATTCCACGCCTTCCAGAGTAAACGCCGACGCCTCAGCATCGAGTTTGAAATCGAATTCCGGTCGCCGGATGTTGTCCTGCAAATGACGGGCCATGTCGCGATCCAGCAAGGGCAGGATTTGCGGGTTCCGTTCCACAATGGTGACGTGCAAGCCGCGCCGGTGGAACGCCTCGGCCATTTCCAGCCCGATGAACCCGCCGCCGATCACCACGGCGCGATGCGGCTTGCGCTCGTTCACGAATGCGGCAATGCGGTCCATGTCCGGGATGTCGCGCAACGTAAACACGTGCGGCAACCCGACGCCGGGGATGGGCGGGACAATCGGTTTGGCGCCCTGGCTGAGAATCAGCTTGTCGTAGGGCACATCGCGCTCGCTGCCATCCGCGCCCTTGACCCGCACCGTCCGCGCCGCGCGGTCGATCGACAAAACTTCATGGTTCACATGCGCCTGCACGCGGGAACGCGCCCAGAACGTCTCGGGCGTCATGACGATCAGCTTCTCCCGGTCATCAATCTCACCAGCGATGTAATACGGCAGACCGCAATTCGCGAAGGAAATATACGGGCCGCGTTCAAAGACGTGGATTCCGGCGGTTTCATCCACGCGACGGGCCTTGGCGGCGGCTGAAGCGCCCCCGGCTACGCCACCAATGATGATGATTCGACGAGGAGCATTCATAAGTCACAAAAATCAATGGTTCACTTCACAACCGCAGTTTGACGAACAGTTGACCCGGCGATTCCACGGCATTTTGGCGAGGAGCAACGCCAGACCGCAGGTGCCGGTCAGTCCCGCGAACAACAGACCGCAACCCATCACGAGCGGGATGATGGCAAACCACACGCTCACCCCCAGCGCCAGCGCCGCACCCGCCGCTGACAAAAAGCCCACGGTAATCTGCACCTGGCGCATCAACGGCAACACCCGGCTCTCGCCGCGTTCCACCGGCAACCCGGCTTGCACCCATGCTTCGATTCCACCTTCGACCGGCACGCAATCCTCAAAACCCGCTCGCCGGAACCTCTCAATGGCTTTCGCGGCCCGGGTTCCCGACTGGCACATGATATACAGTGGGACGTCGCTTCTCCCCCGATTCCGCAGAAAAGCCGCCGCGTCGAGCTTGTCGAGCGGCGTCAATCGGCTTCCCGTGACATAAATGGCGGCGTGCTCGCCGGGGGTGCGAACATCGAGTAATTCAACGGGGAGACCTTCGGTCATCCGCCGATGAAGTTCCCGCGGTGTGATGGACGTTTTGGAATGGACAATCGGTGCGTTCATGGTATAATTATATAACCATACAGTTATATGTCAAAGGGGAAATATACGCGTCTGCTCACCGCCGAGGAACTGGACCGGATTGCCAGCCGGTTCAAGGTGCTCGGGGAACCGATGCGATTACGCATTCTGCAGGCCGTTTGCAAGGAACCCCGCCGCGTGAACGAGATCGTGGCGGCCGTCGGGTCCACGCAGGCCAATGTCTCCAAGCATCTCGCGTTGCTGGCCGCCGGCGGCGTTCTCGCCCGCCGCAAAAACGGCCAGTGTGTGTACTACGCCGTAAAAGACAAACTGGCCGTGAAGCTGTGCGAACTCGTGCACGCCCAACTCGCCGAGTAGTGAGTCCATCCGCCAAACCCGGATTGTGATGAAAAGGCTCAGCGCTTTATAATTTCCCCATCCGTCGGTGAACCATCGTCCCCCGGCCTTCGTAGCCAAGGCGGCACGCCTCGGCGAAGTAGGCTCCGCCCCATTGGCCCCAGAATGATCCCTCACGGCTTTTGGCGGGAGTGCCTGCAAGCGTGGACGTTGCGTTGTCCCACCCCAGGCCGCGTCCACCCCGGCAAAAAAAGTTCTTGCACAAACCTACCATTGTAGTAGAGTTTAATATGTCTACCATAATGGTAGACATTACCCCGGTTGTCTGGTGTAGGAGCGAGGCCCGCCCAAGATACTGGCGTTGCCTCACGAGAAAATGAAAGAAGACCCTCGTCTGACCGAGGAAGAGCGCGCCTGGCTCTTCATCGTGCGGCGGCAGGTTCGGTCGTTGCGCTTCGGCGTTGTGCAGATTGTCGTTCACAACGCCCAGGTGGTGCAGATCGAGCGGACGGAAAAACTGCGCCTCAACGAAGCCAGCCGCCTGGCCAATGAAGGCAGCCTGGGGTCCATGGAAGGAATTTGATGCCGGCCAGATTCACTGGAGGCAAATGACTCAACAGATAATCGCGGAGCTGGCCAGGCGACTGGAAGTTCTGTCACAGGAGAATAGTCACGGTTATGAAATCCAGTCGCGTCGTACTGGCCGCCCTGCTC
>Ga0187867_10003400_pt1 | contig 12752 bp, 23 predicted proteins | sample June2016WEW_13_1_FD_132976 | JGI IMG/M metagenome (GOLD analysis project Ga0187867, IMG submission 132976) | Peatland microbial communities from SPRUCE experiment site at the Marcell Experimental Forest, Minnesota, USA - June2016WEW_13_10 | ecosystem: Environmental > Terrestrial > Soil >... | reverse complement strand
TTCAAGACATTGGCCATGCCCACGGAGCCTACAAGCCTCCGCGGGATTCAATGTCCCGGACGTTACTCTCGTTGGCCGGTTTTCAGGTGATAATCACTGGCCGGTTTTGGGTGATCGCTGAGGGGGCAATGCCGTTCCGTTCCATAGGACGATCGAATTAGAATAAAAGTGACCCCCAGCGACGGTGAGCAGTAAGCCCTGCTCTACTTGGGTAAGGGTCGCGGGGTTCGGTGCGAGCGAACTCAGCAGGGGCGTCGGCCGGGCACTCCCGCAGAACGGGTTGAGTTCGCCACAACCGGCGAGGAGCAGAGTGGCGAGCAGCAAAGCAAACAGCGATTTCTGGATGTTCTGCCGGGCAATGACCTCTAATTTGATTGTTTTTCCTTTTCTTCCGTCAGGCGGGCCGTGCTTGCGCCCCACACCTAGAGTACCTCGTCGTTCTGCATTTGCGTCACGACGAGCTTGACTAATTTCCTGATTGCTTTGTGGACGTCGGAGGGGTTGAAGGTGTCGGTGATTGCGGTCCAAACCAGCTGTCCATCCGGGGCAGGGGTGACATAATAGAGATTGGTCTCAACGCGCACTTTCTTCTCCTTTTGTAGGTAGCCGGGCGAGTAGACCACCGGGTACAGTGTTCCGTAGTAACTATAGAAAGTGTTGTAGTAAGGAAAGGGCACGGCGTACGCTGTGCCCGGGATGTAGGAAACGGTATCGTCAACCTTGATCAGTCGTGAGACCACCACTGCCTCGATCTGGTTTGCACGGACTTGTTCTTTCAAGGTGTTGAGGTCGAGCTGCGTGCCCGGTGGGCGAAGCAGAATGGTATTCCCCGGAACCGCATCCAACCCCTTGCTGGAGAGCTCTGCCGCCAGTGCATCCTCAAAATCCGCACGGACCTCGGTCTTGTTGCTCAGACCCAATGTCGGCACGCGATGAAATTTCTTCGTCTGGGAGTGGCTCGGATTCCTCCAGCTTAACACCAACTTGGTGGATTTCCCGACGACCAAAATCGCGGAGATGAGAACGCCGACGATAATTAGGACCTTGCGCATGAGCCGTCTGGGCATGTGCTCCTCCAAGTCTCCGAAGATAGCTGCTCGGCAGCTTTTGGCAAGCTGTAACTAGTGACAGTTCTCATTGCTGCAGGTGGAATCGAGTACCTGACGCGTCAGAGTGCGGAGCAGGGTGGATTACCCTTGTTCTTGACAACCGTGGCGGAGCGCGGTCTGAAGTTCCTCGGGAGCTGGGTCGACGTTTCAAAGTATGACATCCGGGGTGCGACCGGTTAGCAGATAGGCCGCAATAAGAAATTCAAGTGGTAGAGTCGCGCTGGCTGCCGGATTCAGTCTGTCAACCGTGTGCTTGCTCTGACACTTACTCTTGACCAAGCTACAGAATTTGCCGTTGATATCTAGGTTGTCATCGGGAGGCTCAATCTATGAACGAGGTTAGGGTATACACCGTTGAACGAGATGCCCTACTGCAAACTGTCCTGTGCTCGCGTTGACTGGGTTCACACTCGCGGAGCGGTCAGGCTTGGAGATTGCAGCCTCCTTAACGGGTTGGCTCGTTTGGAAGGGGACCGAACACAGAGAGGATCGTCCGCTATTTCGCCCGCTTCACCGCGTCTACCAGGCCTGGATATGGATTAACGGCCTTCCCCTTCCACCACAGCCTTTCTGGCCCCAACTCGAAGATCGCAAAATGCAAGTGCGGCGTGCGCGCATCCGCATTTCCCGTCGAGCCCACAAAACCGATGACGTCCCCACGCTCGACCCGCATTCCCTCCCGCAGCCCTTCCACGTACCGGTCCAAGTGCGCGTAGTAATACGCTATACACTCACATTTCATCGAACTGGTAGATTGTGCTGCCGCCCCGGTTGCTGAGGAACAGCTTGCGGATGGTTCCGGATACCACCGCAAGCACGGGTGTCCCTGTCGGCTCGAGAATGTCGATCGCCTCATGCCGATGTCCGTTGTGAACTTCTTCGAACGTATCCCGCAGATCCGCGAGGGCGAGTCTGCTGATGGGCGGAGTCATGTCGAGAATCGAAGAAGAAACGAAACCCAGAGCACCCACGACAAGCCCCGCCGACCCACCAACCGCTCTTGAGGACTGCCGGAAGCTATGCCGTTGCTGCGTTCGCCTGCGTGCCCTTTATCTCGCACTCGGCCTGAAGCCAGTCGTCCAACTCGTGACCGTCTGTCCTTCCGCGTTGCTCGTAAAGTTCGTAGGCGCGTTGCTGAATCTGCTGCTCAATCGGGATCAGGACGGTCAGCTCGTCCGACTTAGGTACGAGTGTTGATGGCTTTTTCTCGATCTCGTCTGGATGGCGATCTACCCTTTTTTCCAGTTGTTCAGTTTTGCCGCCGTGATCTGTCGGCTTTGGTGCGTTTCTCTGCCATACGTCCCTCCGATGCGCCAATTAATAACCGGGTCAGGTGACCCCAGAGGGTTTTCAGAGACAAACAACCCGCATTAAAACCTGCCCAGATACGACCAGAAGCAATCGTGCGAAGCCCATGCGAAGGTAATCACGGAACTGTTCGGGACAGACCGCCATGCAGTCCCTGCGCTGCAAGAGTCGCGGATCTTTTGGTTTCGCGACTCCCGGCTCCGTCACAACTTATCCCGCTACTCTATATTGACTTGGAAGGTTAAAGAAGGGTTACCGTATGCAACTGCATACCATAGCCCATCCGCTCCCATAATGAAGTACACGTCCTGCTCATAAAACCACGGCGGATATGCTCCTGCATAGAACCAATAGCCGCCGTAAGAGTACTCCCGGCGTCCGTTGTATTCGCGGCCACCACTTGCCTCAAAGCGGGCATGATGGTTGGGGCCAAAGTGACTTTCGTTGTATTCGTGTCCGTACCTAGGACTCACATCATGTGCTCGCGAATGAGCACTGGAGGTTGACATGCTTTGGACCATTTTTGTTGTTCTCGTAATTTTGTGGCTTCTGGGTTTCAGTCTGCATATCGGCGGAACCTTCATCCACCTGCTTCTGGTTGTGGGGCTGGTGATCTTGGTCATTAACCTGCTGAGCGGACGTCGAACTGCGGTTTGAGGAAGAACGAGTTCCGCCGCCCGGAGGCTCGGGTGTAGCCTCTGGCGCCTCAATCTTGTGTTCGTCCTCCTCCCACCGAACCTTACCGTTAAGGAGCCTGCAATGTCCGAGCGCAACCGCTCCGTGATTCTAAGACCGAACACCCTGATGCCCAGCCAAGCGAGTCCTCTCGCATTCGAAAAGAAACCTGCATCATCTGTACAAGGGATCCCAAAGCACTTGCGTCCATTACGGCTACCACTCAGCCGCCATCGCGAATGCGACGATTGGACTTTTGGACAACGATGCGGCCCGCGAGGCGATGCGTAAACGTGCTTACCTCTATGCACGGCACATGGTCTGGGCCCGGGTAGCGCAGTCTTATATGGGGGTCTTCGCGCGAGTTTGCGCTAATCGCATGCAACCCACTCGTGTGGCGCTTCCCATTCAGGCCGCCGACGCTGCAGGCCAACTCATGAGCGTCTGAACTTGTTACCGGACCTGAAATAGGGGCGATGCGTACACCCCTGGCCCGGCCATTCGGTTCGCTCTGTGAGTAGCAATTGCATCAGAGACACTGGCAGGAGCCACAGCAGTTGCAGTAGCGACATCATCCGTCCGACGAATCATTCACTGAACGGGTTCTCATCGCAGGAGCGCTTAACAGGAAGTGATCCTTTCTGCTCAGTATTTCGAAAGGGGTTGAACGAATCTTAAGAAGGATCATATAGAAGGGTTCGCACTTCGGGCTCCGGCGCTTTGACTGTTCGTTAGGTAGCTGTTTCGCGAAAACACGAATTGTTCGGAGTTACCAACCAAAGCAATGCAGGCCATTAGGAGATTCAAGAACATGAAGACTTTAGGAAGTGCTGTCGGGTTCTCACGGCTGCGATGTAGGAAAGAGGGCTTAGCTTTCTTGTTGTCGATCGCGGTGTTGTGTGCGATTGGGACTTCCAAACTCTCGGTCGCGCAGGACACACCTCCCGCAGCGCAGGCGGCTCAAGCGCCGGCCTACGCGCCGCAGACTCCGGAGCAGTTGCAGCGGTTGGTCGCTCCGATTGCGCTCTATCCGGATTCGTTGGTGGCGCAAATCCTGGCGGCGTCTACATTTCCCGAGCAGGTTGTCGAAGCCGACAGATGGGTGCAGGCGAATCCTGATTTGAAGGGTGAGGCTCTGGGTCATGCTGTGGACCAGCAACCCTGGGATCCGAGTGTCAAAGCGCTGGCTGCATTTCCATCCGTCCTTGGAAATATGGACAAGAACCTCTCCTGGGCGTCATCACTAGGGGACGCTTATTTCAATCAGCAAGCGGACGTGATGGATGCAGTGCAGGTGATGCGGCGTCGAGCGCAAGCAGCCGGCGATCTCAAGACCACGACGCAGCAAACCGTGACGATGCAAGGTTCGACGGTCGTGGTTGATCCTGTCAGCCCGGATACGGTTTACGTCCCCGCGTATAACCCGTGGCTGGTATACGGATCTCCGATCATGGCCTGGCCAGGGTGGTACCCATATCCGGGAATTTGGTTTGGCGGCCCGTACCTCAGTTTTGGAATGGGCTTTGGAATCGGCTGGTACGGCGGTTATGGATGGGGCTGGGGTCATTGGGGATTTAATTGGCATGGCGGATACGCGATGTACGGCGGCGGTCGGTACTACTCCCATAGCAATACGTTTTACAACCGAAGCAGTTTCTACCGAGCGGGGAGCGCGCACGGAACTGAAGGCAACCGCGGCGGAGTTGGTGCTCGGACCAACGGGGGAAACACGCCTGCCGGCGGGCGCGGCGAAGTGAACAATCGTGCGGGCGCAACCGCCAAAGGCTTCAACGGAAATACCAAGGCGGCCCGAGGATACGCTGAACCCCACGGACAGAGCGGCATACGCACAAGCGCTTACAGCGGCTACGGGAAAGGCGGTCCGGCGAAAAGCGCTTCGTCACGCGGAAGCGCAAGCATGGGCGGCGGATCGCATGGCGGTGGCGGAGGTTCTCATGGCGGCGGAGGCGGGGGATCTCACGGCGGAGGCGGCGGACATCACTAATCGACGGGGCGTTACGTTCCCCGGTAGCTGGTAAAACTTGCAAATGGAGAAAAGATATATGCAGTGCACAGACGTGAATTCCAGCACATTTCACTGGGCAAATCTTCATCGATTCGCGGTCGCCGCTATCTTCCTGACCGCATGTTTTTCCATCCGTTCTATGGCTCAGCAACCGGGTCAGAAAACTTTCTTGTCGGCGGAAGAGGCGAGCAACGCGTTGGTTGCAGCCACGAAGAACAACGACGAAAAAGCAATGATCGAGATTTTGGGACGAGACGGAAAGCAAATCGTCTCTTCGGGAGACGAAGCCGAGGACGCGCAGAGCCGCGCTAACTTCGTAGAGCGGTATCAGCAAATGCACCGTCTGGTGACTGAACCGGATCGAACCACAACCTTATATATCGGTGCGGAAAACTGGCCCACGCCCATTCCGCTCGTAAACAAAGGTAATTCGTGGTATTTCGACACCGATGCGGGCAAGGAAGAGATTTTATTCCGGCGAATTGGCCAGAATGAAGCGGCGGCGATCAGTGTTTGCCAGGAGTTGGTTGCGGCGCAAAAGGAATACCACGGCATACACGACAACGAGTATGCCCAGAAGTTCTTGAGCGATGAAGGGCAGCACAACGGCCTTTATTGGAAAGCTGCGGACGGCGAAGCCGAAAGTCCCATCGGTCCACTTGTAGCATCGGCCGTTGCCGATGACAATGGCGGAAGTCAAGCCGGCTCCTCGACTCCTTACCGCGGTTACTACTTCCGCATCCTGGCGCGCCGAAAGAAAACCACTTCAAGCGGCGCGAAAAGTTACGTCTTAAATGGCAAGATGACCGAGGGCTTTGCGTTCGTGGCCTTTCCTGCAGAATACAGATCGTCCGGTGTGATGACATTCATCGTCAACGAGGATGGAGTTGTTTACGAAAAAGATCTCGGCAAGAAGACCGACGTTCTTGCCCGAGCGATGAAGGAATACAACCCCAGTTCCAACTGGCAAGAGGCTGATGACCAGCGTCAAGAAACTGCCGATGCTCAGAAAACTAAATAACGGTATCCTGGCGCAACTGGCTTTCGCCAGACAGGGTGCAAAAGAAGACGAAAACTTGGGCAAAACTTGGGCAAAGAATCGACCCCGAATATGGTCAAAACCAGGTGTTGAGGGGTGTAAGAGTCGTCGAATCAACAACAAGTTAGATTGACCGCCTGGGCTCATAACCCAACGACCTGCCACAGCACCGCTGGGTACATTGAATGAGTCAGGATACTGAGACCCTTATACACCGATTTCGACACTGGATTCCAGGACTCCGGGCATAAGTCTGACTCGAGGAACCAGGTCGACAGCGTCACGGCATTGTATGGATGAGTTGTCCGCGATTTTTGGTTGGATATGGACAGGAGAGACAACTGATTGCCGAGGAATGAGCGAAGTGGATTGTCGAGGCCATTCACTAATGTGACACTCAGCAGCGCCTTACTTAACCTCAAGTTTTGCTCGGTATTTTGAGGCAGTGGCGCTTGCCCAAAAACTCGGCTTCTTGCCCAAAAAACTAAGGCATTTACCCCAGTTATTAGGCAAAGCCACTCCGGCCGCTCTCAGGAAGTAGCGGGCCAAATCGCAGCGGCAGGTTACCGGCCCGATCCTTGCCATATCCGATGCTGATGATGATTGCGTCGCGTTCGTCGCCTTGAACCCGCTCTAGATTTTTCACGAAAAACCGTTCACCTTTGTTTGGATCAAAAAAAACGCCGAGATCCGTGTGCTTCTCCAACGCGTGGTCGAGGGCGGCCTGAACCCGATTCATGTGACGAATGCCCATCGTAATTACGCCCAAGGTCTGATCTGGACTACTTCGAGCATGTTCGATCACGAGCGCTACCACCCTCTGCACTTCCTGCGAAGAGCTTTCTTCTTGGCCATCCAAACCAAACTCTTGTTTAACCAAGACGTGGCTGATTGCGGGTGTTCCGCCTGATCCCGGAAACGTCACCAAGCGATTCTGGTAGATGTGGTGGTTTGAGAAGTTAATTAGGCTTTCGTCTCTGCTCCTGTAATGCCAATCGAGATAGGATCCGTTCAAGAATGCATTCATCGCGTCGAGTAGACTTTCGTATCCTTCGGTTGCGACCGCGTCCTCATCGGAGGCGTATTCTTCTTCGTCGGCAGCGGCAAAGAAGGTTGTTGGTGGCAATTGCTTGCTGTCGCCTGCGACGACGAGTTTGTTCCCGCGGAGGATCGACGGTATCGCATCCTCTGGCAAGACTTGACTGGCTTCGTCAAAAATAACGAAGTCAAAATACCTCGTGCCCCAGAAGGTGTTTCGGGATGACTCCCACCGCCTCCCCGCCCGCCTTTAGCACGGCATCCGCGAGCACTCCCATCAAGCCCACATTGCCGCCGCCGTACACCAATCCAATGTTGCGTCGTGCCAGTTCCGTTCCAAGTTCCTCGGTGGCGGTGCGGTACTCTGGGCGCTTCCCGGCACTCGAACCGCAGAAAACGCAGATTCGTCTCATGCAGACATTCTAAGTCTCGCTTCCCCGACAGTCCTCGTCCGGTTGCCGCCCATCGCAGGGGCGATAAACACCCAGAGCGCAGTCAATGAGTTATTACGTCAAAGTTCCTTTTCAAACAGCGTTCCACGCGCCCCGATCCGCGTGCGGAATCACATTACAGCGAACAGTGCTGCCTGCCTATTGCAAAGATTAGCCAAAGGAGTAACCTTTATTGCGACTAACCGTCCGCCTCTCCGAAGAGCAGTTCCCGCCCGTTGAGACACAACACTCCCTGAGGCGAATGACCCCGGATTCTCGGGAAACGCATTTCCATGTGATGGACAAGGAGATGTGCTTATGAAACTGAAGCTGGCAACGCGAACGAAGGATGGAATTCTCGTGGTGGATTGCAGTGGCCGGATTGTGTTTGGCGACGAGTCTTCGCTATTGCGGGATACCGTCAAGAAGGCCGTATCGAAGAACAATCGGATCGTGCTCAATCTGGGCGATGTGGATTACGTCGATTCGGGCGGTCTGGGCACGCTCGTGGAGCTTCGCACAACCGCGCAACACGCGGGCGGCACGATCAAATTGGTGAGCTTGACAAAGCGCGTGGGCGATTTGTTGCAGGTCACCAAGTTGCTCACGGTCTTCGACGTATACAACTCAGAGGCGGAAGCCGTCGAATCTTTCCGCAAGGCGGCTTAGCCCGGCTCGATGATTGACATCGGGAGGTTTCGACCGCTATTCGTGTGGAGCATTTCAGGTTGAGGGGCCAAGTGCTACATTTTCGGTCGAATTGGAAATTCCGACCTAAAGCGGCGCAAGGAGGATAGGCATGGGATTCATCACTTGGATTGTGGTTGGACTGATTGCAGGTTGGCTTGCTGGATATATGAAGGGCGGTGGCTACGGCACACTCGCGGACATCATTCTCGGAATCCTCGGCGGCATTGTGGGTGGTTGGGTCTTCGGACTTTTGGGAGTCTGGCCGGGCGGCGGAATGATAGGTGCCATCATTGTCGCGTTTGTGGGCGCTGTGATTTTGGTCGGGATTTCCCGCCTGCTGAAAAAAGCCTGAAGGATTATTGCGATTTGTTCCCTTGGGATGGGCAGGTTTTGTAGCGATCTAGGGCTGATCCTCACGGTACGTATGGCTCAGATCAAGGCTGATCTGAGTCGTTATGGTGAATGCGTGGGGTAGATAGACGACGGTCGCGACGATGGAGGATAATCTGACGATGGAGGATAAATGAATGAACGGATTTAAGATTCTTGCGTTAGCTGCTGTTGCCGGAATCTGCTTCGCGGTGACTACTCCCACAATACAGGCTCAGGTAGCCGTCGAGATCGGAGTTGCGCCTGTGTGTCCCTATGGGTACTACGATGTCCCGCCGTATGAGTGCGCCCCCTATGGGTACTATGGCCCGGAATGGTTTGTAGGCGGCGTCTTCATTGGGGCAGGCCCGTGGTTTCACGGCCCAGCCAATTTCCATGGCCACGTAAATAACCGTTTCCATCCTGAGCACGGCTATACCGGCCCAAGGCCAGCCCGTGGCGCTCAGCCCGAGCCGGGAAAGCGTCTCGATAAGGTTGCCCACTTCAAAGCAAACGAAGTGCGCGATGGACGCGGCCACGTCGTCGGCAAAAAATAATTGATACCAGTCGGGTGCCCACTCGTTCGTCCTTTGCCAACGAGTGGGTGCTGATTGCTCCACGCTCCCAATCACCAATTACAATTCTTCGGCCTTTTCATTCTCGCTGCCCACGTTCTTTCACGCGCAGGACGCAGAAGCCGCTGTCATCGCGGTGGAAAAGCGTTCCGGTTGCGCCCAACACCCGCTAACGTTCATACTCCGACCATGACACTCAAAAATGCGGCGCTGCTGGCGCTGGTGGGGACGGTTCTGATGACGGCTCTTTTGGTGTGGAATTTCGTCTTCACCTTTCTGAATGTCCTGCGGGACTTGGTTCCTGCGGTCTCACTGTTCTCGTCACTGATATATGCGTTTGGCGCATTCAGCGTGATGGTGTTCTTTTTCGTGTTCCACAGAGCGCAGAAGGCGTGATTGGCGGGGACGGCTCTAGACGCCAGTTCGACCGAGTGGAGTGCGGATTCGACTACGTTCTTGCCGGACTTCTACCCGAGGAATTTTGCCTAGCTAATGACTAGAACCAGCGTGGCAGAATTCCCGCTGATAGGACATCCCGAACCCTGAGAACCCACCGAAATTTGCACTCTACTCCCCGCTGAGCCGCCGAAGTCGGCAAAGGTCGCCTGAGTAATCGTGGTCTGAAGGTGGTGTGAGTCGAGGAACGTGGTTTCCAATGTGCTTCCGTTCCACATGATTTGCGATTGGGGAGTAAAACCGCTTCCCTCCACTATCAGTGGAACTGAATTCGCATCGTTTGGAATGTTGCTCGGCGAGAGTGAGTTGATTTGGGCTTGGGATACACCTTGACAACTCTCAAACATCCCACTACAGGTCCAGCCAGACGACAACAACGTCAGGACCGCAATGAGGGCAATCGAAGGGAAAGGCTTACAGTGGTTCACAAGGGAAGAACGCATACCAGCCTCCCTTTTACGAGCGGTCATTATTTTACACCTGAACATGCGGCGAAAAAACCTGAAGGATTGTTGCGATTTTTCCCCGCGAAGGGCTCCGTGGGTTCGAGCCAGAGTTGCGGCTGACACCCGCTAACGTTCATACTCCGACCATGACACTCAAAAATGCGGCGCTGCTGGCGCTGGTGGGGACGGTTCTGATGACGGCTCTATTGGCGTGGAATTTCGTCTCCAACGTCCTTAATGTTCTCCGTGGCGCTGAGGCTCCGATAGTGCTCTTCGCGTCGTTCATCTATGCGTTCGGTTGCTTAACCGTGATGGTGTTCTTTTTCGTGTTCCACAGAGCACAGTCGTAATTTTGGCGGAACGTCATTTTTTCCCACGGACGGCTGTGACTTGGGTGACCTCTCAGGGAGCCGATTTGCGACCATTTGGCTGCCCAGAGGGGGTTTGGGTCGGGATTGTGTCTTCCATAGGCTTCTGGGCTTTTGTGGCCAAGCTGGCGACGGTATAGGCGAACCATGACGACCGTGCATTGCGACTCGATAGGCTACTGGCGGGAGGCTCTCTTCATCGCTTCCGCTACCCACGGTGAAATTCCGTGCGCCGCAAAAGGCTGGTAGACGGATGGAATACCCGCTTCGTTTCCCCTCACGCTCGCCGTGGGCATCTGTACGCCATGACACCTCTTGTATTTCCTGCCGCTTCCGCAGGGGCACGGTGCGTTTCTAACAACGATTTTCATGGTTCCCCCCTATATGGCTCTATGGTCGCCAGCCAAGTTTTTGCAGAAACAGGAATCGCGTTTGGCTATGCGCATCGGCGGGCATCGAGTGTCCGTAGCTCTAAGCACTTTCGGCAAGAACACGCGAAATGCTCATTACTGGGGATTTCCGAGTGCCCGCACTTGTTGCAGACGAATCTGCCGTCCGACCGGGCTATCATCTGCCTGAACTCGTCATTCGAGACGCAGTAAGGGCAACGGACTACGGTCGCAGCCATGGCCATATTCACCCCACACAATTTGTTTTGGGCCGAAGTCCCGATTGCCGTGGATTCTACCCGGTGACGATTAAAGGAATGTGAAAATTTGCAGGTGCGGTTAGTCCGGCCTGTGGTCGCCACCGCTGGGCAGCGTCGGGGATCGATCCCACGAATGTATGGTGCGCTAGCGGACAGACATTCGGCTTGGGTGCTGTCAGACTGCGACGATTGGCGACCAGAGATGGTGGAGAAAAAGCAAGTAAAGCTGTTTCTTCAATAACCTTTGCATGCCCGGATTCAAAGTCGATGATGAACTCTGCAATGCCAGTCACCAATCTTACGCCTCCCTCTCATACCGTCACCATAATGATGACCGCTGCGGGTCGCTTTCTGACGTGCGAAGAGTGCAGGTTGTCCCTTAAATTTCCTGCCGGGACAAGCTATGAAACAGTTGCAAGACAATTTCCATGTTGTTTTGTGAACCCGCCGAAAGATGTGACAGGGACAACCTGAAACTAGGCATTCGTAGCCTTTTGGCGGGCATCCTTGTGCATGTGGACCTTGCGGAAATGCTCACGGAACAGGCTTTCTAATCTGCTGTGCTGCTCCTGTGCTGTGCCAATATCATCCCCGGTCGTAAAGAGTACTTCTTTGCAAGCGGAGCAGCCGCCTTTGATCGGTATTCTGCCCACTTCCACGAGGATCACTAGATGCGGTTTGTTTACGGGGTAAGGCTGGCACTCAAACGACTCCAACTCAGTCTCGGCATCCTCTCGGTTGCTATGGTCGGAGGTTAGGCCGCACCTCACGCACAACCATTCTTGAAGCTCTGGATTCCAGCGAAGCTCAGAATGTTTCATTTGGCTCAGCCCCCACTGCCACTGAACCATTAGCGTGCGCTTACTGATCTCAGATTCCGGGTTTTCAGGAAAAGATTCAAGTTTGCTAGAAGAATAATTTCCTCAAGCGACGAGACGTGATCCGACAGTCCAGCGGCCATGCTGGTTGTGAGCATCGGCGGCAGCAGGAGGTAACTGCGGCGGCAGGTTCCACGACAGTGCAGTGGGTGGAGCGTATCATGGCATCCTGCCATTGCATCACGGAGTACCCGACATGACCTTGGATGATTTTCGCCAATCACTCACCGCGAACCGGCCGCCAGCAGGACTCACATTCGCCCTCGCCGGACTGTGGTGGGACTCCAAGGGCAACTGGACGCGGGCGCACGAATCCGCGCAGCAGGACGAAGGCACCGACGGTTCGTGGGTACACGCCTACTTGCATCGCAAAGAAGGCGATCAGGGCAACGCGGCGTACTGGTACAGTCGAGCAGGCAAGCCCGTTTGCCGAGAGCCACTGGATGCGGAACGGCTCAGCATCGTGAGAGATTTGCTGGGATAGATTGACCTTAAGTTTTGTTCGCCGGCACGGTGCTCAGCCACTCTAAGTCAGTGAGTTGATGCAATCCGAATTAAATCGAGGCGTTCATTGTCGTCCAACAAACATGGAGTTCTGTCGGAGCACTGTTTGCACGCCTCAACAAAGTGTCGCCCGCAGAGTGCCACTCCTCGTGGCTTACCTTGTGTCGATTCGATCACTATAACTCGGTACG
>Ga0187867_10003399_pt1 | contig 12756 bp, 14 predicted proteins | sample June2016WEW_13_1_FD_132976 | JGI IMG/M metagenome (GOLD analysis project Ga0187867, IMG submission 132976) | Peatland microbial communities from SPRUCE experiment site at the Marcell Experimental Forest, Minnesota, USA - June2016WEW_13_10 | ecosystem: Environmental > Terrestrial > Soil >... | reverse complement strand
GATTGAATCCTGAGTGCATTTTAACGCCGCCGCCGACATCGAAATACTTTGAGCCGGCGGCTCTCATACACCCAAACATTTTTAAGCCGCCATTCTTGCTACATTTTCGCGGCGCCGGTAACATATTGCCGTTGATCTGCATTTCGGTGTTTATACAACGGAACACGGGAGGAATACATTATGAACGAGGGGTATCGGAGTACATCCAGTACCCCTTTTCGTATTCGCCAGACCGAAACTTATGCCATATTTTGTGCGTTCGAGTTCGGGCCGGCTCCCGGGACGGACCAAACCGGGCACTGAGAAGAACGAGTCAGTCTCTAGAGAAGTTATTTGCATGTGATGGTTATTTCCAGATTCTGATACGCGTTTCTTCTACAATCCATAAATTACCAGCAGGCGGTTCAGTTAAAAACGTGGGAAGAAGGCGGCTGAATACTTCCAAAACGTGGGCTTTGTCTTGCCGCTTCAAACGAAGCACTATTAAACCGTAAAGTTTTTCAGGAGGATAGGTGCGGATATTTGCAAAGCCGGCGTCCAAGGTGATCAGCACACGGCCTTCTGACGTGCATACGGATATTATTTTAAAATCCGCACTACCGCTGAGTCCTTGATCAGAAATGGTCAGAGCGTCATGACCGGCTCGCCTGAGCATATCCGCAATCTCAACCGGCAGGTTTTCGTCCGTCTTGAATTTCATGTCGAAACCCTAAGCGGCGGGCAGATCGAGAAATCGCTCACGTGTCAGGTCAGCCGCATACGCTATGGCCGCCTGCACGGCCTCACGGCTAAGACTTGGGTAGCTCTTCAGCACTTCTTCATAACTGACACCTGCAGCAAGGTTATCTAGTACGACGGAAACCGGGATGCGGGTGCCTTTTATGCACGCCCTGCCATGGCAAACCGCCGGGTCTGTGGTAATATGATCTTGCCAGCGCATAAAGATTCTCCACCGGTATTTTGCCCAATCATGTACAATTCGCGGCCGTTTTCCGCTTCGTAGTTATTATTTAGATATCACGGATGAATGGCGGTGTACAACCGCTGATCAAATTTTACCCGAGCCGGGCAGTCATATATCATAGCGTGTCTAAAGAAGCATTGCGCAAATAAAAAAGGGCCGGGCGTTTCTGCCTGACCCTGTTCTTTTCCGGCTCCCTGCTCTCCACGTAAAAGACGACCATTAAGGCTGGAGAGACCCAGGCAACTGATTGCCTGGGTCTGAAAATTGCTCAGATGCCGAGCAAAATGAAAATTTCTCAGGCTACTCATAAACTCCGCAGATAATTTTTTCTCTTTCTACAGGCACTTTTTGCCATCCAAGCTTCGGGCCGCCAAAAAAAGTAACTGTAGTAGTTTCGGTAACGACTTCCGGTTTTGCACAAGAGTCCATGGCCAATTGAGTGGCCACACCCGTCGATTGACTGGATTCATACATTCCGGCATAAGAAAATGCCGACGCGAACAACATGACAAAAAGCAAACTCATAGTGAAAATCAGTCTCATAATCCACCTCGCTTTCTATGCCAGGAGAATAATCATCCTCAAATCGGAATCAATATCCAATCAGAAAAAACTTCTCTTGATGCTGCGTCCAACATGGTTGCGATTCTGTGTAGGCTCTCTTTTCGCCGCCTTCGCGAATTATCGCCACGACTTCATCAGTCGAGACATATTCTGAAGAAAACTCGGGGAGCATAACTGCCTCCTTTCGCGTTTTCACCTGAAACCTGAACCACTAAAGCTACCAGGACCGAGGCCCGGGGGCCCCATAATTGACATTACCTCCGAACTCACTATTTTCAGGCAGATGATGAATACATGTGAGCCAGCGTCCAAATCCGGCAAGTTGTGTAAGACGTGATCTGGTGACAATCAAATAAAGGAGTGGGGAATGACAAGACTGCGCAGTCTCGCTCTGTCTCTATTTTTGCTTATCGTCGTTTGCGGATTGGCCGTCGCTGACGATACCGGCTCTCGACTCCGCGCGGGTAGACAGGGAACCATCATTTCCGTATCGGATATCCATTTCGATCCGCTCCTAACCACGGACAAGGCCGTGGCGGACAAAATCAAGAATTCCGGTTACCTGCGCTGGCGAGCGATCTATTCCTCCTCCAGCGACATCCACATAAGCCCCGTTGGTGAGGAGACGAACTACAATCTTCTCGCATCCACACTGGTCCAGATGAAGGGAGTCTGCCCCGCGCCGGATTTCATACTGTTTTCCGGTGACCTGCTGGCTCACACATTCAAGAAGTATCGCACCGAAGTTTTTTCTGGCAACGAACGGGCGTTCAGGGCTTTCGTGAAGGAAACCTTGAAATTCATCGGTCAGGAAGTTCACCGCACTTTCCCCCGCGTGCACGTCGTGTTCACACTCGGGAATAACGATTCTTACGGGGACTACGAGATCGAGCCAAACGGAAGTTTTCTTCACAACACGATGAATCTCTACTTTACCTATTACCTGAAGGCCGAGCCCGCCAGACTGAATTCCTTCGCGAGCACCTTTAAATCCGGCGGGAATTACGCCTTTCTCCCCACAGGGTCGAGTGCGAATCGTGTCCTGTCAATCAACGACATTTTCTTTTCAGAAAGGAATGGCTACAACGATTATGGATGGCAGCAGCTCAAATGGCTCGAGAAACAATTGAAAATCGCAAAGGAACATAAGCAGAACGTATGGATCGTTTTCCACATTCCTCCTGGTGTGGATGCCTGGAGTACGGTGAAAGAAGGGCATACGGTGGCATACTGGGACGCCCTTCATAAGGACAGGGATTCCAGGACTTTTACGGACAAGTTTCAAGAGCTGGTTCAGACGTATTCACCCAACATCAAAGGAATATTCTCGGGCCATACCCATATGGATCATTTCAGACTGATTTTCGACAAGAGTCATAATCCACTGGCCTATGTACACATAACGCCCGCAATAAGCCCCCAGTTCGGCAACAATCCGGGATTCCAGGTGCTGACCTATGATGCCGTGTCCTTCTCCGTCACGGACTTCGATACTTACTACTACGATGGGGCGGCATGGAAAGAGGAATACGATTTTGACAGCACTTACGGCAAAGCGCCCTATGATGCGTCGAATCTGGCCGCCATCTACAACCATCTTTCGGATGACGCCGCTCTGCGCCGGTCTTTCGTGGACTATTATGACGTGCACAACCAGCAAGCAAGCCCTATTACCGACAGCAACTGGAAAGCCTACTGGTGTGGCATCGGGAGTTTGACCGACTACGATTTCAACGCGTGCTATCGATGAGCCGGAGGCTGGCTGGTGCCTGACAACACTGTCATCAAACTTGTTTTTTCCCAACCAGAAGCACATTGAACGAAGCCGGTCGAGCTCTCCGGGTTGAATGCCGGGCTGTGACAATTTTGTGGGTCCACCCTGACCTCAGCTTCCGAAGGCATCACGCCTTCCAGTCCCTTCTTAAATTATTTTCTTCGATCAAAAAGGCGGTTTCCGCTAAGCCCAATTATTTCTCGGTACCCGCTAAATTTTACTGGTTCTTATTGCCACGGTAATGCTTAATATCCAGCTTTGTCGGTTTTTGTGATTACTCAAAGAGAAAGGAATCATCGCATGAATCGCCTCATAATGGTATTCGCGAGCATCTTGCCTGTTTGTTTGGGCTTCCTGCTGATGGCTGGTGTCGCCGGGGCCCAGGCGCCGGAAAAGGAGAAAGCGGCAATAACGGCGGCAGAACAATGGCTTGCACTCGTTGATGCCGGAAACTATGCCGGAAGCTGGGCAGAGGCGGCAGGATACTTCAAGAATGCCGTCACACAAGAAAAATGGGTACAATCACTGAAAGCGGTAAGGGAGCCATTGGGCAAGCTCATTTCGAGACAAGTTAAATCCACGACGTATGCGACCTCTTTGCCGGGCGCTCCGGATGGTGAGTATGTGGTTATTCAGTTCGAGACATCCTTTGAGAATAAGAAATCAGCTACCGAGACAGTTACCCCTACGCTAGAAAAGGATGGTAAATGGCGCGTGTCCGGCTTCTTCATTAAATGACATCTGAACCATTTCCAGTGGCAGAGGATTGAGCGTGGCCGGCATCAACACGAATTCGTTAGTTTCCTAATTAATCCAAAGAAACAAGGCGACAGTTTGAGTGTCGCCTTGTTTTATTTCGGTTTCCATTCACGAGCTAATCGCTGCGATTTGGGAAGGGATCATTCTTCCGGTGAACTTACAGCTTGTTTGACCAGTTCGGCAATGGCTGCTTTTAGTGATTCGCTGGCGTCGGCATCTCCATTCACAATCCCAGGAGTATCAGTCCTGAAACCGTTAAAATGCGTAGTGACAGCAATTGTTCCAGTTACTCCAAAAGCGGGATATGAAAATCCTGCTTTGATGGTTTGCTTGCCGCTTAACGTATTACCGCTCTTACCTATGGTGCCGGTACCAGTCATCTTGTTGATATTGATACTAACCCCACTTAAGCCTTCTAAGGCGATACCATCTTCCAAGTAAGTGTCAAATTCGGCACGATTAATTGTCACAGTGACATTTCTCCTCTTTTGTGACCAGTTGCCGCTAATAGGGACATCGAACGCGTCAGTAGATGAAAAGACATTGGGCGCGGTAAACGTCCACGTCTCTGAACTACCAAAGGTGAAAACCTTATGATGCACCTTTCTATCAAATTTATACGTAAATGTGATCTTAGAGCTGCTATCAACCGACCAGGTACCTACTACAGGAGGTGAAGGCACAACTTTTGCGTCCTCACTTTCTGAAGCCTTACTTATTGTACATAGAGAAAAGAACAGTAACAAGGACAATGACAAAATAAGAACGCAAGACCTTCGGATGCTTAACATGACACCACCTCCAATTAAATGTGAGTTCCCCTAAATTCTCATCATGTGGTCCAGGAAAATGACGCGGTAACGCCACCCATAACTACAACACATTGCTTTGTCAAGGGGAATTTTGTGGGGAGATAATAGGTATTTTGGATAGCCATAAATCACTAATTAAAAGAGAAAACTGCTATCTACAGTCCTTACAATAATTAATATTTGATGCGAATTAATATCTGTCTTGGTGATTCCTGCAGGCGCAGAGCTTTCGACAAGGATTTATGAGGAGTCGAATCCTACTCTGTCAAAGAAATGGGACAAGATACGGCTGCAACCGGGGACGGGCTCACAACGATTCTCGCCTCAAGGTTCTGTCCTCTCGATGGAAATACGGTAAACAGAAACCAGGCAAAAACATTCATCAGCACGATTCTGCACCCCGATCCAACCCCGAACCAAGGTTTCGACCTCGAACTTGCCCTAAAAGCCAACATTCACCGCTTAAAAACAATTCTTAGCCGCGCCTGCGACGGGTCGTCATACTAGCCGCCCCGTCGCTCTTCGGCAGTAGTGGTTATGGATTCTTCCCCAAGAACGACAACAAACCCGATCAAACCCTTTAATCTGCTCGCGAAGGATTTAATATATTGGCAGGCCTTTGAAGATCGCGCTCCGGACGGGAGTAAGAGAATGCCGGCAAAACCGTGGACCACTTTTTACCAACCCGATGATGATCGAGAGTATCTGGTGCTTCTTACCGAACTTCCCCTCAGGAGGTTTCGAGATCTTTCGGGGTTTATGGGGCATACCTTCAGGATTATATCGCAGCTAAAATCAACGTCTGGTGTGCTCGGGTACTCGTTTTTGGGGCGATTTTTCCAGAGGAGGTTCTGGACCCTCTCCGTGTGGGAAGATGAGGCTGCTTTGAAGGCCTTCGTGAGGCAGACGCCACATCTGACGGCAATGAAAGCCATGCAAGGCAAGATGGCGAAGACGCGATTTATTCGGTGGAGAATTCGTGGTTCCGAGTATCCTCCGATATGGTCCGAAGTCCTCAGTCGACAACCCGAACCCTGACGTTCCGATAGAATCTTTTTCATGACAGAGTGGATTTCGCAATCCAGCAGCGGAAAAGTGAGCGACTATTATATATTTTCATTGTATCCACGTATCCTCGGGTCATTCTCAGCCGGATAGTTCTATCTCGTTTTCTCTGCACCAGTCCCGGAGCGCCTCTTCCTCCCGCTGCGTCTCGAAGTCATACCATCTCTGCAAAAGTCCCCTACGTTCCAGAAAATCCTTGAACCTTCCGTACGCTCCCCGCCTTCGAAAAATTTGCCGGACTCGATCGTAACCGTCGGGCATGTACGTCTCGACGAAGTCAAAGACGAGTTCTTGCCCCAAATCGAGATCGTTCTTGTGGGGGATCTCTATACACACATCGAGATCGAGCTCCTTATCTTCTATCTCGTCGATATCACCTAAATTCGAACGGTAAAGGATCTCGCCCGTGTCTTTGCACAGAACGGCCACGTTGTCAAAGTAAGCTCCTGAACTTACAAAGAGGAAAGCATCATGAATATCGCTTAATTTGGCCATCTGCGCCCCTCATTGCTTGCAGGTCGCGCCGCCGTGGAAGGCGGTGCTACCGTTCCGTGCATTCCCATTTCCCCAAAAATGAGGAAAAATTCACGTGCCTCTGCCCATCCTTGAAAGGGAACAAATTTACCGTGGGGGGCTGTCGAGTGATCCGATTACTCAAGGTGCGTTATTGCATAGAGGATAAAAGAAACCAATTTCTTGATCGGGACGACTGGATTCGAACCAGCGACCTCTGCGTCCCGAACGCATTCACTTGCTCCTAATTTACTGCTTTCTTTGACTTTTTCTTCCTAGAGTACATTCTAAAGTAGAATAATTTAGAACAGAACGGATTTTGGCCGCAACGTCGGAGTGCTGGTTCTGGTCACACAATGCCAGCATCGAAATAGTTGCACGGGTCAAGGGCGCCCTGCTAGTACGGGCATATCTTGGTTGAATGCGGGGGCAGGGTTGCAGCGCGACTCCCTGACACACTCACGCCGCGGCATGCCCACCCCTCCGTGCCCATATTTCGACCGCTCAGTCGCCGGGCGAACCCATCGGCTCCGGAGTAGTCGGACCGTACCGATCTGGGCCCTGGCGGGTTGCATCCGGTTTGTCATAATCTCTTTGCGCTTGGTCCATATCGCTTGGCTGGGCAGGACAAAATCCCGCCCAACACGAGGCGCTTATGTCATCGGCCTTCGCCCCAATAAATGGGCCACCGACCAGCACGGACGCCAACGCTAATCCGAGAATCAGTTTTTTGCTCATTTTACCTCTCAAGAGAATCTAAGCATCTCTTCTCTGATGTATCCAAGCCATTGAAGTTTCAGCAGAAAACCTACTCTGCTAAAGTAAAACCGCCCTTGTTGCGTGTCAATTGCCACGAACTTTGATGAGGGAAACATCCGACATGAAAGGAACAGGCTTTAAACTTTGGAGGAATTTGTGGTTCGACTCAAGCGAGGTGGCGGGATTTGCCAATTGAGCCGTTGCCCCCCAGATTATTCTACATAAGAGAAGGCGTTTCACTCATCCGAACGGGCTTGATTTTACTCGCCTCATTTTGTCGATGCATACCTCCATCAGGAGTTATTCGGAAAGCTAAAATTAGTCAGTCAATTTGACCCGTAGCTTACAACATTCTGTCGAGTGATGGAAGGTGTCGAATGAGATTGAGGGGAACCCTGGAGGATTCGGAGTGAAGAAGGTAGAAACCGGAATAAGTGGCTGTCAGGCCTAGACCGGGCCGACGAGGGAGAAACGGAGCCGCCACGCGAAAGCTTTCTCTTTCGCTCCCTCCTCCTTGTTTTGCGGAACATATCGGTGCAATTTCATGCCGTGTGAATCCATTTGGTGCGTTTGGCCGAAACGATGACAAGATGGTCCTCGAATTCTCTTGCGAAGTGAGATTGGAGGAAGGGAACAAGAAGGTCCAGGACATTCCGTGTCGTGGTAGGATTCACTTTCAGCCTGATCACTCCGGGATGACTTCCAAGGGGGAGGACGACCCAATCGCCGAAATGCCCATCGAGAGTTATAAGTACTCTCTTTTCATCGATAGCCTTCCGGAGGATCTGAGCGTCGTCGGCTCGCGATTGGCCGGCTTCTGAGGCACGCATAACATCGAACCCCGCATCCCGCAACGCCCAGGCCAAGTGGACTCCAAACATCTGATCGAGGTACAGCCTGTAGGTTTCAGGCGCCAACCGCTCTTATCTCCGAATGGTCAAGACACGACCTGGCATAGAAAAGAGCGGCCTGGATATCTTCTCTCGTCAGTTCAGGATAATCCCCCAGAAGAGCATCCCAGGCTTGCCCTTCAGCAATCTGTTCCAGGATTACAGATACTGGAATCCGAGTCCCTTTGATGACTGGTTTTCCGTTGCATATTCTGGGATTGAGTTCGATCCTGCTAATGGCGTCCATCCGCTTACTCCGGAAATGTGGGTGACGGTTTGAAGGCATGGCATAGTTCTCAGTGTATGGCAGTACCCTATACTTTTCAAGTGGCTTTTGCAATCCGGCGACCATGCTGTTCAGATCCTGCATCCCACCGATGCAGTATAAGAAAGCGCGAAAAGTACCGCTGCTGATAACGGACAGCGGTTGGATCGCCCGCTTCATGCCTTCGTTGTAGAACCCTTGTCCGCAGCGGGCAAATGACAACTCTGGCCAAAATCGTGTACGTTTGAGCCTTGATCGCTCTGACATTGTCGAATTAGAATAAAAAATGCGGATATTTTCGATTTTCCGAAAAACCCGCAAAGTCCTATCTGATCTTGATCGGGACGACTGGATTCGAACCAGCGACCTCTGCGTCCCGAACGCAGCGCTCTACCAGGCTGAGCCACGTCCCGATCTAATCGTGCCGCCTTTTTAACAAAATTCCCCTACCCTGTCCACATCCTTTTAGATTTAATCCACTTAGATTGAAAATGCCTGAGCACTCGGGATGCAGGTCGCACTTGAGACTCAACAGGGCCATTATCCTTAAAACACATAGATTAACAGGTGAATAGAACCTGCGCAGGCGAAAAGCCGGATGCCCGAAGCCGCCGATAGGACTCGATTCTCCGAGAGGTCCATTCACCATCATTTAAGGAGATGAATGGGCACCCCGCCAGCCCTTATCGATTCTTTTCCGGTGGTAGTCCATCGTCAACAAAGTTTTGGCGTGTCGCAAGGGATCGTCACCCCGTACCGGCTTCCGCCGGCATGACGGAAAGCCGGGGTCTAGAGCTTTTATCCAATGGAAAAAACGCTGGATTCCGGCTTTCGCCGGAATGACGGAGTGTAGGTCTTCACCTATCGCAACTTAGTTGAAGCTCGAGTCGTTGGTTGAAGCTCCAGTCGTTGTATTTCGGGAGGACGTTCGAAACTGTTATTCTCCCGCGCCGGGTCACCCGGCGGGTGCGACAGCCCGCATTTTTTACCGGACGGGGGGTACGACTGCCCGCATTTCTTACCGGACGTCGCGTCGCGCCTGGGAAGCGGTCGAACACCCGATATCGGTCAGGCGTTTGAGGGAGAGTTTATTAAGCATCCATGGGCCGCTTTCCCTGGTATTGCTCATGAGTTTGCGGGCACTCATGCCGATCCCAGGTTGGGATTCTTCACCGGGGCGCAGCCGCCATATCGGAAAGCCAGACCAGCCGGCCGCAAATCTTTATTTCAGATGATCGCTCTACTGACGCTCGAGGGGCGTCCTAATCCATCCCATCGAGCATATCTCTTAAAATGCGCTCCGAGATGACCCGCTCTTCCCCGATGAGAATGCCTTTATGATAGTGTCTGACGATCATTACATTGGAGACGAGTTCAATATGAATCCCATCCGGGGGATGACCGTTTTTCTTTGCCCTGTACTCTGAAAAATCGATTAATGTTCCCACGCTTTGCCCTCATCAGTAGTGCGCTTTAAGTCTTATAGCGATCCGTTTAACAACTTCACTTCGAGTATCGCACTCCCCGTCAGTCCGCGTGGCCCGAGCACGCCCCCCTCATCCTATTCTTATCACCTTCACCCGGCGGCCGACCCATTCTGAAGGCAGGTAAACCCTTCCGCTGCTGCCGCTGGAATTGACCCGTTTTTCGAGCATCTCTTCGCCGTAGACCTCAAATTTAACCTTATGACGGACGGCTTCGGCATTATCCCCCAGCGAAGGATCAATATCGACCGATTTCACTACGGCAGTTTTCAAGTCTGAGCTCCCCTAAAAGTTCCTACATACTTTGTACCGGTCCCGCTGCAGATCATACCGGCGTATCCGGCTTCCGGACACTTATCTTAGGTATGGAGAACCAGGCGTTACGTCATAATTGACACGATGAAGCGTAAAAAACTCACTCAAAATAGGTCGAATCACTTCCGTCCTCCGTCAACCGCCGGGCGGATGACGATCCGGATCTTTCCGGTTGGGCTTTTATACCGCTCAATGAGCGTTATGTCAATTAAGACATAACGCTCAGCAAAAAATCCCCCCCCAAGCCTTATTGCGGTTAACCATCCGAGCCGGCCAGTGGGAAATCGGGGCTATTTACGCAATCTTTCAATAAGCACCGGGCCCATGCATGGGACACAGATGCCCATAATGCGGCCGGGTTCACGAATGAAGGATTCTCTCCTGATGCGTGTAGATGCTCATACTGTTCTCACGCAAAAAACCTATCAGGGTGATATTCAGCCTGTCTGCCATCTCCACCGCCATGCTTGTTGGCGCCGACAGCCCCGCAAGGATTTCGAGGCCGAGTACGCCTGCCTTTTGTACCATCTCGAAACTCAGGCGAGACGAAACGATGGCAACGAAAGCCTCCCTCGTTTTGCCTTCATTGACCAACGCTCCGATTACCTTGTCGAATGCGTTGTGCCGGCCGATGTCCTCTGCAAATGCCAGCAGGTTCCGGCGCAGGCCGAAAAGAGAAGCCGAATGCGTTGACCCGGTGAGCTGGAAAATGGTTTGCCGGGTTTCGAAAGATTGCTTGAACCTGATGATGTCGCCCAGGGGCATTTGGCGGAACGTCTTCACCGGAGGGCTTTCGCAATATATTTCGTCCGCCCGGCTCTTGCCGCACAATCCGCAACTGGACTTGCTAAGATACGCGCGCCGCGTCTCGAGGTTCACCGTATTGCACGACCGTTTCGGGTCCAGGTAGACGAGCACCCGGCGTTCTCCCGGAATGGCCTCGCAGTGCCTGATTGAAAGCAGGTCATCGCGGGAACCGATGATCCCCTCGGTAAAGCAAAACCCCGTCACGAGGTTTATATCGTCACCGGGCAGGCGCATAGTAATGGCGTAGGGGGAATCGTCGATGTAGATTTCCAGAAGCTCTTCCACCGCAAGGTTGTATTCGGCGGCGAAAAGAGCGTTGTCTTTGAATCTCGAAGTCTTGTGCCTGAGGATTTGCACTTTACTCCCCACATAACTGCGATTTATTCCGGTGCGCTGTTCAGGTTGAGCAAGTCCCCGAGGGATCGATCGAAAAGGGCATCCGTTTCCTTTTCAACCTGCCGTTGCACCATGTCAAAGTGTTCGATGAGCGATTCGGCGAGCGGTGTCAGACGTGAGCCACCGCCTGCGACTCCGCCTTTGGTTTTTTCCAGCAGTTTTTCACCCAGACGGGATTCCGTCGCCTGGATGCGGCCCCATACCGCCCGATATCCTATCTTGAGCTCTTTTGCGGCAGCATGGATTGACCCGTGGCGTTTGATGGCCTGCAATGTCCGCAACCGTCCAACGCCGAACACCACGTTGCCTTCAGCGTCCACGAGCCAAACCTTGGAACGGGTGAAGAAGGGCTTAGATTTCAAGGACATCGTCATCTCTCCGCTCTTCCTGCGCGTTATCTGCAATCCTTCAATCCCTCAATCCCTCAATCCCTCAATCCCTCAATCCTTCAATCCCTCAATCCTTCAATTCCTCAATCCTTCAATTCCTCAATCCTTCAATTCCTCAGTAAGTTTTTCGATCCGTACAGCACAAGCCTTGTATTCTGCCGTGAACGTCACCGGATCGAACGCGGGGTTGGTCAGCCAGTTGGCGCAATTCTCGCGAAAATGAAACGCCATCCAGACCATTCCCGGCGGCACCTCATGGGTCACCCGGGCCTTGACGACCACGTCCCCGCGCCGCGATTTCACCCGGATCTTCTCGTCGGGCTCAATCCCCAGGGTTCGGGCGTCTTCAATGGAGATATCGGCGGTTTCTTCCGCCAGAAGATCGTTTAACCCTTCACACCGGCCGGTCTGGGTCCGGGTATGGTAATGATAGAGCCTTCGGCCGGTACTCAGCACCAGCGGATATTCGCGATCGGGGACTTCGGCCGGGGGGGTCCAATCCATCGCCTTTAAGCGGCCCCGACCGCAGGTAAACTCCCCGTTCTGATGCAAAAAGCAGGTCCCGGGGTGATCCGCAGTGGTGCAAGGCCACTGAAGTCCGTCATTTTCAAGCCGGTCATATTTGATCCCCGCCATACTGGGGGCCAGGACGGATATCTCATTGTCCCAGAGATCCCGTGCGCTGTCGCTTTGCCAGTCATGCCCCATCCGCTTTGCGATCTGCTTGAATATCCACCAGTTCGGCCGTGCCAACCCCGGCGGCGGGCAGGCGGTCCGGACCCGGCTGACCCGGCGTTCGCTGTTGGTAATTGTGCCGTCGTTTTCACTCCACGCGGCGGCCGGGAAAATGACATGGGCAAACCGGGTGGTCTCGGTTTGAAAAATATCCTGGCAAACGATAAATTCCGCAGAAGCCAGCTCGTGCTCGACTTTTCTGATATCGGGTTCGGTGTTGGCAAGGTTCTCACCGAAAATATAGAACGCCCTGACCTTTTTACTG
>Ga0187867_10003393_pt1 | contig 12770 bp, 26 predicted proteins | sample June2016WEW_13_1_FD_132976 | JGI IMG/M metagenome (GOLD analysis project Ga0187867, IMG submission 132976) | Peatland microbial communities from SPRUCE experiment site at the Marcell Experimental Forest, Minnesota, USA - June2016WEW_13_10 | ecosystem: Environmental > Terrestrial > Soil >... | reverse complement strand
GTTCAAGCGCGGAAACGAGAGAGTTGATGTAATGGCCTCTAGCCCCTCCAGTTTTATCTCAAGCCTTCGGATCGAAGAATTTGCGGGGCCAGCGGAATGAGCGTCTAGATGTTACTGACCCTCACCGATCCTGTTCACTTGATTTCGATAGCCGCGCCGCCGCTTGGCGGCTTCGATCTCTGCGCCGGCGTTCTGCTCATCCGAGATGAGGCAATGAACCTAGACCTGAAAATCTCAGCAGCTACGGACTGACCGGCATTCCCCGAAGATTTAGTAGAGCCGCCCGAGGCCTAATGACTCTTTCGTGGCGCGAACCCGACGACGATGCGGGTGAGTCTGCGGTCGCGCCTCTGGCTCAGCGTTCGATTGCACCACAAAAGCCGGGTCATTGATCCTGGCGAGTTGCATGGCCGCGCGGGCACTACCTGCACTGGCTGCTAGTTCGTAATATTTGCGCGCGGCAGACACGTCCTTCTTCGCCAGCATCTGATCACCACGGGCGGCGTAGAATCCGGCGACTGATCCCTGCACAGCGCCTTGTGGCTGGACTGGCACGCTATTGGCTGCCAACACGGTCGGGTTCGCGCCAGAAGCTGCCGGGGCGGCGCTAACCTCCGAAACGCGCACATCGGCCGGCACCATTGGAGGCATCGGCCCTGCCAGCGGCTCGAACTTCGGCGGATCTGACGATGCCTCCCCGGAAGGATGCTTTTCAGCCAGGTCCGTCTTGGCGGTCATATGCGCCATCTGTCCCTCGGCAACCGACGCGAAGAGGGACAAATCTTCCGAAACAACGACGTTTCCAGCCTCCCTCTCCTCATCCGCGCGGCTATGCATATGGTTTGCGAAAGCCATCAATGCGTTGCCAACGCGGATGGAGTCAGTAGCCGGAATTACCTGAATCACCTGCATCCAGGCGTCAACTGCACTATCGCCTGCCGGGGACATGGTATGATTGGCGTAAATCTTTTGCTCGACCCTTCGCAGGAGAGACTCGATATTCTGATTAACCTGTACTGCGGGACGCGCGCCGGCGTTCTTGCCGGCGGCGAGGCCGGGAAGCGCTATCGACAGCATCGCCGTGCAAAGTACGAGATGCCGAAGGCGGCTTCTCCAGTTTGCCGTTAAACTTGCTGTCAACATACCCGGCCCCTGGGCTCAGATTAAAGTCATTGCTCAGAATTCGAACTTTGAAATCTTTCTGTCAATTATGGACGAAACATTGACGAATTGTCATTACATGGCCTCTGAGCGAGTTGCCTTGCGGGGCGACGCGCCTCCGGCGAAATGAGATTTTATAGGAAGCCGCCGGCTTGCCCCGACAGGGTTTCTGCGAGCCACGGGATCATCTTCAGCGCCGCCCATCCGCCGAGGATCACGCCTGGGCCGCCCGGCTGGCGGCTCGCCTGACAATGCATCCCGAGGTCGAACGCTGAGGACGACCTGGATGCGTTTGCCGAGGCGGCTGACTGTCGCTGCGCTGTAAGAGGTGGTTTATCTGGCGATGATCAGAACGTGATCGTCAGGCACCCCTACCTTGAGATTGGCCTGACGAACAGGCGCTGATTGTGTGGTACGATTGTGCGAGATCGACCGTTTTAAGGAATCACAGTCACGATATTGAACGGCACGCTCAGCCATGATCTTTTGATATTCCCGCCGGATCCAGGCGACCGCATACTGCCGCACATCTCCGTGTGAAGGCTTGAGGCACAGTTTAATTAGGTTAGGGCGTTGACGCCGGAAGCGCCTGACCGCCTCATCGAGTACGTCCTGCCGCGTCTCGCCCCGGTCCAATTCAACGACCGCGTTCGTGCCGGAGGCTTCGCCAAGCAGCCCGTTTTTGAGGCCCGGGAATACCATCATTTGGAGATCCTCCTTTTCAGGGTAGGACGTAGCCACCAAACACGACTAAAACAGCCATCGGTCAATTCCGCGCGAGTTCCTCAACTTAAATTTAGGTTACTAGTTGCGTAGCTGCCACACAAATCCAGCCTAAAGTCTCAAATTTAAGACGCCTTCGACCTGGCAGATCGGCAGGATCAGGCGGACGACGCCCGAATTACGCGCTCATGCCGCCCGTCCCGCTACAGGTAGCGCTCTAAACTAAGCGGTGCATGGCCTGATAGCCGTGGCAATAGGCCGTAGCGCTCGGCGCCCCGCAGCCGGCTGCGCACATGCCCGCCCGTGAACTCTGGCCATGCACCCCCCATTTGCCATGGTCATGCCCTCGCCGGACCCCCTGGTGTGCGGCGTTTTCTTGCCAGCTTAGAGAGGCTGTGAAGTCTCCGACGCGATGGGCGATCGGGCAGGGACGCTCTGGACACCAGGCCAGGAAGCGCGCATGAATGACTGGACCGAGACGCCAGATCAAGGCGTTTGGTTTCCCATCCCTCGCACTCTTCGGGACCCGTTTGAGCGTCCCATCTCCTTGCTCCGAGCATATCGGGCGAGAGGAGATCATATGCGTAACCTTGTCCTGCCGCCACCCTCGTTGCACTGCACTATTTGCCAGGGTGAACTACGGTTCAAACGGACTGACGCAGACGGACCTCTCCTTGAATTAGACAGTGAGATATTCGTCTGCATAAAGTGTGGCCGCGAACACTCATACAGGGTGACGCATGACCGTTACGCCGCACACCATGGGAGCGATAAGCCGCCTGCGAAAGTCGGTTAATCTCTCAGGCAAGTCGCAAACATGACGGAGCCTGGTGGGCGCTCTGGTAGGAAAAGCGCGCGCTCCAGTATATAGTCCCGTTTGGAGTGTTGTCAGTGTAACCGAGGCGTTCGTTACGACAAACCTAAGCCGCATTGTGCGGCCCAGGGTCTCGCCCGGCGATGATTTTTTGCATCCGTTCGATCTGTTCCGGAAACACGATGATATTGTCGGACGGCAAGCGGCAAATCGCAATCACTACAGCACCTGATGCCGAGAGTTGCACCGATTTATCCAATGCTCGGCGCAGGGTTGGAGCCGTGAACAAGACCTGCCCACGTTTGCCGTAAACCACCCAATGACCAGTCTCGGCAAGGATTACTTCCAGTTGCTCATCCGTTCGGCGGTTTGGGATGTCTTCCATCGCCTTTTCCTTGAACGTTCTGGAGATGCATTGATATCGATTAGATATTTGCGCGGCATCTACCACACGTCAATAACCCCTCTGGCCCCGGCGAATTAACACACCGCCATCAGCGGCGTTTCTTGGGTAGCAGAGGGTTATCATTTTACCCTATCGTGTCCGCGTTCGCCTGAAGCACACGAAGGCGCTGGATCGCAATGTCCTCGGTATCGTACCGCTCAATCGCGCGGCGCGAGCCGGTCTTGTCGATGGCTTCGATCCAATAACCTCGGCCTCGCGGAATGATCGTGTAGCTGACCATTCGGAGAGTATGGCACGGAGCGTCGAGCAGGTCGAACATGCCGCCACCGGCTCTGCCGCAAAGTGATGGCCGTGAACGCTGATGCATCCGTGTGACACGCCATTGAGCGAGATGTATAAAATGCCATGGCCGACGGCATCGACCTCGAAGTGCTCGCTGAGTATCTGAACTCCGACCTTGCGCGGGAGGATTGCATGGGGCTGTCCGATCTCGACGGCTTCCTCACAGGCATTGTCATAGGCCCAGAACTCGTCCCACGAAGTGAATGGTTACCAGTGATCTGGGGAGGCAAGGAACCGCAATTTGAGTCCGAGGATCAGATGGGAAAGGTGCTCGGCATTATCATGGGCCGGTACAATGAAATCGCCACCTGCTTCGACTCCGACCCTGAAAAGTTCGAACCGATTTTCTGGGAAGGACCAGAGGGCGAAGTGATTGCGTCGGATTGGGCCGCTGGTTTCCTTGATGCCGTTGCGCTGCGTCCAAGAGCCTGGGAGGGACTGATCAGAAATCGCCGGGCTGGAACCTTTTTTTGGCACCCCTGTTAATTCTCGGTGATATTGAACACCATGCGAGGCGTCTTGGTGCCATTGATCAGCGGAAACTTTCAACGGTGATGCCGGAAATTATTCCGGCATGCGTTGTGGGCATCCATGAGTTCTGGAAAAAATACCGTAATCGTCGCCAGGCTCAGCCTCGGCGCGGTCAGAGGCCCGAACGGTAGGGTCTGGAGTTCAATCATGCGAATGTACGGATGAGTCCGTATTCCGGCTTTGCTGCTTCTGCCTCAGCTTCGGTTGCCACGGGCCTAAAGGCCGAGGTCGGCTCCACGATGGCATCAGGGTAACTCAGACAACGAGGCAACACTCCGCTTCGATTGACGATCGATATATTCGCTCTTCTGGCGTAGTCCGGTGAACGCTGGGTTGGTGACAGGCATGTAGCCGCCATCGCGGAAAACCACCCCTTTCTCCGGTGGCAGTTGCCACCTGCCAGGGCAACCGGACAGACGTGCCTGCGAACTCACATCTGCCCGGTGTCACTGCGAAGTTGCCTGTGGGCGATAACCGCAACCGGCGCAACGACCGGTGCGCCTCCAGGCGTTACGACACTGTTTCGCGCATCCCGCACTGGCCGGGTTGAACAGTCGGGCAGGCTTCGCGGCCTGCCTGGCGCCGCTCCAATCAATCATGGTCACGACCTTCTTCTTTCCACCTCGCCAGAGCCTCGAAGCGTTCGGCGAGGCGAAGCAGACTGTCTGCCGCAGCTTCGGTCCTGGCGGTCTGGGCCATCTCCCGATACTGGGCTGCACGTGTGCGAAGCTCTTCAATCGAGAGGTCTGGCATGGAAAGGGACACCCGCGTGAACCGCCACGGACGGTCCAAAACCGTGCGCCTCGAAAGGTTACCGACCGATTTCCAGATACCGCCCAGCCAACCAAACCTGCCACCTGGCGGTTAGTCACGGGATTTTAGTAGGATTGCCTCGCAGCCATCGCGCCAAATCAGCCATGTTTGCCACTGTCGCTCGTTTCACGATCCACACCTCAGCGGCGGCCTCCGTCTGAAAGTCGCGAGTGGTAATGACCCGGCCATCGGGGGCAGTTTCGATAACCTGGAACCTGTCCCCCACCGGAACAATACGGAAAGTGTTCATGCCATAGCATATGATCCGATCTCGGAAGGTTGCAACTATTTGTTGCTCCGGAAACTGTCTTAGCCCCTTATCTCGTCTCACGGCCCAGTTGTCCGGATCATTGACCACGATCTACCGAGGTCATTGCGGCAGGGGATTGACAAAAGCCCCGAAGCCTGTCAGATATTGCGATGCTTTCCATCAATGGCCTGTTCGAAACAGAATCGATGACGAATTGCGTAATCGGCGGAGCGGGACTCGCCCTGGCAATTCTTTCTCCGTTATCACCTGTCGTGTTCCCCACGATAGGTCGGAAATGGGCAGGAGCAGGATTCATCGCCGGGCTGGTGCTGATTGGCGCGGTGCTCATTTTCCCTTCTGGGTAAGTGCGTGCCGATCCAAAAAAGATCGCGGCACGGATTATTGGCGGAGTCATGCTCACTGGGCGCAAGGATTATCCAGATTGACCGGACGGGAACAGGAAACTCACCCGTCAACAGCCTGATAGTAGGGCTGTCGCCATGATGGAACTGTCGGAGAACCCGATGGCGATAGCAGCTTTGGTGAGGCTATCGCTGACCCTGGTGGCCTCGATCACATTGGCCACCTTCGGAACGCTATGGCGTTGTCGGCGTTATAAATCAACCGATCATCGATGTTTGCGACTCGCCAACAGGGCACTATATTTGCAACGAGCGAGGGCACAGGAGAGCTTTCAATGACCATCACAATCCGACCGGCCAGACAAGGAGATGCCGCCGAGTGCGGACGCATCATTTTCGTGGCTTTCCAAACTCTTGCCGATCAACATGGATTTCCGCGCGACTTTCCTTCGGTAGAAGCCGCTGAAGGAGTGGCGTCGATGCTAATGGCCACTCCCGGATTTTATGATGTCCTCGCCGAAGAGGATCATCGGATAGTCGGTGTCAATTTCGTCGATCTGCGTTCCCGGATCGCTGGCGTCGGCCCCATCGCGGTGGCCCCTAACGCCCAGAACAAAGGAATAGGTCGTGCCCTCATGCACGCGGTGATGGATGTCGCGATAAAGCAGAATGCCGAGGGCATCAGGCTTGTGCAGGCAGCGTATCATAACCGGTCCCTATGCCTCTACACGACGCTGGGCTTTCAGACGCGCGAGCCATTGTCCGTCATGCAAGGTTCCCCGCTCAACCTACGCTTTCCCGGCTATGATGTTCGGCGCGCGACGAAAGCCGATATTGCGGCTTGCAATGGGTTGTGCCGAGAAGTGCATGGCTATGATCGCGCCGTCGAACTCACAAGCGCGATTGGTCAGAGCACCGCCACAGTGGTTGAGCATTCGGGCAGAATCACGGGATACGCAACGATGGTCGGATTCTTCGGTCATGCGGTGACTGAATCGAACCATGACCTTCAGGCCCTGATCGGCGCCGCGACAACATTTCCAGGCCCTGGGTTTCTGCTGCCCACGCGCAACCACGAGGTATTGAAATGGTGTCTTGATCATGGGCTGCAATTGGTAATGCAGATGACATTGATGACTACCGGCACATACAATGAACCGACCGGAACGTATCTGCCGTCAGTCCTTTACTAAAGAATCATGACCCAAGCCCCCAGATTTCGCCAAGGGAGTACCACCAGCGAACCACTGGGCGCTGTCATGATCGAGATACGTGGGATTTCGTCAGAGACGAATCTACCTATAAGGTACAAGGTCAATTCGTCTCTCACGGACACGAGGAACCGGAATTCGAATCAGCGGTCCATGCGGAAACGATCATCGGGCTGATTATGGGTCGCTACAATAAGATCGCCTCCGGCCTCGACGCCGATCCCGAAAGGTGGAGCCGCTTTTCTGGAGGCAGCCAACGGGCGTGGTGATCGTCATGGACAGGGCGGCTGGTTTTCTTGAGGCCGTTGGGATGCGTAGAGCACCAAGGGAACCATTGTTCAGCCGTTGTAAAGCGAAGCTCCTGTTCGAGCCTCTGGTGATCCTGGGCGACGATGGCGAACACGATGACGAACGTGATCTATCTGACCGGTGGAAGGAGTTTTATGCGTCGAGATCAGATGTGATCCCGAACGGCGCCCTGGGTATCTACAATTTCTGGAAGGATTATCAGGAGCAAGAGGCCGCCGCCTCGGCGTAATCGAACGCCGAAACGGTAGAAGCAGCATAATCGCACGCTGACAGTGCTCATCGTAGAAGATGGGGCATCAGTCCAGTGATTCCGACGATAATCAGGTAGATGGCGACGATGTAGTTCAACAACCGTGGGACGACGAGGATCAGAATCCCGGCGATAAGTGCGACAAGTGGTTGAACGACGATCATATTCATTGACATTGGACATTCTCCATCACTATCGGTTCACTCGGCCAAAGCTAGCATGTCTCCGGTCAGACCCAGAAATGGCGATGGGTTGCTCAACCTCGCAACAGCAGGACGATCAGGACAATCAGTAGGATCGTGCCGAGCCCGCCACCGACGTACGGGCCGCCATAGTAGAAGCCGCCGCCGCCGAACAGGATCATCAGAACGATGACAAGGATTATTAGGTTCATGGTGTTTTCCTTCCAGAAGAGCGATTACGAAACCGGCAGCCGATTTTCTCAGTGACAGATAACGCTCGCGTCATCGCTACCGGAAGATCGACTGTCACCAAGAGGTCGGCTTGTGCCGTTCCACGCGGCGGCAATCGCCAACTGGGCTAAAGCGGGAACCGACTTCGAGCCGGTTGTCTTCATGATTGAAGCCCGGTGACTCTCGACGGTGCGGCGGCTGATACCGAGCTCCCAGGCAGTTATTTTATTTGGGTGACCCGCCAGGATCAGTTCCAGGACCTCACGCTGTCGCGGCGTGAGACTCGCGATACGACTCGCCGCAGCCTCTCGCGAGATGAACAGCCCACGTAAAATTCCGCCAGACATTTGCATTACCTTACCTTGCTGTCGGCGTAAAGCCTGGACTTCTGCGAGTGCGTTTAGCAGTTCGGTTTCCCGTCTTGCCAGCGTTTGGTCGTAGGTCGCATCCGCGTGGTCATGGCGGCGCTCGAAGGTCGAGACACTTGAAGCCGTAACGGTATTTTGCGCCAGTTGCCCGGTGGCTATGTGGTGTGCCTTTCTTGATCTGGAAAGCCTTGGTGAACATAACTTTCCAGTGAGAAATCGGTCCCGCATTGACCTACGTCAACTATGTCGGATATCCGACATACAAGCAGGTCCATCGCTCGATCCAAACCGGCCCTCCCGAAGACCTCTTGAAAAGGGAGGATCACCGAACGGTTGTCATAGCCATCGGGCCGGGGAGCGGCATTCGCCCGAGCCAGCGTCGGGGCACCCAGAGCACGGTTTGTGACAAATGTGGGGTGTCGTTGACCAGCCGTGCCATTCCGGTATGTTGTCTATCAGACATATGGGGAACCGTCCGCATGAGACGGGGCGCCAATAATGAACACCATAAGAGCACATTGGGCTGAAGACCCTTGGTTTGCCGCCATAGTCGGGTCGTCCGACGATGCAATCGTCACCGAGGATGTGGGCGGCGTCATAACCTCCTGGAATAAAGCCGCTGAGCGGCTCGTTGGATACAAGGCAGCGGAGGTGATCGGGCAGTTGATGATTGTCGTCTTTCCGCTGGGTCGGGCAGCGGAGGAGTCGTCGGATATAGGCCGGATCGGACGTGGTGAGCGGGTCGATTATTACGAAACGGATTGTATCCATAAATGCGGTCAGAACATCAGAGTGGCTGTGACAATCTCGCCCGTCATAGGTGCGGGCGGTAAGATTGTTGGCTCATCAACGATCTTGCGTGATTTGACCGGTCGAGAGGCCAGTGAGCAGCGCATCCGGGATTTAGAGGCAGAAGTCGCCCGACTTCAACGCCTTGTCGAAGCCGGTCATACGGTGTTCGCACTCGTCCACGCGATCAGCGAGCCTCTCACTGCGATAGGCAATTACGCCAATGCCTGTCGCCACCTCACCACCGCCGGAGATCGTGAGAAGGTTCGTGCCGCACTGGAATTCATAGTTGATCAGTCCAACCGCACACGAGATATAGTCCATCGCATACGGGATTATGTGAGCAAGGGCGATGTCCAGATGTAAGGTGAGAATGTGCAGAAAGTGATGAAGATACCATTCCACTTGCACGTTCGACTACCAGCAATGTCGCAACATGAGGTAGATATGTAGAATAGTCGATGACAACCGACCCGTACAATGTTGGCCCGGACAAACCAGCACGACGAGTGAATCCCATGACGGGTGGACCATATCTGCTTCCGTCGATCTCTCAGCGTGATTACTGTGCCGCGAGCCGCGATCTCGGTTGGCGTCCCGCCAACTTGCGTGGTGCCGAATTGTCGGCGGTCAAGGAACTCCGGAAGGACCCGCAATTACATCTCGGCTGGGGAAGCAACAAGAATAACCGGGGGTGTTCGGGAACCAACAGTCTGCTTCGACGTTTGTTTGGCCAGGTTCGGGGAGAATGGGGGCCAGCCATGACCGATGAAAGTTATGAACAGAAGCTTGCCGAACTGGATAACCTCATCAATGACCCAACTATCCCGCTATGTCCGGCCCGCATCTGGCAACTAATGGGAGAAATATCAGGGCACGTCGGCCTGATGACAAATCTGGATCAAGAGAGACAACCAGTCGCCGTTGAGTAAGGTCGATAATGGGATTGCAGCGCCGTCGCCACATGGACGCAGCGATGCTCATCGGATCACGCCGCCTTTTTGCTACCGCTCTCGTTCTTCGCTTCAGCCAGCAGTCGATAGACGCTGGCGACGCCGATCCCCAACCGTTCGGCAATCTCGGTTCGCTGCAAGCCCTCGCCATCCAATCTCAGAACTTCGGCAGCCTTGGCACGGGCCGTTGGCTTCCGACCTTTGTATTTCCCGTCAGCCTTGGCCTTGGCGACGCCTTCTCGTTGCCGTTCCATCAAAAGTCCACGTTCGAATTCAGCGATGGCGCCGAGCATCGTGATCATCAGCTTGCCGGTCGGCGCGCGCGTATCGATGCATTGACCGCCCATCGACAGCATGATCAGGCCGACACCCCGCCTGTTGGGGTCTTCGACGATCCGGAGAAGGTCAGTGGTGCTTCTGGCCAGTCTGTCAGGCTTGCACACCACCAATGTATCGCCACGCCTGACGAACCGTAGGGCTTCTTTGAGCCGGTCACGCTGAGAGACCGCTGAGACCTGCTCCGAGAAGATTTCCTCGCACCCGGCGGACTTGAGGTCTCGCAGTTGAGCATCGAGACCAGCTTGCTGATCGACCGTCGAAACCCACGCGTACCCAACCGAGATGCCCGGCATCGTTGTGCCCACCTATCACATGACCCACAGGCAATGTGGTATATCGGCTATCAAAATGCAATCAGAACTTGTATGATAGGGAAACGGGGCTCGGATTCGTCAATCGCATGGGGGAAGCCTATTGGGAGGGGCCGAGTGCGTTGCAGCCTTAGGTCGAGCTTTTGGCACTACGGTTGTCACCAGTTACGGTTTGTCGGTGAGAGGTGAGAGCGACCCATCGTGCCTCAACCTGCTTTCGCGCTAAAATACGTTTTCACCGAATAGTGACGAGTCCGGCACCTGGTTTCTGGCATTCATAAATGATTGATATAAAACCAGTTTGTGGCGTTCGACCATCGCCGTTCTGTAAACCAACCTGCACCGCGTCGGAACAACGAGCATTAGCCGTTCCTGGCGTTGATCCTGATCAATGCACCGTCCCATCACCGGCCCAAAGTATGTGGTGCCGAGGAGGGGCAGGTCGTGAAGAATTCATTGTTCTGTGTCCGGTTCTTCAAAGAGGTGTCGGACAGTAATGGTCATGAGCATCATTGCGTCCAGGGAGTGGTCGAAACCGTCGCTGCTGATGAGTCGAGCGCTATTGAGAAGGCCCGTCTGAGCTTTGCGGAGGAAAGAGGCGTAGTCCACTGGTCCGACCGCGCAGACTATGAAACCGTGGAATGTATTTCCGACGCGAGAAGTGCGTGAGCGTTGTGGACCGCAACGCTTGCAATACGGAAGTGTCTTGTCTCAGGCTTGTTTTTGATGACGCGGTAATCGGCAATTATGCCGTATTGGCATTGTCCGATCAGCGAATCCAGTTCCCGCCGCAAGTCCGTTAGATCAGCCAGCTTTCGCTTCACGGCCCGTGATCGCAAACGGTGGCGTGGCGCTCATACGTTACCGCTTCCGTACGGGCGACGCGAACATGCGTTCCGTCTGGATTTGTTCGCGCAATGATGCTGTCGGCGATGCGGCGTTACTGCTTGCCACCATAGGCGTGTTTGGCATCGGCACCGGTTGGCCGGATGTGATCTTCGCCGCGATCATGGGTCGCCTTGGATTGTGGGTCGGCTGTCAAATCATTAACCAGGCGTGGAGGGAGCTTCGTTCCGAACGCGCTGCGCCGGTCGCGGTCGCGGCTGTTGGGAACAGGCTGACAGGTACGCGTTTGCTGCCATGATCGTCACATCGAATTTTCGCCGGACAGCATCCTTCAGCATCTGGTCGAAGGCTGGCCGCTTGTCCCGACCCTTGGCTCCGCTGATGCCGAAATCTTCATAGGTCTGGACGATCACCCACCCACGATGCCCGGCAACCTTGGCGAGCACGAGGCGCTGATTCTCCGTGGTCTGGCGGTCTGATGTGCTGACCCTCAGATACAGCGCCGCCCGCATGTTCGCCCTAGGAAAGTTCCGGGTGCATCATAACATGGGTATGCAGGAGTCAAGTGATTGCTGCACAGGCTGAGCGTGATAGTGGAAGTGGCGGAAATGCTGGCCCCTTGCGCGGTCGGTGCAGATGGGTTTTCTGCATAGCGTGCCGCCTGGTTACCATCGCTGACGGCCATAGTGAAACTGATCTGCTTCGTCCAGCTCAGCTATCGCCTGAGGTCAGACCGCATGGCGCGGAAACTCAAGACCTATCAAACGTCGATCGGGTTCTTCGATCTCGCGATTGCAGCACCATCAATGAAGGCCGCTTTGGATGCGTGGGGCTCTTCCATCAAGGGTTTGCCAAGGAAACGACTGATCCCGCAGTTGTCGCTCAAATTTCCCCTGTCGAAACAGCACAGCGAGCCGATTGACACCAGGCTCTTGGAAGGACATCAAGTGACTCCGCCTGCTACTGTCGGCGTATCAACCTGAGCGGCGGATAAAGGAGGAACGTCATGAACTTCGGAAAACTGCCTGCCGCCGTAATAGCAGGAGCGCTACTCACCTGCGTGAGCGGGAACATCGCGTCCGCGCAAGCGCCTGAACAGCCATGGGTCAAGTCCGGAACAACATACGATAACCACTCAGATGCCGCCGGGGACTGTCCGGCGTTGGATTGGCACATCGTTCGCGGGACCGGCGGTTCGCTCACTGGCCTCGTCTCGACGGAAAACATGAGCACGGTGTTCCGCGTCACCGGACGTATCGTGGAGGCGAATTTGCATCTGGAGGGCACTGAAATTACCGGGCCACACCCTGGCACCGCTGGCGCCGTCAACGGCCAGCTCCAGTCGGACGGACATATCGCGATGACGTTGGGCGGCTTACCCGTCGGGGCAAGATGCCAAGGCAAGACGGTGTATCTGGTATGGCATCTGCCGGCCCCGGTCGGCACTGGCGGAGGCGGCTAGTCGTCTCCGTCATTGATTCCGCGGCCGTTCTCTGACTCGATACCCCGACCCCAACGACGGAGTCGGATTCGTGGCCAGAAACAAGAGCGCCGTAAAGAAATACATCGTCACCCTCAG
>Ga0187867_10003387_pt1 | contig 12793 bp, 15 predicted proteins | sample June2016WEW_13_1_FD_132976 | JGI IMG/M metagenome (GOLD analysis project Ga0187867, IMG submission 132976) | Peatland microbial communities from SPRUCE experiment site at the Marcell Experimental Forest, Minnesota, USA - June2016WEW_13_10 | ecosystem: Environmental > Terrestrial > Soil >... | reverse complement strand
CGGAGCGAAGCTCGCCGAGCCGGACGAGGCCGCCAAAGAGATGATGGCCCTGCAGCTCGACCGGGCAGGAAAGGACATGAGCGGCGCGGTCGATGAGGTGGCCTCGAGGTCGCACGGCAACGGCGTCGGAGTCGTCGGGTTCTGCATGGGTGGGGGCCTGGCCCTCATGCTCGCCTCGCAGCGCCCGGACAAGGTGCGTGCCGTCGTCCCGTTCTATGGGGTAGTGCCCTGGCACGGTGCGCAGCCCGACTACGCCGCCCTCAGCGGGGCCGTCCTCGGCCACTACGCGGGCAAGGACGAGTCGGCCAGCCCCGAAGCGGCGAGGGCCCTCGTGCGGACACTGCGCGAGGCGGGCAACGGTGATGTGAACATCCACATCTATCCAGAAGCCGACCATGCGTTCTTCAACGACACGCGCCCGGAGGTGCACGACCCGGAGGCTTCGGCGCTGGCCTGGCAGCGGACGATCGACTTCCTCCGCTCCCACCTCGGCTGAGCCCCGATGACGAGGCCGAACGTCGTCGAGCGCTACCTGGCGCTCAGCCTGGCCATGGACCGTCACATAAGCGGCTTCGTGGACGCCTACTACGGGCCTAGAGCGATCGCAGAGCGCGTGGCCGCGGCGCCGGTCATGGCGCCTGAGCACCTTGTTGCCGAGGCCCGGTCGTTGCTCGGTGCCATCGCCGCCGGCGAGCCACTCGGAGATCCGGAGCTCGACGGCGGTGAGGGCCCGAGGCCCGAGGTGCCCCCAGACGCGGGCAAGGACGCCTCACGGCGCCATTACTTGCGCTCCCAGGTGATCGGTATCTTGACCAGCACCCGCAAGCTCGCCGGAGAACCCATCAGTTATGCCGACGAGGTGGAGGCGTGCTACGGCGTACGCCCGCGACGCTTTTCCGAGGACGACTTCGAACAGGCCCACCGCCGCCTCGAGGAGGTGGTGCCGGGCAACGGTCCCCTGTCCGAGCGTTACATCGCCTGGCGCGAGGCCCAAGCCGTGCCGCCCGAGCGGTTGGAGGCGGTCGTGGCCTCCCTCGCCGAAGACCTCTGTGCCCGCACCGGGACCCTGTTCGGTCTTCCCGAGGGCGAGCGTGTCGACTTCTCCCTGGTCACGGGCAAGCCATGGGCTGGCTTTAACTACTACCTCGGAGGGCTCAGGTCCAAAGTCGAGATCAACACCGACCTCCCGGTGCTGTCGACCTCGCTTGGCCATCTCGTGTCGCACGAGGCCTATCCCGGCCATCACACCGAACGCGTCCGCAAGGAGGTTGGGCTGTTGCGGCGTCACAGGTGCTGGGAGGAATCGATCGTGGTCATTGGCACGCCTGAGAACCTCATCGCGGAGGGGCTCGCCGACCTCGGCCAAGAGATAGTTTTTGGTCCCCGCCCCGAGGCGGTCGTGGTCGAGCATCTGAGGCCGCTCGGGATCTCCTATGACCCGGACGTGGTCGGCGTCGTGAGAGCAGCCGGGGAGGCCCTCGACGGTGTGCGCGCGAACGCGGCTTTCCGCCTCTGGGAGGACCTGGCCGATCCGGACAGCGTCATAGACGAGGTGGCTCGTTGGGGACTGACCTCACGGGCGAGGGCGGAGAAGCAGGTCGAGTTCCTCCAGCATCCGACTTGGAGGGCGTACATCTCGTGTTACGTCGAGGGCCTGCCCCTGTGCCGGGCCTTCGTGGCGAAAGACCCGAGCCGATTTGCCCGGCTAATCACCGAACAGCTCACGCCTCAAGACCTCCTCGACGAGACACGGAAAGACCTTTAGCCGTTCGCCCTACCATCGGTGCCATGTCCGAGCGCTCCCGCAACCTGCCCCGCCGCTCTTGCCTGTCGGTGCCCGGATCCAGCCAGCGGTTCTTGGAAAAGGCCCCGAGCGTCCCCGCGGACATGATCATCCTCGACCTCGAGGACTCCGTGGCGGCCCCCGAGAAACAAGCCGCGAGGGCCAAGGTCGTGCAGGCCATCCGCGAGCTCGAATGGGATGACCGCGTCCTGTGCGTGCGGCTCAACGGATGGCGGTCGCGCTGGACTTACCTCGACGCCATCGAGTTAGTCGGCCAGGCAGGCGGTCGGCTCGACGAGGTCATGTTGCCCAAGGTCCAGTCGGCAGCCGAGGTGATTGCCCTTGATCTGTTGCTCACCCAGGTGGAGCTGAACAGCGGGCAGGCAGTGGGCCACATCGGCATCGAGGCGCAGATCGAAACTGCCCGAGGTCTCATCAACGTCGAGGAGATCTGTGCCGCGTCAGGAAGGCTCGAGGCCGTCATCTTCGGCCCGGCGGACTTCGCGGCCTCGATCGAGATGCCCGTGCTGACGGGCGGGGTCCAGATCGAGGAGTATCCCGGCGACCATTTCCACTACGCGTTCAGCAAGATCTTGATAGCCGGACGTGCGAACGGTATCCAGGTCATCGACGGGCCTTTCCTCAAGATTGGCGAGCCGGATCTGCTGCGCGACTACTGCCAGCGGGCTCACATGCTCGGTTATGACGGCAAGTGGGCGGTGCATCCGGACCAGGTGGCGATTCTGAACGAGGTCTTCTCGCCCACCCAGGACCAGTTCGACCGTGCCTTCACGATCCTCGAGACCTATGACAAGGCGACGGCGCTCGAGCGTAGGGGGGCAGTCAGGTTCGGCGAGGAGATGATCGACGAGGCCAGCAGGCAAATGGCGCTCCGGCTCGTCTCCAAAGGAGAGCGGGCCGGCCTCGAGCGCTCGAGCGCCGATCAGGTTCTGAACCGGGCTCGGATTTTGGGCTAGGCGGCCAGGTCGTTCCCCATGCCCGAGCTTCCCCAGATGCAGGCGCTCGCCGAACGTCTCGACGCCGCGGTCGCAGGAGCGACGCTCGAGCAGGTCGAGATGCTGGGCTTCTCGGGCCTGAAGACGGTCTTGCCGGCGGGCGAGGACCTCAGGGGTGAAGAGCTCATCGGGGTGGGTCGAAGAGGCAAGTACCTCGTGTTCAGCCTCGCCTCGGCTCGGCGCGTCCTCGTTCACCTCTCCCAGGCGGGACGAGTTGACATCGAGACGCCCCCGAAAAAGACGAGACCAAAAGGTGCGGTGGTTCGCTTCGTGTTCAGCAACGGCACGGCGGTGCTCGTCCGCGAGCATGGTCACGAGCGCAAGGCGGGTTGGTGGGTGATCGGCCCCGGCGATGACGGCCCCCTCGCAGGACTCGGCCCCGAACCTTTCGACGAGGCGTTCGCGGGTCTCTTCGCTTCGAGCGAAGACACGAGGCATCTCCACACGCTGCTTCGGGACCAACGCTTTGTGGCCGGAGTCGGCCGTGGTTACGCGGACGACGCGTTGAACCTTGCCGGGTTGTCGCCCTTCTCGCCCCTAAAGTCGTTGAGCCAGACGGACCGCACCCGGTTGGTGTCCGCCGTCCGGTCGGTGATCTCGGGGGCGATCGAGTCCGAGAGGGGGCGACCCGGGGGGCTCTCGGAGGCGAAGCTGGGCACCGTGTTCGCCGTGCACAACCGGGCGGGGGAGCCCTGCCCGAGATGTGGTGAAGCGCTGCTGAGGGTCTCATACGAGTCGCACGAGGTCGTCTATTGCAAGCGGTGTCAGACAAAAGGCCGCGTGCTGGCCGATCGGCGACTCTCGCGGCTTTTGAAGTAGGGCACCTCGCAGGGCGACCTCTCGTGCCGGTCGGGCGCGATTAGCGTGCTCGCCGCGCCACCCGACGCGGGGGCGCTCAAAGGCGGGTCACAGGGCTCGCCGCCGCCTCGGGAGGAGCAAAGTGACCATAGGTGAGAAGGTCTTGCATTTTCAGGACAAGCACGTCGATCTCAACGACTTGCAGTCCAAGATCGAGGAGTACCTCAAGTCCGACGGTTTCACCACACAGAGCTCTGCTGACTCCGCTCACGGCACGGTCATTCAGGCCAAGAAAGGCAAGTTCCTGGCGGCCGTGATCGACGCCGACCGTGCGCTCACGATCCTCGTGGCCGGGTCGGCCGACGACTGCGTCGTACGCATCGGCATCGGGAAATGGCTCCAGCACCTGGGCACGGCGGCCCTCGAGACGCTTTTGCTTTCCGACCTTTTCCTGCTCGTTGACGTAGCCGAGACGGCGTGGAACATCGAGATCGAGGACAAGCTCGTCAAACAGATCGAGTCCTTCGTCGCCTGACAAGGGCCCTCACAAGGCGGTGGCGGCGCCCGACCGCAATGTCGTCAGGCGGGGCCGCCCAGCAAATCTAAGAAACTCGAGGTGAACAGGTAGGCGTCGCCTGGCCAACGGGCCGACAGGTAGAGGCCGTCACGCACGGTGAAGGCGTGTCCGTTGTCTCTCGCCGTGCCTCGCTTGGCGAAAGTCCGCGGGCCGCGGACAAATAGCGACGGGTCCGACAGGGCGGCGCGCACCTCGTCCTCGACGTAGCTGCGATAGGTGCGGTAGTAGCGCCCCAGTCGCCACGCCGTCAGAAAAAAGGCGCTGCGTTCCATGTACTTCGGCAGGCAGGTCGTCGAGCGATCGGCGATCACGCTTTGACCGGTGCCCGGGTCCGTGGAGCGCGCCAGCACGAGCACGCCATGGCAGATGGCGCCCACCGGCCGCGAAAGCTCCCAGAAAGCGGCGACCTTCTCCCGCAGGGCGGCACTGCCCAGGTACTGGCGCATCCCAGGAGCGTGGCCACCGGCTAGCACGAGACCGTCGAAGTCCCTCGGCTCGATCTCGGACCAGGGCAAACGCGTGAAAACTCGTGGAGGCCGACATCTGACGGTAGAGCGTCTTAGCTTCCGGGTCCGCCCCGAGCTGGCCGAACAGAACCCCGGTGACCAGGCGCGGGTCGCAGCTCGGCGCTCGCCCACCGCCTTCTGTCGCAAAGACGACCTCGTGACCCGCCTCGCGCAGCCCGGACCCACGGCACGGCCACCTCGGTCGGGTCGAAATCCCGATCGGGAAGAGGGATGAGGACCCTCATATCGCCACCGCCTAGTGGCGACCGGCCGCGCCGAGTTGCGGGCCGGCACTGCGGCCTATGACAGTGACAAGAGGCGGCAACACCACAGAGGCGTCCTCGGGATCCAGCTCTGTGAGCTCTTCCAGGTAGTCCGCCACCGGTCCCGGGCCGGCGCCCGCGGGCGCCTCGGCCCAGGCGTCGACGAGCTCGAGGCCGACCTCGCGTACGAGGCCGGGCAACAGCGCGCCCACGTCGGGATGGCGGGCCTCGGGCATCGACATCGCCACTCCGTCGATCCGCCCCGCCGAGGTGATGGGCTCTTGGGCAACCAGGTAGCCGCCGGGGCGAAGCGCAAGCGCCATCCGCGCGAGCACGACGCGCGGCTCGAGCACGTGCAGGAGCAGGAAACGGCAGTAGGCGAGGTCGACGCTCTCGGGCAGGATGAGGTCCTCTCCGGCCTGGGTGATGGCCACGACCTGGGCACCCCCGGCGGCAGCAGCCGCCGCGGCGACGGCGTCGCGCCCTTGCGGGTCGCTGTCTACGGCGTAGACGCGCCCCTCTCGCCCGACGAGCTGGGCGAGGGCCACAGACACGTCACCGGCTCCCGCCCCGACGTCGACGCAGCGCCAGCCGGCCTCGAGTCCGAGGCGCTCGAGGGCGGTGGCGAGGGGACGCCGGTAGATGTCGTTGCGCAACCCGAGTTCGGCCACCGCGACGACGGTAACCGGCTCCAGTGATCGATGATTCCGTCGCGGGCTACGGTGGGCGCCGTGCGTGTGACGATGATGCTTTGTGACGCGGCGCAGGTGGCGGACGGGAAGCTGTTCATCCTCGGCGGAGGCTGGAGCCTCATCGGTCCCGACCCGATGCCGTCTGCGATCGCCATGAAGGTGGACGTGGCCTGGAACGAAGCCGGGCGACCCCATCATTGGGAGCTCTTCCTTGTCGACGAGGACGGACGTCCCGTGGTCGTCGAAGGCGCCGAGGGCCCGCAACCGATCGAGGTGCGAGGTGACTTCGAGGTGGGCCGCCCCGAGGGCGTGCCGGAGGGCAGCCCGGTCGACGTAGCCCTCGCGGTCAACTTCAGCCCACTCCCGCTCGCCAACGACACCCGCTTCTCCTGGCGCCTCACCATCGACGGAGAAAGCGACGACGACTGGCAGCTCGCCTTTTCGACCAGGCCAGCGCGCGAATTGCCCGACCAGTGACCAGCTAGGAGAATCGTCAGGAGAACGCCCGAGTGTCCTGCGCCGGCTTGGCGGGACACCCTCTCGAGCGGCGACGGAGACAAGGAGGTCGACCTTTGACGAAAGTGGAAGCCTCGACGGTGATAGCAGACGTCATGATCGTCACCCCTGACGTTTTCGGCGACAGCCGGGGCCGGTTCATCGAGACCTACCGGCGCAGCTGGTTCCCGCTCGGGCGCGAGATGGTGCAGGGGAACCGCTCGGATCGCGCGCTCGGCGCCCTTGTCGGGCTCCACTACCACTTCCACCAGGCCGACTACTGGTATGTGACGAGAGGACGGGCCCGCGTCGTGCTGCACGACCTCCGCGTCGGTTCACCGACTGACGGTGCTACCGAGGTCCTAGAAATCGGCGAGCACGACGATCGCGGGGTCTTCATCCCTCCTGGCGTTGGCCACGGGTTCGCGGCGGTCACGGACCTCACGCTCAGCTACCTTGTTGACTCCTATTACAACCCGGCCGACGAGCTCGGCGTGGCATGGGACGACCCGGAGCTCGGAGCGGACTGGGGTGTTGCCGACCCGGTTGTCTCTGCCCGAGACCGCGCTAATCCACGTCGCGGGGAGATCCCGGACTACCTCCGCCCTCGTTACGGCTTGAGAGCCTGAACATCTCGCTCGGTGGCCGCGGTGCCGCGGCCTCGGCATTGGGCTTGAATGGGAGCTAAGTAGTCATCCGAGGAGCTGCGGGTTTGATCGTCGTCGTCATTGTCGTCCTGGCTGTGCTCGTCATCGCCGCGATCGTCTGGGCTCGCGTCAGTGCGAGCCGGTCCGAGCACAAGTCGGTCGAGACGTACGAACACGCTCTAGGCGTGCTCGGCGAGGTTTCGAAACGCACCGAGTCCACCGGGTTCCGCATCCTGCCCCACGAGGAGGCCGGCAGACCACACGTCGGAAAGCGCACCGACCCGGCAGGCGAAGCGGTTGAGGGGCGAAAAGAAGCGAGCTTGCGCGGGCAGGGCCCGTTAGCCTCCAAGCCCTTGCCTCCGGCCGGCGAGCCCAAGCTGCGCTTTTCCAGGCCCGGGCGACCGGAAGATGGTGCGACGGGTCGGCCCGTCGACTCGGGCGTTGAGGACGGAGAACCTCGACCAGGTGCGACCTCGGCGCTCGCAGCCTCGCGTCTCACCCCAGGCCGCCCTCAGATGCCCGGCGCAGGTACCCGCGGGGTGCCGTACCGCTCGACCTTCGATCGGCGCCGGCAGGTCATGACACGTAGGGTCGCCACCGGGGCGACGGCCGCCGTGGCCATCGTGGCAGTTGTCGTCGGAGCCCTCTACCTGAGCGGGGGCAATGGCGGCCATCCCGCCAGCTCGACGACGAGCACGACCCTTCACCGTTCGAGTTCAAGTGGCGGCCGGACCACCACCACGACCACCACGACGGCGTCGTTGTCGACGACCTTGACGCCAGTTTCCACCTCGCCCGTCACCTTCACGGTGCCCTCGAGCCAGTACACGCTCGAGTTTCAGGCCACGGGCGGCGCCTGCTGGGTTGGCATTGAGCAGACCGCGGCCGGGCCGTGGCTGTTCGCCCAGACCATTGATGCCGGGCAGACGGCAACCTACAAAGGGTCGGGCAGCCTCATCGTGAGGCTCGGCGCCCCCGTCCACATCGGTATCACGGTGGACGGCCTGACGGCCCAGCTGCCGAGCGGGGTCACGCAGGCCTATAGCTTCGACCTCACGCCCGCGACCTGAGCCGCGGCCGGACTTGGCGCTATGACCGCCTCTAGCTGGGCCGCGGCTTTCTCCGACGCCGGCTGGAAGCCCTCGGCGAGCAGCGAGGAAGGTGCCGGGGTGGGCCTGCGGCCCCGTAGTTGTTACTATGTACGTAGGAGAAACTCTCCCTTCGGGAGGAATATTTGATGGCCATCACGGAGCTCGATCTCGGCAAGTACCAGCTCGGCTGGAGTGACGTCGAGGACTACGTCTTCAAGCCGCGCAAGGGACTTTCAGAAGAGATCGTCCGGGAGATGTCCGCCATGAAAGGCGAACCGAGCTGGATGCTCGAGTTCCGGCTCGCTTCTTTGCGCCGTTTCGAGCGCAAGCCGATGATGCGCTGGTTCGCCGAGAAGATGCCCGACTTGGACTTCGACGACATCTTCTATTACATCAAGCCCACCGACGCCCAGGTCAACGACTGGGACAAGCTTCCAGAATCGGTGAAGAACACCTGGGACAAGCTCGGTATCCCCCAGGCCGAGCGTAAGTACCTGGCCGGGGTGACCGCCCAGTACGAGTCCGAGGTCGTATACCACCGCAATCGCGAGGACCTCGCGCGCATGGGCGTGCTGTTCACTGACATGGACACCGCCGTTCGCGAGCACCCCGAGATCGTGCGCAAGTGGTTCGGCAAGATCATCCCCCCGGGCGACAACAAGTTCGCGGCTCTCAACTCGGCAGTGTGGTCAGGCGGGTCTTTCATCTATGTCCCGCCGGGTGTGACCGTAGACATGCCCCTTCAGGCGTACTTCAGGATCAACGCCGAGAACATGGGCCAGTTCGAGCGGACCCTGATAATCGCCGACGAGGGTGCCCAGGTGCACTATGTCGAGGGGTGCTCGGCTCCCGTGTATTCGTCAGACTCGCTCCACTCGGCCGTCGTCGAGCTCGTGGCCCTCCCGGGCAGCCGGATCACGTACACGACCATCCAGAACTGGTCCACCAACGTCTACAACCTCGTGACCAAGCGAGCTCGCGCCGAGGCTGAGGCCCACGTCGAATGGATCGACGGGAACATCGGTTCGCGCCTCACGATGAAATACCCGTCCGTGTATCTGATGGGCCCGAAGGCTTCCGGGGAGGTTCTCTCGGTGGCCTATGCCGGGGCCGGTCAGATCCTCGACACGGGAGCGAAGATGTACCACTGCGCTCCCGAGACCAGCTCGACCATCGTGTCGAAGTCGATCTCGAAAGACGGCGGCCTCGCCGCCTACCGCGGGAAGGTGCACGTGGACGAAGGTGCTCGGCGCTCCAAGTCCTTCGTCCGTTGCGATGCCCTCATCCTGGACGAGCACTCGATCTCAGAGACGAAGCCGTACATGGAGGTCTCAGAGCGTGACGCCGAGATCGGGCACGAGGCGACCGTCTCCAAGATCGGCGACGATCAGCTCTTTTACCTGATGAGCCGGGGCCTCAGTGAGACACAGGCCATGGGCATGATCGTGAACGGTTTCATCGAGCCGATCACTCGCACGCTGCCGATGGAATACGCCGTCGAATGGAGCCGTCTCATCGAGCTCCAGATGGACGGTTCGGTCGGCTGAGTCAGTGAGCTTTGACTTCTGCGGCGGGCCGGGCAGGCCCGCCCACGCTTCGCGGCCTTCACCGAGGTAGCGTCCATCGTCATGCCTATGCGAGAGGATTGTCGCCACTACCAAAGCCGCACTTACACGAGCGGCGAGGTGGCCAGGTTCTGTGTGCTCGACATGGCCCCGGACGCACCATGGCGCTGTCCGGAGAACTGCCCCGTCTACGAGCGGCGGCTGGCGGACGCGGGCTGGACCCAGGCCAGGGTCACTGAGCCGGCACTGGAGCCAGAGCCGGTCGAGGTGCCTGCGGCGGACGCCGCCGACTTGTTGGAGGACGCCGAGGACATCGTCTCTGCGGTGGCGCCAGAGGCGATCGCCGAAGCGCGCGAGCGCGAGCGCAAAGAGGAGCGGCGGTCGGGCGGTGCCGGCCCTCTCCGCTGGTTCAAGCGCCGGCCCCCTCCGCCGCCCGTCCGTTGACGGACGTCCGGTAACCTCCCGCCTGTCAACATGCAATCACCCGTTTCTTTCACCGCGGAGGTCGCGCGGGCCCTCGGTGGCCCGGAGTGGATGTGCCTACGGCGACTAGACGCGCTGGAGGCCTTCCTTGCGAGCCCCCCTCCGTCACTCGACGAGGACCTGTGGCGATACAGCAGGATCTCCGAGCTCGATCTCGACCGGTTCGTGCCCGGCGATTCGCCTGCGGTGGAAAGGCTTCGCCCGGCGCTCGAGACCGACGCCTGGCCCCAGTCGGCCGCCCTGCTCGAACACGTCGGCGAGCGTTGCGGCCTCGCCGTGGTCGTCGACGGCGTGCCGGTTTCTTGCGAGCTTTCTCCTGCCGCTTCCGCCTCCGGGGCCGTGCTCGGCAGCCTTCTTGGAGACGCTCGCGGCCCGGCGCTGTTGGACCAGGTGACCAAGCTGAACCGCGAGACCGGCAAGGAGGAGCACGAGCCCGACGCCTTCGATCATCTCAACGACGCCTTTTTGCGCGATGCCCTCGTGCTTTCGGTGCCCCCTCGGGCGCGCATCGAGCATCCCATCGTCATCGTCCACCTGCTCGGCTCGCGTCAGGCCGGCGAGGTCGCCCAGGCCGTCTTCGCGCGAACCGTCATCGAGCTCGGCGAAGCGGCCGAAGCGACCGTGATCGAGCTGTTGGTGTCCGGGGAGGGCCTGCTCTTGGTGGTGCCCATCGTGGACATCGCCGTGGGCGACGCTGCGGTCTTGTCCTACAACGGCATCCAGCAGCTCGGGGCACAGGCCTGGCAGCTCGGCCACCAGCGAATCCGGTCCGGCCGGGACTCGACGATCCGCACGTTCACGGCCTCGCTCGGTGGTGAATACGCCCGCTTTCGCACCGAGTCTGTCCTAGCGGGGCAGGGAGGAAGCGCCGAGCTCTTGGCGGCCTATTTGGGCGACGGCTCACAGGTGCACGACTTCCGCACGCTGCAAGAGCACGGAGCGCCGCGTACCACGAGCGATCTCGTGTTCAAAGGAGCCGTCTCCGGCACGGCCCGTTCTGTCTACTCGGGACTCATAAGGATGCGACACGGCGCCAAGGGCGCGGATGCCTTCCAGACGAACCGGAACCTCGTGCTCTCCCAAGGCGCCCATGCCGACTCGGTCCCGAATCTCGACATCGAGGAGAACGATGTGCGCTGCTCGCACGCCTCGGCTGTCGGCCCGATCGACCGCGAGCAACGCTTTTACCTCGAGGCACGCGGCGTCCCGACGGCCGTCGCCGAGCGCTTGATATTGCTGGGCTTTTTCGACGACCTGCTGGCGCGAATCAAGGCGCCGGGCGTCCGCGCCCATCTCGTCGAGGCAGTCGCGGCACGCCTGGACGGTGTCACCAGTGGGAGCTGACGAGGTGCGGGTTCGGCTCTGCTCGGCCACCGAGCTCGCGGTGGGCCACGTGCGACGTTTCGAGCTCGCAGGAGGGCCGATCGCTCTCGTCCACTGCGAGTCGGGCTTCCGGGCTCTCGTTGATGTCTGCAGTCATGAGGACTACCCGCTCTCTGAGGGAGAGGTGCTCGCGGACGTGTGCGAGATCGAGTGCCTGCGTCACGGCAGCACCTTCTCGCTCCTGGACGGCTCGCCGCAGAGCCTGCCCGCCACCCAGAGCGTCAAGGTCGTGCCTATCGAGGTCGACGGGGACGACGTCTTCGCGGTGATCACATGAGCTCCAGCGTGCTCAAGATCTCTGCTCTTCATGCCGGCGTCGACTCGCGCGAGATCCTTCGGGGCGTCGACCTCGAGGTGAAAAGCGGCGAGATCCACGCTGTCATGGGCCCGAACGGCTCGGGCAAGAGCACCCTCGCCCATGTCTTGATGGGCCGCCCCGGATACGAGGTGACGAGCGGGAGCGTGACCCTCGACGGCGTCGAGCTGCTCGGGCTGGCGCCCTATGAGCGTGCCCAAGCAGGCCTGTTCCTCACCTTCCAGTACCCGATCGAGGTGCCCGGTGTGCCGCTCGAATCCGCGCTGGCCGAGGCGCTCGTGGCCGCCGGTCGCAGCAGCGAAGCCGAGCCGGAGCGCCTTAGAGGACGTCTTAGGGAAGAGGCCTCGGCGCTCGGGATCTCGCCCGAGATCCTTGCCCGCGCGGTCAACGTCGACCTGTCAGGCGGCGAGGCGAAGAGGAACGAGACCCTTCAGCTGGCCATCTTGCGCCCGCGGATCGCCGTCTTGGACGAGCTCGATTCCGGTCTCGACGTCGACGCCCTTGGTCAAGTGGCGCGTCGCATCGAGCGGGCCACCCGAGATGCCGAGCAGCCCTTGGGCGTCATAGCCATCACCCACTACCGGCGCCTGCTCGCCGAGCTTCCCGCCCAGCGCGTCCACGTCCTGTCGGAGGGTCGCATCGTCGCGAGCGGAGGGCCCGAGCTCGCCGAAGAGCTGGAGCGTACCGGCTATGCCGCCTATCGCGAGGATGCCACCTCACGCGAGGAGGCGCTTGGGCGGCCTTCGACTAGAGGTTGAGCACCGGGCAGGTCAAGGTGCGCGTGATGCCCTCGATCAGCTGCACACGGCTCACGATTATCCTGCCTAGGTCGTCCACCGTCTCGGCCTCGGCCTCGACCACGACGTCGTAAGGCCCGGTCACGTCCTCGGCGCGCACCACCCCGGTGATCTCTGCCACCTGCTTTGCGACCGTGGCAGCTTTGCCAACCTCTGTCTGGATCAGCACGTAGGCCCGAACTCCCACTGGTGACCTCCTCGTCCTCGGTCTGCCGCATCGTAGCGGGGGACCGGAAGCGACGCGGCGCCACGTACCATGACGACGTGGACAGCTCCGGGCGTTGGGCTCGCCTCACCCGCCTCGTACGAAGCGCCGTCCACGACCTTTTCGACCAGTCGCAGCCCTTCGGCAGGCTGGCCCTCATCCACACGATCTTCTCG
>Ga0187867_10003386_pt1 | contig 12793 bp, 9 predicted proteins | sample June2016WEW_13_1_FD_132976 | JGI IMG/M metagenome (GOLD analysis project Ga0187867, IMG submission 132976) | Peatland microbial communities from SPRUCE experiment site at the Marcell Experimental Forest, Minnesota, USA - June2016WEW_13_10 | ecosystem: Environmental > Terrestrial > Soil >... | reverse complement strand
GGAGGGCAGGAACAAGACCGCCGGTCCGGCACCGAGAACGTTCCCGGCATCGTGGCCCTGGGCGCGGCCGCCGAACTGTGCCGGCAGGAAATGGCGGAGGAATCGGCGCGGATCGTACAGCTTCGCCAACGCCTCACCGACCATCTCCTGGAGACCGTGCCCGAAGCGTATCTCATCGGCCACCGCTATTATCGCCTGCCGGGTCTGGCGTGCCTCGGATTCGACGGCCTGGAAGGCCACGCCATCCGACTCATGCTTGCCCTGGACGAGGCCGGGGTCTCGGCCTCCACGGGCAGCGCGTGCAGTTCCAATCGGGCCGCGCAACCCTCGCACGTTCTTTCCGCCATGGGTTTCGACCCGCTGCGTGCCCGCGGGTCGCTCCGCGTCTCGCTTGGCCGGTTCAGCACTGGCGAGGAGGTTGATTTGTTCGTCGATCTCCTCGCCGGCCTGGTGCGCGATCTCAGGCGCGATGGAGTCCCGCAACCGAGTTTCGTCGCGGTTCCTTGAGGAGAAATGCTTCCATGAACTCGACCAGCACAATAACCTTGCCCGGACTGGACTGCGGTTTGTGCGGATATCGACATTGTTCGGAACTGGCCGAAAGCCTCGGCCGGCGGCCCGAGATGATCCGCCGCTGCGTGCATCTGAAGAACCAACCCGACGCGCCGCCGGCAAAACCGGTGCGATTGCCGGTGCTGGAGCAGGACCGCCCCGCGGGGACGCCGGACTGGATCGATTCGCTGAGCCGGCCTTTTGACTTCTTTCTGGAGAAGTTCCCGGAGGAACCCGGCCCGCGCGAGATCATCCTCCCTCACAATCCGATTCTGACGCGCGAAATGGAGATATGTCCCGGCGACGTGCTGATTGGCCGGCCGCTGGGCATGTCGTGCGGATGTCCGATTACCCATTGTGGAATTGCCACCGAGGTCGATCGCCGCACCGGCGTCATCGCCTGGTGCGTCACCGGACCGCTAAAGCCGCGCGAGAGCGGATTCAAAGACCTGGGCTACTACGTCGCCGAGGCTTACGAAGGCCTTGTGACCGAATCCCGCACAGAACTGCGCATCGGCGCCCGCTACTTTTTCCAGCCGCGGATGTGCATGCTGCAATGGCGGCACAGCGGTTTGATCAACTATCTCAATCGCACGCCTCAGGGCATGCAGATCCGTATCGAAGGCCTTTGGATCGGGTGAACGGCGCGACCGCGTCGCCTATTTCACCTCAGCTTTCCGCGCTGCGGACGCGGGCGGCGGTCATGAAGGGGCGCTCGAAAATAATGTGGAAGAGATAGGTTGCCAGGGCGACGATCGATCCGCCGGCCAGGATCATGGCGATGAATTGCTGCCAAGGTCCGAAGTGAATGCGGTCCAGGGGGATTTTTAGGGCCGCGAGAATGGGATCGTGAATGAGATAGAGTGAATAGGACGCGACGCCGACGCGGACGAAAAAGCGGGAGGACAGCAATTTCACCAGCCAGTTGGATTTGGTGGAAGCGGCGAAGACGAGGAAGCAAGCCGAGGAGAACCCCATGAGCAGGTCAAAGGCCCAGTAATCGGGCCAGAGTCCGGGCAATCCCTCGACAGTGAGAAAGCGGAGCATTCCGAAGGCACATTCCAATGTGATGACGGCAAAGATGGTTTGGAGGATTACCGCGAGCCAGCCGAAGAGCCGGACGGATCGATCGGCGGATGGGCGTGCCGGCGTGGAAGCGGCGGCGGCGCCGAGGGCAAATAATCCAAGGAACCATGGGGCGGCGGCGTGTCCCTTGCCGGTCAACAGATAAAGGCCCAATCCGAGCGCCAGGCCGATTCCAACGGAGCCGGCGTTGCCGAACCGCCGCCACGCCGGCAGCAAAATCAGCGGGAAGAGGAAATAAATCTGCCATTCGGTGGCGATGGTCCAGAGTGGCGGATCGGTCTTGGAGGCCCAGTACCAGGAGAGATTGTGAATCAGCAGAAGATGGGCGGCGAGGTTGTTGAATCCGAAGGCGGGGAGTGCGTCGGCCCATTCGGGACTAACGGGGGTTTTCAACAATGGGACGGCAAGAATCAAAGCGATGGAAAAGGCGAGCGCGGCGTAATAGGGAGGCAGAATGCGTCTGGCCCGGCGACGAAGGTAGGCCCAGGTTCCGCCGGGCATTTGGCCGGTTCCTTGGCGAACGACGGGGCGCATGAGGAGATAGCCGGACAAGACGATGAAGACGGCGACGGCCGCGCGGCCGGGAAACAGCCAGCATAAACCCGTGCTGAGTTTTGCCCGCCATCCGGTGAGATTGGCGCCCCAAAGGGTGTGAAAGTAGACGTGCTGAAGGGTGACGATGATGGCAGCCAGGCCGCGGAGGCCCTCGAGATGCCGCAGATGCGACGGGGATGGGGAAACCGAGGGCGCGGTCCGGACGGGGGCCACGGCGGGAGCGCGCAAATTTTCATCTTGTATTGCCAGATCGCCAACCATTTTTCCCGGGCCAATATGGAACACGTTTGCCAGAGAGTATGCCCAACATACGGCGAGATTCCGCAGACATCGACGGAAAAATGGGGTTGGTTTGGAGCGGATGTACCGTTTGTACCGGATATAAGGGGGGTATTGGAAGTTTGGGAAGCGATTTCCGACCGAAACGGATTCGATGCGGCGAACGCGGTCGGGCACAATGCAAGAGCAATAATAGGATATCCCGGTAGCTTACAAGGACCTGATTGGCGGGGCCGAAACCGGCTGGGGATGAAAGATAAATGAATCTGGTCCAAAATTCTTCCGTGCTGACCATTTCTTAGGCCGCCGCTAATTATTTGCTAACAGCACCGCTCTAATGTTCCGCGCCTGAATTGACCGGGAAGGCTATTGGATAACGAGAGAGAAAAAGCGGGGCGCTGGGGATTCACCCTCGTCGAACTGCTTGTTGTTATTGGGATTATCGCGATTTTGGTTGGTATTATACTGCCTGCGTTGAACAAGGCACGGCAGGCGGCGCAGGAAGTTCAATGCTCGAGTAATCTCAGGCAATTCGGATTCGCCTTCCAGATTTACGCGGATGCCAACCAAGGCTTCCTGCCGGAGGATGGCCCGGATGGCAGCAACACGGGTTCGAACCTGATTGGGCGGAAGACCCCAAGCGCCGCCGCGTACGACTCCAACGGGAATTATATTCCATATGGCGTAAACGACACGTCGCTGTGGTTTAACGCACTGCCTCCTCTGGTCAACAATCGGTCTTACTATTCGATGATGGCTGATTACCTGTTCAACGGCAGGCCGGAGAATCTTCCGACCGCGGGGGGGAACAGCATTTGGGTGTGTCCAACCGCGGGCCCGCCGGCCTCGTTGACGGGCACGGCGTTGGCGGCGGCGGCAGCGTCGGCGGCGGGTACGAGCCCCAAATCGGCCGAGATTTTTTACAAACCTTCACCCACTGTCACCCCTAGTGATCCCGCCAACATGACTACGGGCGATTTCTTCGGGCTCTATGGAACGGATACTACGCCCAAGCCCCCGAACAACTATGGGCACACAGTGATACCCTATCCATTTTTTCAAAGTTACGTGATGAACTCGAAACTCTTCACAGGCTTGACCAACGGGATAAACGTTACCCACGTGAAGCTGGCGCAGCTCAGGCCGGGGTCTGACGTGGTTATCATGACCGAAAAAATGACGCAGTATGGAGAATATCAGTTTAGCTCTGAGCCTGAGGTCTACAACTATTACCTTAACCCTCAGGGCTATAACCTTATCACTCAGGGATATGTAAGCAATATTGGGCAGGCGAAGGCATGCAACACACGGTTCACCACCCGGCACCGGCACGGAGGTTTCCTGCTATTTGCCGATGGGCACGTCGCCTGGTTCGCCTGGACGCAGGTTCAGGGGATTCCCGATCCGCAAACACACAAGGTGCAGGATATCAACCGCCCCGATAATCACGTGATCTGGTGCCCGTACGGGGCCGTGGCAAATGGCGGGTCCTCGGATTGATGGTGAGGAGACTGCTTGGGAGTCGCTTGATGGATCGGGATTCAGGAATTGGAATGGGGCGGGCAGATATCAGAGCGCGAGTTGCGATGGCGAGAATTCAGGGTCGCTAACCCAAAAATGATCCGCGGCTAACAAACCGCTTGCGATGAATGAGTCTAATGTCCGTTGGACCTGTGTCAGGCGGACGGTACCGGTGTCGGTTCTATAGTCCTTGGAAATGCCCTCAGGGGCGGGAGAAGATGACAATGAAGCGTTCCACAAAGAAGGTGCTTGGATTGGCCGCGAGCAGCGTTCTCATAGCTGGTGCTTTCGGCCCAAGAGCGTTGGCAAACACTTATACGTGGCTGACCACCCTGTCCGGCGGTAACCAGAATTGGTCCAATACGGCGAACTGGAGCAGCAGCACGGTTCCCGGCTCAGGCGACATTGCGTTCTTCAACGCCGCCCCCCCATCGAACACCGTCAACCTCAACGCCAATGAAAGTCTCGGCGCGCTCTTGGACGACCTCACGGGCAATTTGACCATCGCACAATCGAACACCTTGACGTTGTACGGACAGACCCTGACGGTGCCGCAGTATCCGGGCACCAGCACTATCACATCCGGTTCTGTGGCATATAGCGGTGCGTTGACAAGTTCGAACGTCATTTTGGCGATGGAGAGCACCGCAACCCAGACCAATACGCTGACAATTGCCGACAACCTGGCGCTGGAGAATTCTCAAAACGTTATCATCACCGGGGCAAATAGTAACATTGCCAAGGGAACTCCTGGGGGGCAGACCGTGGTTCTCAGCGGCAGTATTACCAACGCGACGTCCACGCCGGCTCAACTCACGCTGCTGGGCGGCGGCAACATCAACTATGCCGGCGGGAACGTCATTCTATCCGGGACCAATTCCTTTACGGGCGGAATGGTCCTCGGCGAGACCGCCACGAACACGCTGGGTACGCAGGGGGTTGAGGTTTACGCGAACACGACTTCTTCTCTTCCCAGCACCGGGACGATCGTCGTCAATGAGCAGAGTCAGTTGACTCTGAACGCCTCGTCCGGCACGTTCGGAACGGGGACGACTCTGGATCTCAACGGCGGCGGCATCGGGCCTGGCGTGTCGGCGGGCAGCAGCGGCGCCCTGCGAACAGCCAGCAATAGCAACCTCACCTACGCTGGCATCGTGAACTTCGGCACCGGCATCACCGATACGTTGGCCCTCGGTTACACCGTGATCACCGCGGCGGGTGGCACCGGCACATTGACCTTATCCAACTCGGTGACCGGCAGCGGCAGCCTCCAGAAACAGGGCGGAGGCGCCCTCGTATTCGCCGGCAACCCCAGCGTCACTAATCCCTGGACCGGCGGCCTGCAAATCGGCAACGGCACGGTCATCGTTGACAGTAATTCCGCCATCGGCACGGGCAATTTGGGATTCTTCTCGCAGTCGTCAGGCGATCTGGCAATTCTTAACCTCCACAATGCCACCCAGTCCGTCGGAAGTCTTTCGAGCGCTTTCTCGGCAACGACCGGCACCAACACACAACTTCTGAGTCTCTGGGGCACCACGCTGACCATCAATCAAAACTCCAACGCCGTCTTCGGCTACGGAGCGGTAAGCGGGCTACAGAGCCAGATTGCGGACGGCTCGGGGACGCAGATCGGCACCGTCATTTACAACGGCGCCACCGGCGCGCAGCTCAGCTTGACCAATCCCAACACTTATTCGGGCGGAACGACCGTGACGGGAGGTATCCTTAACCTGGCCAACGGCACCAACGGCAGCGCCACCGGAACCGGGAGCGTGACGGTCAGGGGCGGCGTTCTGAGCACCGGCGGCAACGTTCTGGAGTTTCAGGCTGCACCCGGCGGGTCCAACCCCGTCATCACCACCGGCTCAATCGCCGGTGCATTAATCGTCGATAGCGGCGGGACGGTCAGCCCCGGCGGCGCTCCCGGCAGCGGGCTGGTGGGAACCCTTAACGTGCCCAGCATTACCGCCAACGCCGGGTCCATCTTCGACTTCACCCTCGCCGGCGGCGAAGCCGCCACCAACAGCGTCATCAACTCCACCGGAGCAGTCACTCTCGACGGATCGGGACACGAAACGGTCAATGTGCTGGGTTCACAATTGGCACAGGGAACCTACGATTTGATGAACTATTCGAACGTGGCCGGGACGGGAACGCAGTTCTCTCTTGGAACGACGCCCAATGGAAGAGGCCGAGCCTATAGCTTGAGCACCAACGGGACGGATTTGGTGCTGACGATAACGGCCACAACCACGGAACGATACTGGTCCATTGGCGGGGGATCTCCGCCGGTGGACGGCTCGGGAAGCTGGCAAAACGGCACCACGTCCTTCTACAACAGTGTCCCGGCTCCTGGGACCAGTCAGGCCAGCGCGCCGTATGACAGCACCTCGAGCGCCGACGTGGTCTTTGGAAACGGCGGCAACGGTGGAACGGTAACGATCACCGGGCCGGTGACCGTGGGCGGGGCACTGGTTTTCTCGACCGTTAATTCGGCTGCTCCTTACACCATCGCATCGAGCGGCGGAGCCAATGCGCTGACCTTGGTCGGCGGCATCGCCGGCTCGTCGAGCGCGACCGTGACCGCCCCGATCGTCCTTCAGGGTTCGCAGTCGTTCACCGCCGCTTCCGGCACAACCCTGACCGTCAGCGGTGGGATTTCGCAGTCGAGCAGCGGTACGACGTTGACCACGGGAGATCTCGGGACCGTTGTGCTGGGTGGAACCAACACCTACACCGGAGGCACGGTCATTTCCAACGGCACGCTGCAAACGACAACCTCTTCACTGCCTTCAACCGGTGGCGCCAACATCAGCAGTTCGGCCGCCACGTTGCAATTCACACAGAGCAGTTCGGGAACCTATTCGGGCCTGATCAGCGGAAGCGGCGCGGTGACGATCAGCGGCACGGGCACGGTCACGCTGAGCAACGCGTCCAATTCCTACAGCGGCGCGACCAACGTCGAATCCGGGGTGCTCAGCGTTAACAGCCCCGGAGCGCTGGGAACCGGCGGCGGGGGCAGCGCCGGGGGCATCAACTTCACGGGCGGCACGTTGCAATTGACCGCGCCGATGACCTTCACCCAATCCAACCCCAACCAAATCAATTTTGCTTCCGGAACAACCAGCACGATCGATACCGACGGCAATAACGTGACCATGGACGAAGTGCTGACGGGCCAGGGAAGCATTACCAAGACCGGAGGCGGCGACTTGACGTTCACGGGTTTTGCGGCCGCCAACGTCATCGGTGATTTGGGTGTTCTCCAGGGCACGCTGACCCTCAACGCCCCCGTGCCCTTCGGATTTTCCGCGTCGCCTTCCGGCGGGACATTCGCCGGCGACTTTATCCTCGAAAGCGGCTCGATGATAGCGCGCATCCAAGGCGGCGTTTTCAGCGGCGGCGGGAATATTCGCATTCCGAACAGCGGAACCGGCATCGTTTCGCAGGGCGCGACCACCATCTCCAACCCGATCGTGCTCAACGAAAACAGCCAGCCCAATTTCACGGTCGATATCGCCGCCAACTCCGCAAACACGTTGACGATTACCAGTGCGATCTCCGGCACGGTTGACCCGGTTCAGGGTGTCGATTTCACCGGCGGGGCCGGGATCGTTTACCTGACCGGACAAAGCACTTATACGGGAGGGACCTACATCGACCTCGGATCGGCGGGCGAAGTCCAGCTCGACGGCGTCAACGGAGACCTACCCTCCACCAGCGACGTGCACTTAACGGCAAAGGCCACTCTCGATTTATACGGCAATGTCACGCAAACCGTCGGATCGTTGGACAGCCCCGGCGGCTTGTACGATGTCGCCAACAGCACCGTAAATTCCATCCTCACCAATGAATCACCCGACCCCACCACGCTCGCCACGATCATCATCAACGGCAGCAAAACCACTAACTTCGCGGGCTTCATAACAGACGGAGCCAACAGCCCCACTCCCGGCGGCGCGCTGGCAATCGAACTCGGTTCCAATTACACCGGCACGCTCTGGCTTAACAGCCAGACCAACAACAATTACGCGGGCGGCACGATCCTGAATGGCGGGACGCTGATTCTCGGCAGCCAAGGCGATCAACTCCTTGGCGCTTCGACGGCACAGGGTGATACGGTTGTGAGTCCCGTGACGTTCGGCGGCGGAACGCTTGAACTCAGTACGAGCTGGGTAACCAGCAGACCTTTGACCATCAATCCGGGCACGAGCACCATATCCGAACAGACCCCCGGCCAGAGCGTCAATCTCACCGCCCCAAGCATCGATTGGAACGGCGGCGCGCTGGCCCTGACCAACACGGGCGCGTCGACCCTCGTGCAAAACGGCGGGACCATTTCCGTGACCCACGGTTCCGTCCTCAGCGTGACATCCGGTTTGTCGCTGGCCGTCAGCGGAACCACCGATCCGTTCACCGATGCCACGAATACTCTCAATCACGTGGCCATCGTGAACAACGGTTCGTTCTCGGTTACCGGAGTCAATTCCTCCATCGCCGGGATTACCGGAACCGGCGCTCTCACGGTCGGCGACGGCAGCACCACCAATACCCTGCAATTGGCGCACCAAAGCGGCGACAGTTCACAGGGATCGCTGACCATTAACGGCAACTCCGTGTTGGATATCACCAACAATACGATGTACATCGACTTCGGAACCGGGTCGGATCCGATCACGACCATCGCGGCGTATATCAAGGCCGGCTACAACGGCGGTGGCTGGAACGGCCGGGGCATCGTTTCCACGACGGCGCAAACGACGACCAACGGCCTGCTTTACGGCGTCGGCTACGCTGACGGCAAAGACCACGTCGTCGTCGGCCTGACCGCCGGCCAGATCGAAGTGAAGTACACGCTGCTCGGCGACGCCAATCTGGACGGCCTGGTCAACGGCTCGGATTTCAACATCCTGGCGGCGAACTTCAACCAGAGCATCACCGGCTGGGACCAGGGCGACTTCAACTACGACGGCCTGGTCAACGCGTCCGACTTCAACGTGCTGGCGGCGAACTTCAACCAGGGCGTCAGCGGCGCGGACGTATCGGGCGGCGACATGGCGGCGTTGGACGCCTTCGCAGTGGCCAACGGACTGTCCTTGCCGACGTCCAGCGTGCCGGAGCCGGCGACGACAGGACTTCTGTCCGCCGGCGTCATTGGCGTTCTGGCGCGGCGCCGTCGGCGAAGTTGCGAATAGAGCCGGCAAGCCGTAATACAATTTGAATGGACCTGGATCACATCAGGCAGCGCCTCGACGACGAACGCAGATACCTCGCCCGAGACGATGAGACGATTTACGTTCTGCCACATCTGACACGCATCGTCAGCGGTCCGTTGCGGGTGGTGGCCTGGTCGTCGCTCGAAGAGGCAAACGCCGACGAAGCGATCGCCGGCGAGGTGGCGCATCATCGCGCGGAGAAGGCATCGTTTGAATGGAAGTTCTACAGTCACGATAGGCCCGCCGATCTGCTGTCGCGCTTGCAGCGACAAGGGCTCATCGCGGGCGCGCCCGAGGCGGTGATGGTGTACGATCTGTCGGAGGGGCCGCCGCCGTGCGCGATCGGCGATTGCGTGGTAACGCGAATCACGCGGCCGGAGCAGATCGAGCATTACCGCCGCGTTGCCGAGGAGGCGCTCGGCAAGAAATACGGTTTCACCTGCGACCGGCTCGCTGACGCCCTGAGGCGCAGCTGCACGCAGCACCTCGGCTACGTTGCGTACGCCGGCGCCGAGCCGGTGGCCATCGGGCGCCTTTACACGCACCCGCTCAGCGAGTTCGGCGGGCTGTATGGCGGGACCACGCGCGAGGCGTATCGCCGGCGCGGCTTCTATCGCGCACTCCTGGCGGCACGGTCGGCGGACGCCATCGAACTGGGCGCCCGTTATCTCCTGGTCGATGCGCTCCCCACGAGCCGGCCAATCCTCGAGCGGCTCGGCTTCCAACGTCTGACCGACACGGTCCCTTGCGACGGCCGTCCCTGATCGCCGGCGCGAATTTCATTGCACCGCGGCGGTTGATCCACGGGTCAGGGCAACCGCGTTGGCGCAGCGATCGCTTTTCAATTCGCCGAATCTGGCGCATGATGACCGAAATGCCCCTGGCCGTTTTTTCGGTGAATCTGAATTCGCGATGAACGAATGAACCCCAACGACCGCGACGATCCGAAGCAAACCGGCGGCCCAGAAAAGCCTTCGGGCGAACGTTTCGCGCGTGGGGTGGAATACTCGGTTGCCTTCTTCCTCACGGCGACGGCCGTGGCGATGCACGTCCGCTATTTTCTCAACGCCGGCGGGTTGTGGCGCGACGAGATTTCCAGCGTCAACCTCGCCAATAGCAATTCCCTGTCCGATGCGATCGCCAATCTTCACCGTGACTCTTTTCCGGTCCTTTGGCTCCTGGTGGTGCGCTTCTGGGAGCGCAGCGGCATCGGTGTTTCGGACCAGGGCATGCGGACGTTGGGTCTGTTGGCGGGTTTGTCCATCCTGGCCGTGCTTTGGCGGAATGCCAAGCGGTTTGGGCTGACCGCGCCTGTCCTGTCCCTGGCTCTGCTTGGCTTTACCAGCGCGGTCATCTGTTACGGAGATTCGATCCGCGGCTACGGGCTGGGCATGTTCCTGGGATTGTTGGCCATGGGCCTGATCTGGGAAATGACCCGGAAAGGGACGTTGGGGGCTTTCATCGCCGCCTTGATAGGCGCGTTGATAAGCGTGCACATGCTTTTTCAAAACGCCGTGCTGCTGCTGGCCGCATGCTGTGGATCGTTTGCGGTGACGCTTCCAAAGGGGCAATTCAAGCGCTGCGGGCTTGTGCTGGTCATCGGGTTGATCTGCGCCGCGTCGATGCTGGCCTACCTGCCGATGATCGAGCACACGCGCGATTACAAGATGTTCCAGGCTCCGTTGAACTTGGCAACGCTGATAAACCAGGGGAAAATATCGCTGGGATTTGTGCCCGACGGGAATGTCGCCACGGGTTTTAACGCGGTCCTCTGGGGCCTGACGGTGGCCACGGCAATTCTGCTGGCGGCGATCCTGTTGTGCTTCGGGGGCTTGAAAGCGGTGTCCGGTGAACGGCGCGACGCCGTCATTTTCTGCGCCGCGTGTCTGGTGGTGGGCGTCCCGGCATACGGGGCATTTCTGAAGGTCCTGAGTTATCGCTTGGAGCCGTGGTATTTTTTGGCCGCGATGGCGATGGTCGCCGCCGCTCTTGATGGCCTGCTTGGCAGCGTCAGATCGCCGGCGTTTCGCGTGATTCTGGCCGGTTATGCGGCGGGTTTCGCGCTGAACGCGGCGCTTCCCGTTTGGCAAAACGTTTCAGTTCGCCGGACCAACGTCGATCTGATCGCCGCGCAGGTCCAACGGTGGGCCGTTAAGGGAGACGTCGTGGTGATGTCGCCATGGGACATGGGCAGCACGTTCCTCCGCTACTACCACGGCCAAGCCCAGGTCACGGCGATCCCCCCGGTGCCGTCGCTGGCCTATCAACAATTTGATCTGCTGCTCAAATTCCTGTCCGACCGAAAGGCCATGGACCCTTTGATCCGCGATCTTTCCGAAGTCCTCCACCAGGGTCACCGGGTGTGGATCGTCGGCCATCACGATTTTCCCTCCGATCCGCCGGGTCCGCCTTATTTTCAAGAATCGCCGGACCCCGTGTACGGCTGGCTGGTGCCGTATTACCAAAAGAGTTGGCAAGACGAGGTCTTCTACGCCTTGCGACGCAATTCGCGCCAGGTGGTCCTGCTGTCGACCCCGACGGACCGGCCGGTCAGCCATTTCGAATCGGCGTCGCTTTCGGTGGTGCAGGGCTGGAACGACCGTTCCAAGCCCGCGACTAGGCCCCAATAGCGTTGTTGCCGGGCCTGGGGCGATGCGGCGGGAAAGACGCGGTTTATTGCAGAATTCTCAACGAGCGCGACGGGGTTCGAACCCGCAACCACCGGATCGACAGTCCCGTCAAAACTCGTTTTTCGCCTCGAAAATGCGGATTCGAGGACATACAGATACATGGAAACACATTGAAAGACAAGGAAACCTGTGTCGCGACACAGGTCGTGCCAGAATGCATGGCAGTCTCGGCTCCAGCTTTTCGTTATGGCAAAACGGCTACACTACGCTCATGGGATCGGACTGCTCGGAAAGGCAAGCCGAAATGATCCTGGCCAAAGTCGAAATCGACGGCCGAATCTGGCTTTTGCCCGACGGCGACGAAGCTGGCGCGCGCTGCGCCCACTCAATGCTGGACCAACTTTCGCCGTACCGGTTTGTGCGTTGGGTAAAGTTGAAAGATGGTCAGCAGCCGACCGATTGCACCGTTGAAGATTTTCAGGCGATGTTGAGCCTATGATTTCGGAGCGATCCCGATGGGGTCGCTTTTTCTTATCAATTATCTGTCGCGGGGCGCGCCAGAATGCCAGCCACCCGTGGACGAGAAGGTGGTTTGGTTCATGTAGCGAACTTACAAACCGTTATCCATGTGCGAGAAATTTGGCGTCCTTATCGTTGGTATTCTGCGGGGTCGCCATCGAGCCAGAGGTCGGGACTGTCACAACGCTGGCCGCGTAAGTCGTCATGACGGAACCCGTTGATTTTCCGTTCGCAATCACAGCTTTGGAAACGCCGACCGGCTTGGACTTCGAAGCCGGTGGTGCCGCAGCGGTTGACCTAGTGGTGACGGTTGCGACTGTCAAAGGCGCCGAAATAACGGCCGGGGCGGCGGCCATGTTCCTGGCAGCCGATGTGGTGGAAGTCGTCACTTTCGGGGCGGTTGCAGCGGCCGCCGGGGTGGCGGTCGTATTG
>Ga0187867_10003385_pt1 | contig 12796 bp, 9 predicted proteins | sample June2016WEW_13_1_FD_132976 | JGI IMG/M metagenome (GOLD analysis project Ga0187867, IMG submission 132976) | Peatland microbial communities from SPRUCE experiment site at the Marcell Experimental Forest, Minnesota, USA - June2016WEW_13_10 | ecosystem: Environmental > Terrestrial > Soil >... | reverse complement strand
AGCCATACCGTGAACGCGGTACTTGCGTAAAAGATTCAGAACAGGCTCGACGTAGATGCAGGTCGGCTCGAGAAGTTCCTCTGCAACCGTTCGGTTCAGTTCCGAAACAAAGCTGTCGGGTTTTAGGCCGAGTTTATCGAACATAATGCGCCGCACGAGGCTATACCCGTTTGAGTGCAAACCGCTCGAGGCCAGCCCGATAATACGATGCCCGACCCGGATGGTGGAGCCGTCTATAATATGGGAGTTGTCGACAAGACCGACTGCGAAACCGGCCATATCGTATTCGTTTTCTTTATAAAAATCGGGCATCTCTGCCGTTTCCCCTCCGATCAGGGCACAGCCCGCCTTTTTGCATCCAGCAGCGATCCCTGTAACAAGCTGTTCGACCAGGTCAAGGTCTATGCGCCCAAGCGCGAGATAGTCCAGGAAAAAAAGAGGCCTGGCGCCCTGTACCACGATGTCATTGACGCACATGGCCACGAGGTCTATTCCGACCGTATCGTGCCTGTTTGCAATGAATGCGATTTTGAGCTTGGTCCCCACTCCATCAGTTGAAGAAACCAAAACAGGGTTTTTCACGTCCTGAAGATTGAGAGAAAACAACCCTCCAAAACCACCGATATCGGTGATAACACCGCCGCGGTGGGTGGAGCGCGCAATCGGCCTGATGCGCCGGACAAGTTCGTTAGCTTTGTCGAGGTCAACTCCAGCTTCCCTGTACATATTTCCCGGCATGAGATCACAAACCCTTTCGAACAGTTGGGAGTGCACTTCCAGTCCCGTCCGGCTACGGCTCAAGCACCCCGGAAGATCAGGCCGGAAACTATATACGTCAAGGCTTTCCTAATGGATTTCTCAATATATCACGCACTCTGTTTTTTACAATTCAATTTACCCGCGAATGTGCATCCTCATCGATCAGTCAACATTGCCAAAACCTGAACTCCTATGTTAAAGGTGACCCAATCCCGGAGGTTAGGATGTCCACACTGAAGAAAGTCTGCATGACGGTTTCAGGATTTTTTCTCATACTTTCCTGTTTATCGACGGTTGCGGCAATCCTTGGTTCTTTTTATTTCTGGCTTTTTTTACGACTGCCGGCAAAACCTATTTTCGAGAAGAAGCAGTTTTTCATTCCACACACCAGCGCTTTTGGGGTCGCCAAGCTTTTACAGTCCCAGGAGGTAATCCGGGATGCGCGAGCGTTTTATCTCCTGGGCTGGCTTAAAAATTCCCTGCACCACATGCAGACCGGCGAATACGCCTTTTCGACGCTTTTAACCCCCGAACAGGTCCTTGACCAGATCATCAATGGAAGGGTTGTAATCCATACTGTCACAGTGCCCGAAGGGGCAACCCTGTGGGATGTAGCCAGGATTTTCGATCAGAAAGAATTGGCACCTCAGAATGAAATTATAGAGATTGCGGGGAAGGCCGAATTCGCCCGGTCGCTCGAAGTTAAGGCAAAGGGCCTGGAAGGCTATCTTTTCCCTGACACCTATCAATTCAAAAGGCCTGTCACGAGTGCATCGATCACAACGGCAATGGTCAGGCGATTCTGGCAGCGATTGCCCCGGGAATGGCCGGACCGCATGAAAGAACTTGGGCTATCCCTGCATGAAATCGTGATTCTGGCTTCCATAATAGAAAAGGAGGCCGTGGTCGATTCGGAGCGTCCCGTCATTGCCGGGGTTTTCTATAATCGGCTCAAGATCAACATGCCGCTTCAAAGCGATCCGACAGCGGTCTACGACATCCCGGGCTTTTCCGGACCGGTTACAGCCGCTCATCTGACGAGACAAAGTCCCTACAATACCTATCATATAAGAGGCCTGCCGCCCGGACCGATCTGCAACCCGGGGGCGAAATCCATCCGGGCGGCGCTCTACCCTGAAAAGGTTTCATACCTGTATTTTGTGAGCAATAATGATGGTACTCATCATTTTTCGGTCACGTCCGACGAGCACCGGAAAGCGGTTTCCCACTATTACGAGCAGAAGAAAAAGGCGGCTGAAGTCAAAGGCCACACAATTGGCGATTCGGTGGAAACCGTACCCTCGGAAGGAAGCGCCGAGGCTGATTCCCACCCGCAAACCGACGAGGTTGGAATCGACGCTCCTCGATGAGCTTGAAAATCCGGAGGTTCAATTGAGTAACAAGAGAGCAGTTGCAAGCATCATATTTGCCGCAGGAAGGGGAACCCGCATGACGGGGTACGGCGGCAACAAGACGCTGCTTCCGTTGATTCCGGAAAAATCGCTGTATCAGGGTTCACGTCCCCTTATCAGCGAAGTCCTTGATAACCTTCCTGCCGGTCCCAAGGCGATCGTTGTCAACTTCCTCGCTGAAGAGGTGCGCCGCGCAACAGAGGGCCAGGAGATCTCTTACGTTCATCAGCCGGCAACGAACGGCACGGGCGGAGCTCTCCTTGCAGCGCGCGCCTTTCTTAATTCCGTTGATGCAGACATCGTGCTAATCACTATGGGGGACATCCCCCTCATTCGGTCGGCCACTTATCGCGGACTCTTAGACATGGTTGGACGCTATGACCTGATGCTGCTGGCGTGCGAAAACAAGGACCGGGCCCAGTACGGCATGATCGAGATGGAAGGCCGGCGGGTCACCGGGATCGTAGAATGGAAATACTGGAAAGACTTCCCCTTAGAGAGACAGAACCGGCTCAGATACTGCAACGCCGGGGTCTATGCCGCGAGCAAGACTACCCTGCTCAGCTACATGGACCAGATGGAGAAGAGGCCACACGATGTCATAAAACAGCATGACGGCGAGTGGCTCACCATTAAGGAGTATTTCCTGACGGATATTGCTGAAATGATGAGTCAGGACGGCTTGCCGGTGGGAATCACACTTGCGTCTGAAGAAGAGGTGATTGGGGTGGACACCCCTGAGTCGTTGGAGGCAGTACAAAAGCTATACGCGAGGATCCAGGGCTGAGGGTCCACAAACCCAAAAACCATAGGTTCTATTAGTCTCATTGGACCTGTAGTTGCCCTATCCACCTCGCACTAAAGTTTGTTCCACCACTCGGACACAATTTCATGCGTATCACTCAATCAGGGATGAATCATATGGACCAGAACCTTATCGCCGAGGAATTAAAGAAAGCGAATGCCTATCTGGAAAACATCTTTGAGAATTCACCGGATGCAATAGGAATTGTCGATAACCGGGGAAGATTCATTAAATGGAACAAGATGGCAGCCGAATTGTATGGGTACACCTTTGAACAGCTCCTGGGAAAGTCGAGTTTTGACCTGTATGCGGACAGGAACGAGTTGGACAGAATGTTGGCCCACCTGCGCCGGGAAGGTTCGGTCAAAAAATGGGAAATAGAAATGAAGCGGAAAGATGGCATTGTCCCATTCGAGATTTCCATCAGCCTTCTGCGAGATGACGAAGACCGGACCGTAGGCAGTGTCTGTGTGGCGCGAGATTTGAGCGAAATCAGAAAGGTCCTGGACGAGCTCAGAAGCTCCAACGAAGAACTGTCGCAGGAGATCAGCGTACGCAAGAATGCCGAAGAAGAAGTGAGGCGGCTAAGCAGGCAAAATAAGCTCACCCTCGATGCCGCAGGTGAAGGGATTGTAGGTTTGGATGTATTTGGGAGGGTCACTTTCATTAATCCAGCCGGGGCGGAAACGCTCGGGTATGCCATAGAAGAACTGGTAGGAAAGGATTTACATGAACTAGTCCACCATTCGAGGCCTGACGGCTCTCGCTATCCGGTGCACGAGTGCCCTATGTTCCAAAGTTTGAGCAGCGGGAATAGACATCGGGAAAGAGATGAAGTGTTTTGGAGGAAGGATGGCTCAAATTACCATGTGGCATACTCGAGCACACCCATAAAAGAGAAGAACTACGTCATTGGGGCTGTTATAACCTTCCGCGATGTCACTCTGCCCAGACGCAAGCTTGAACATCTGAACAGGTATCGCGATCATCTGCAGGACCTCGTGAAACAGCGGACCGCAGAGCTGGCCGGAGCAAATGAACTGCTGGCTGGCGAGATAGAGCAACGTAAGCGGACGGAGGAGGAATTACAAGAAATCTCACAAAAATTAAGACTTTTTGCATTCTCGATTGCACACGATCTCAAAAATCACGCCGATGAAATTCAGCTAATCACCGAAACTCTCCATAAGCAATGCGACAATATCACTGATGAAAAACGCAAGAATCAAATTTTAAGAGTTTCGGAACATGTCTCAGCTTTGACGTCAAAGATAAATATGTTTGTGGATGCAAATGAAGCTCCCTTTTCAATTGAGACCATGGATCTTCAAGGTGTTGTTGAGATGCTCAAAGAGCAGTTTTCCAGCCACCTGGCTATACGCGAAATTAGTTGGCTCGAACCTGAAACCAATATGGAGTTCAAAGCGGATAGGGTCTTTTTACCTCTGGCCTTTAGAAACCTGGTGGACAACTCTTTGAAACACGGTGGAGAAAAGCTTAGCCAGATAAAGATCGGGTACGAAGAAACAAATGATTGCCACATCTTTTCGGTAAGCGATGATGGCGTTGGGGGGATGGCAGGGGCTGAGTTCGAGAATTGTTTTGGACTCTTTCAGCAGCATGAAACATCAATTCAGGTTGATGGGGCCGGGCTGGGCTTGGCAACAGCGAGCAAAATAGCTGAACGGCTCGGAGGCAATTTGCAGATGAAATCAGGAGCCCAGCGAGAAACCACCTTCTCTATATCCATTCCAAAAGCTCTGTGAGCCCTAAGCCCTTCGAGGTGTGGCGATCTTATTTTCGCAGAACTCCGTCGGTATAAGTCGGTATAAGAAGGAGATCCTGATGAAAAAAGCCTATGTGCACGGGTATGATTCCCGGGAAAGCATCAGGCTTCAGGACCAGGCTTCGACCTTGGATGCCCTCTTGCACTCTGACACCTCATTTCCGGCCGGGAGCCGAGTCTTGGAAGCCGGGTGCGGTGTTGGGGCGCAAACCTCAATACTTGCCCGCAACAGTCCAGGGGCTAAAATCATAGCAACCGACGTGTCCGAAGCATCCCTTGCCGAAGCTCAAAAAAAGTTAGATTCGGCAGGAATCACCGATGTCAGCCTGGTGCGGAGCGACATCTTCGAGCTGCCGTTTAAAACGGCATCGTTCGACCATGTTTTTGTCTGTTTCGTGTTGGAACACCTGGCAAATCCGATCGAGGCGCTGAAATGTCTGAAAAAGATGCTAAAACCCGGAGGCACCATTACTGTTATCGAGGGAGATCACGGTTCGGTCTATTTCCATCCTGAGAGCCGGAACGCTCAAAAGGCCATAAACTCCCAGATCATGCTTCAAGCCCGGGAGGGCGGGAATGCACTCATTGGACGCCAACTTTATCCTCTGCTGACGAAAGCCGGTTTCAGAAATTGCCGTGTTTCGCCCCGCATGGTATACGTCGACTCAAGCAGGCCTCATTTCGTCGAAGGCTTTACCAAGAACACCTTCACCGCAATGATAGAGGGCATCCGGGAAAAAGCGCTTGCGGCGGGAATCATGGACCGGGAATCCTTCGATAAAGGAATTCGCGACCTATACAGGACTGCAGAACCGGATGGAGTTTTTTGCTATACCTTCTTCAAAGCCTTTGCCGAGGCGGTGGTACCGCCCGCCGATATGGCCAAGCCCTGACTCGCCGCTGCCCTGCGGGGGCGGCGGGCCGCTCGGATTTCAACATGTCTCACTCCCCCTGCAATCAACAACTCTTCTCCGCTCTCAGGTCGTTAATGCTCTACCGGCCATTTCCTTCCGGCTGAACGTCGTATTTTCGCCTGCGCCTATCCCTATACTTGATAACCAAGTAATACACGAGTAAAATCCATACCATCGTACCCGCAACTGTCGCATAGGCGTGGTATTCGGCTGCTGAGTATATATACTGAAACTGACCTGATTCAACCAATTCGGCTACCCTATTAAATTGTATCTTCTGTGAAAAACCGGTTATGAGAAATACAAGTAATAGTTGGCCGATAGCTCTACTTGGCAATGGGTATGTCTTTTTGAGTTTATTTGCGATAATCCATGAATACAGTGATAGGATACTTATTCCAATCGGCAAGTAAAAACGAATTTTAAAATTTGTTGCGGCAGAAACCCAGGCAACTGTGATTAAAGCTGTCAGGGCACAAATCCCAAACCTTTTCAAACCAACTGTTGACCGTCTTTGCTTTGTGAGTTCCATCTGAGGTTATCCTTTCAAATCGGGATTATCTCAATAAGCGGCATGGGTTAGAATTTCTATTACTTGATCTTCAGCATCAGCTTGGATTAGCCGCTCGCAAAGCCCTTTTATGTCGGTCTCACTCGCCTTAGCCTGAATAGTGCGTCAACTTGACCCCGAACTGGAGTCGAGCAGCATTTCCTGGCCGGATTCTATCATGAAAAGCTCTCGGGATACCGAATGTCCGTCAACCGGCCTTCGCAGGTGCATCGTCGATTGCGCCGGCGTGACTCTGTACAGGTATAAGCAATGCACTGAAAAGGACAATCAATTGCAGCAAAGCGTGCTCCTCATGCCTGGTGTGCCTGTCGCATTGCCGAAGTCTGACGCATTAGACTTTAGCACACTGGTATTTGCGTTGATAGTCATACCGGTATTTATTTCCAATTTGCTCCGGGATCGGACAACTGGTTGCGGGCAAGGGATTTTCTTACACAAGTATCGAGCTTCGACGCGCAGGCGGGCCTCTGCAATGCTCAGTCGGATTGGGCCATAACGAACAGCGTCCCCGGCGGCGCATCGATCCGATCCGATAGCCACCTCACTTATTAAGGAATTGTTTATACCTTCTTCAAAGCCTTTGCCGAGCCATAAGGGCCGGAACTTCGACCTCATGGCCCGGGCTTCCCTGAGGGTCCTTAAAGCTTAGTCGAATTACCCTGGATAAGGAACGGCGGCCTCTTGCATCTTCTCATTTTTCATTAAAGCAAACGCTACCTCTGTTTCCCGCATCCTCTGGAACGGTCGCACCCGAAAATCATCTCATCCACATGAGCGCAGATTATGTGCCCGACGGTGATATGACACTCCTGCACCCGCGCTGTCACCGGGGACGGAACGTGCAGGATTATATCACAATACAGGTCCATTTCAGTCTCGGACGAGCCGCCCAGACCGATTGTGAGAACACCGTTCTCGCGGGCCCATTTGAGTGCCCTTATCACATTGGAGGATCGGCCACTCGTGCTTATCGCTAAAGCGACATCCCCGGGTTGCGCTAAGGCCCGCAGTTGCTTTGCGAATATATCACCGAAGTCGAAGTCATTCGCTATGCTCGTCAGAATTGATGTGTCAACTGTGAGTGCAATTGCAGGCAACGGAGGCCGGTCTATTTGAAAACGGTTTACAAACTCGGCCGCCAGGTGTTGGGCGTCTGCGGCGCTGCCGCCATTACCGAAAAGAAAAAGTCGGTGCTTCTCGAGGAAGGCTCGGCTTACCACCACGGCCATCTCCACAATAGTTTCTTTCGCCGCGCTGCAGAGCGCCTGTTTTGTCTGGATGCTTTCCTGAAACATCCGCTCTGTAGCAAGCAAAAATTCTTCCTTTTCGATCAGTTCCATACATTTTCCCCTGGATTGCCGATATTAATTAAATGGGAGAGCAAACGCCACCTAAAACTACTTGCCCGACTCCCGCAATTCGACCTTACCATCACTGCCACCTCCGTAAAGTGACTGAATAATAGCTGACCCAAAATTCTTCATCCATCTCATTGGCTATAATTGGGGCCAACTATTTATGTCTATTTTGGGATTCAAACGATGGGTTTGATTGAATGGGGTTTGAATCTCAGACTTGCATCCAATGCTACAATCCAGATCTGCAATGGGACAGGACTATTTTCCGTCAATTGATGTACGATCCGGCCTTTCGATTTCCAATCCCCGCTAAGACACGCAGTAGAGAAGATAGCCTTGGGAAGCTGTTTAACCGCTGATGGCAAAATGCAAGAGATCGCAAAGCTGATACCCGTTCTAAGGCGATATCCGGAGGAATTCGGACTTTAGCGATTTTTTTCCGGGAAGGAAATCGAAAATCCCGGAATCGGCAACATAAAAGTTCGCTGCAGCCTGATCCGATTTCGGGTTTTTCTTTCGAAGGTGATCACCGGTGAAGGATGCCAATAGGGTATTGCGTGCTGAATAAATGAAAGGGGAATACTGCCGGAGTGATTCGGAGAAATCGATTCAAAGGTGATACTAAGAGCACATGACCCTCTGCGGCCACTTACATAAGAGGATCGCAGAGGGTCTTGCAGCACGGATCGGGTGAATAACAAAGTTGCGAGAAAGAACCCCGGGGGCCGGGTTTCATCATGGTTCAAGGACGCCCGACACCACAACACTGTTGGTTCTATTTGAGTCAGGCACCCGGCTGTCAGGGTCGACCACGGCCATAACATATTGCCCCATAACGTCCGATTTGCCCAAGGTCTTATTGATCCTGAGATTTACCAAGCCTCCGGCTGGAACATGTTTCGTTATTTTAGAAGACCCCAAGAGTCTTGTCTTGGTGGTCCCGTCCGGGGAAAGATAGAGAAGGACCCGGAACCAGGTAGACGTCGTCACGTTCCCATTGTTCTGTACCTGGAAAATCCCCTTAACCGTATTACCCTTAGGGTTGGTATAAACACTTGGGAAGACACCGGTCAGGTTCGGAGCGTAAACAGGCGGAGCGGGACCTGGGGACGGAGCAGGTATCCCACTGGCATATTCGATGTAATTTGCGGCGTATCCTACCTGGCTCACCCCATACCCGATGCGCATGTATCCTGACTCGCCCCATGACGTACCCCAGGAGTTGCGAAGGATCCAGTAGCCATCAGTCCCACCGTTGTCATTCCAGCCGACCAGCACGACGGCGTGGTTGATACCGGCCGATGATTCATCGGTATTGAAAATACCACCCGAGTAGCCCTCGAAGTACGGTCCGACACAAACTGCAATTGAAACGGGTCCATAAGTGTAAATGGCCTGTTTGATTGCTTCAGTACTGGGGACGGGGGTGACGGAATCTATATAATTCCAGCCAGTCAGGCTATAGGGGTGGTTGTATGTCACCTTACAGGCGGCATCGGTCCCTGTATAGGGATCTTCGGCAGCGAGGACAGCCCCGGGGCCGTTGTTATCCTGCCCGGACCAGTCCATGTGGTAGTCGTGCGCAAACCAACCTCCGCCGCAGCTCCAGCCACTGAGATTGCAGGAAACAAGGTATTGTTCGGAAAGATCAACTGCTCCGCCGCCCTGTATAAGGATCTGAGACTCCAGAGCTCCGACTGTGCTAAATGCCCAGCAGGAGCCGCAGCCTCCCTGGTCCTTGATTGGTGTAACACCACCATTTGAACGCCAATCAAAAGCAGCCGGAAGGGCCTGAACGGTAGCGTCGAGCATCTTGACCGATGGAGCATCGTTTTTGTTCCACCCGGTGGGCACTTTGAGGCCGGTAAGCTGACGTAAGTCCTTATCCATTGCAGCAGAGTAGCCAACCTCGTATGTGCCGCCCTTTGCCTTGACCTCTTCTTTTAATGCCTGAATCTTCGCTTCCTTGTCCGGCGGCAGGGGATAGAAATCCATGGCGCCGCAAAGGGATGGAGTGGCGAAAAGAATCGCTGCGACAGCAATGAAGGCAATCTTCTTCATTTCAGTTCCTTTCGGTAATTTCAGATTAAGAAGTACTTACACCGCTCTAAAAGCTGCGCGAATCACGGTAATGAAATGCGAATTACAAAAGCGAAACTCCCTTTCGGCCTGGTTTGTCTTCAGGCTTCCCACTTCAATGGTGTTGGCAAATGCTTGCATTCGTTCTCTAAAGCGCAAAAAATCCCTAATTCCAATGGTCGTCATGTGAACGATTTTTGTTTAAATCTTTATTCAAATGGATACACGCAGGCTTAGGCAGAGCAAGTTTCCTGCCACCTTGTAGAGACCTGGCGGGAAACCAGCTCGTCAAGCATCAGGACCCATGCCGAATGTGGAAAACCCCAAACGAAGAAGTATTTTTAGATTCCTTATCAGGTGGGCTGAAATCCGGCACCGCAAGGCTCACCACTTTTTTGCAATTACGTCTTTGTGATCAATGAAAGGTGGTAAACTCAGGATTCTTCTCCTTTTACCTGCTCCGGCTGAAGAACTCTTTGCTGTAAGACCCGGATTTTCAAAAAATACGATCATAATCCGGCAGTCTCCGCGTTGTTCTCTAAAGGACTGCTCGTCGGATGAAGGTCGGCAATGTTCTTGTCTTGTTCAGATGAAAGAATAGGTTGCACCAAATCCCAAAAGGCAAACTGGGCGAAAGCGCAGGGTGTAAAGTCGCTGATCCAGGTCTCGGGATGTCGGGATATGGTAGCAGGAATGCCGGGCTGATGCAGAACCACCACGAGAGGCTGACTTTGCCTGTAGCTGAACCGAGCGGGATCAAGATAAGCAGACACTTTTGGATACCTGATAAAGTACCTTTGGTAATTGGGGCCGGCGGCCAACCGCAGATATACGGTCACCGGGCTTTCTGCGCCGCAAGCTTGCTATTTCGCCGTTACAGCAGATACCCAGGATACCGAAAGTGGTTTTTCACAAGAGTTGGTCGTGTCTTTATCGTCAATCGGATTATTCTGTTTTTGTTGAGTCAAGGCCTACGGAGGGGTCATTAATGTATAGGAGCTTTGCTGCAAACCATATATGTTAGGAGGGGTCGCTATACTACTTCCCGGAGATTGTGTAACTCTTCTATTCTCATTTTGATTCTGTCAATTCGCTTTTCCTGAAACAGGCAACTCAGTGCATCACTCTCGCTCTCGTAGAAATGATAATCGCCTGTCTGCAAGTTCCTTCGAATAACACCAACAACAGAAGGACCATCTTTAACCGTTATCTTTAAAAAGGGCGATTCCGGATCGTGTTCAAAACTCATTTTACCCGTCCTTTCGGTAAATAAAACAAAAGCAACTCACTGTATTCAATTCTAAGAAAATATGACAATTATCCTTGCGTGCGAACTTAAAACAACGCTTCGGAATTAACAAGGGGGATTTAGGACGGTAGAAATAGAGCATGCAACATACCTAATAATCCATAAAATAATAATATGTTCAACCACATAGTTCGATACCATATCCATGGGCTGATTTAATTTTCCCGCAGCCTGTCTCACCGAATATATCTACACCTCAGTGCTCGAGGCGCCCCCAGTGTTGCCCTATCCTGCGGGTAGGCAGATCGAGGCAGCCGGTTTTCCCCTCTTATGAGGGACCAAAAACCACCTTATATTTCCCTGATTTCGGTTCGACAAACGGGGACGAGTTTAGAGGCCCTTATAGACATGCATCAATCACCTGCTTTCCTTTGTCCCCGTTCGTCGATTGAAGTGTCCTCGGGACCGGGAAAACTCGCTCCCGGCCTAACCGGGGAATTGAATGAAAAAATTTGTTTACAAGTCCAATCCCAAAAAAGTATTGTGCCAAAGCTAAGCTGGACGTGACTATGTGACTTGGGGGGAGGGGGCTGGGAGGAACTCGCCCCGCAGGAAGGAGAAGTCTTGATGGCAGTACTCTTTCACCTGGGGGGGTGTGAAAGATCCGAACGGCAATGTTCTTTTCAACTCGGGGCTCTCTTTATTCTGGTCCTGGTTTTTATTTCAATGCTTTTTGCTCAGCAGGCCTTCGGCCAGGCCGCTGCTCAGGCCACAGTCGCATGGAATCCGGTCACCGGTCAGGTGGCGGGCTACGATGTGTATTACGGTGTAACGAGCGGAAACTACACCGCAACCTTGAATGCCGGCAACAACACAAGCACCACGCTGCAAAATCTGTCCGCCCAGACCTACTATATCGCCATCACGGCTTACAACAGCAACAATGACCAGAGTGGCTTCTCGCCGGAGTTGGTCATTGATGCCTTAACTGCGTCTGCCGGATCAGGCGGAACGATATCCCCGGGCGGTACTTTTTTCCAGAGCCAGGGTGCAAGCCAAACCTTTACCATTACTCCTTCTGCCGGCTACACAACGGCAAGTGTGCTCGTAGACGGAACCTCGGTTGGCGCAGTCGCCAGCTATACGTTTTCTAATCTCACCACTAACCATACCATCTCGGCAACATTTACAGCTACAGCCGGTGTGACCAGCTATACCATTAAAGCTTCGGCGGGAGCGAACGGAACGATTTCGCCATCCGGCCCGGTGACGGTAAACTACGACGGAAGCCAGACTTATACCATTACACCGGCTTCTTCCAGTTATCAAGTCGCCAATGTGCTGGTTGATGGAGCCTCGGTTGGAGCGGTTTCAAGCTATACATTCACAAAAGTAACAGCCAACCATACCATCGCGGCGACTTTTGAATCCATTTCCAGCTACACCGTATCGGCAATTGTCCAAGGCAGCGGGTCGATTTCGCCGTCAGGAACAGTTAGTGTCGCCGCGGGAACAAACGAGGCGTTCATTATTACTCCGGCCGCCCATCACCGGATATTAGATGTCAAGGTCGATAATGCCTCGATAGGCCCGGTTTCGAGCTACACATTCGCAAACATAACAGCCAACCATACCATTGCGGCCACTTTTGCGTCCCATGATAGACTCCATATACGGTCAACCGCCCGGGGGGACGGATCGATCAGACCATCAGGAATGGTTAGTGTCGCCGCAGGAACAAACAAGGCGTTCGTTATCACCCCGGCCGCCCATCACCGGCTGGTAGATGTGCTGGTCGATGGGATATCAACAGGCGCAGCTTCCAGCGGGGGATCGATAAGCGCGGCTTCCACTTATTCTTTT
>Ga0187867_10003382_pt1 | contig 12803 bp, 14 predicted proteins | sample June2016WEW_13_1_FD_132976 | JGI IMG/M metagenome (GOLD analysis project Ga0187867, IMG submission 132976) | Peatland microbial communities from SPRUCE experiment site at the Marcell Experimental Forest, Minnesota, USA - June2016WEW_13_10 | ecosystem: Environmental > Terrestrial > Soil >... | reverse complement strand
TACCCTTGGGGATATCCAAAAACGATAAAGGACAGGTCATTCCCAGGCGGGATTGTCCTTGAAAAAATCCCTGACAGCGGAGAGTAGTGCCGCAGGGGTCGAACGTGGTAACGTGTTCTCCGCTAGTTGAAGACCAGGGGATTTTTCCCCTAACAACGCCGCGTCGTCGCAGGACGGCGCGGCGTTGTGTTGGGCAAAAGAACCTTGATCTACTTAAATGCCAATTAAAACAACAAACATATTAAATACAATTTTCGAACGTTTCTCCATCGCGGCAATGCTGAGAGCAATCTGTGAAGAAATTTCTTTCTCGGCACTTTCCGGATGGAGATCGCGAATCATAGCTCGCAGTGCTTCAGGTTGATTGACAGCCCATTCCACCAAGAGGCTCGTCCGAGGCGCTGCTTCATACCGAACAGACCCGCAAATCCTCGCAATGCCGCAAGTCTCACCTCAACTCACCCAGTGATGCCCGCAGACCATGAAATTCCTATTCCCGGGATAGGATAATGGAGAAACTGCCGAGTCGTGTGATGCCTGTGCCGCGTTATTGTAGTTTGTGCCCCACGCGACCCGCCCGTGGAGTCCACCGTTGTTGGCAATTGGACATTCCGATCAGTAAAATATCCCAAAACCCTTTTGGGAGGATATTGGATGTCACGACAGACTTTGGCGCAAGCCATCCGCCTACGCTTTGGGACTTCGTCCACCGAACCCAGTGATCGCCAGCTCACTCAGATCATTGATATTATTCGCGGTATCACGCGGTCGCGCATACCGACCAATGCCGACTGGCAAGACGCCGTTAAAGCAATCTGCCCCAGCTTCGGCAAAAACATCTACGCCTCAATAGACAGATCCGACCTGAACGACTTGCTGAAGGAAATACTCGACCAAGCCCAATAAGGGGTTAGTGATGGCAACCAACAAGGAACAGGTCTTAAAGCTTCAATCCGAACAGAGTAAAATCCACGATGCGTACAAAGCGGCTTTAACCACCTATCGCGACCTGGATAAGCAAAAGACACCAGCCCAAGAACTTCGAAAGAAATTACAGGCGGTTAGAGACGAGGGTTCTCGCTATTTCAACCACTGCGAGCAGTTCGTTGCCAACAGCAATCTCCTCGGTGCCCATGTGAATGAGGCATGGGCTACGAATCTCGCGGAAGACTGCTATAGCCTTCTTAAAGCCCTTATCGGGCACAACGATGCGATGAAGGCGTGGAGTGCAAAATTAGGCGTATTGTACAGCCCCCCGGAAGACACGGCTTTTGCCGGTATGCAACGGATGGTGGTCTCGTATCTTCCGAAGGAAAAAACCGCCGAATTGTTGGCATTGTACGAAAAACACGCGCTGCCCAAATACGGGTTTAACAATCCGCTTCCGACAAAAAAGGATGGCGATATGTCACCTGGCAAGCAAAGAGATGGTGATGCGCAGCCGCCTAAATCCATCGCAAGATGGGTGGCAGGAGTTGTCGCGGTCTCGACCGGTGCAGCCACGATCTACGGATTATATGCAGACAAACGAATCGCGATTCTTGCGTTTATCTGCATGGTATTTGCGATCATCCTGTTACTGGTGGTCCAACGTGCGATCCGTTCAGTCGGAACACCGAGCAGCCAATTCTACGACATCATCGTCAAGGTCCTTGTGATTTTCGTCCTTCTTTATTTTATGGCAATAGCGATCGTTCTCTTTCCGGTCCTACGAAACTGGTTGAGCAAGACCTAGACGACGGAGTCGACAATGACCGATGATCCGAGACGAATTGCCGTTCGGGATAGAGATGCATTTAACATCGGCGTAGAGCGCCGTGTGTCTGTCCAGGCCGCCACGCAGTCGAACGATTGACCGCTATAGGCCTTCACCCTTTTTCTCAATGATTCGCCTTGGAGAATCGTCACGCGCAACCCCGCGCGAAGGGTGTGAATAATTGTACCCTTCGCGCCGAGGTTGTTTCGCGCTAGAGTGTCGGCATGGACGACACCACCACCAAATTCATCATCTACGCCAGGAAATCCACCGACGACCTTTCCCGTCAGGTCCGTTCCATCGACGACCAGATCGCCGAGCTTCGCGAATTGGCAAAGAGGGAAAAGCTGTCAACCATTGACGTTCTCATCGAGAAGCAGACGGCCAAAGCGCCCGGCCGCCCGGTCTTCAATTCAATGCTGAGCCGCATAGAAAACGGCGAAGCGTCCGGCATACTTGCGTGGCATCCCGACCGCCTGGCCCGCAATTCCTTGGACGGCGGCCGGATCATCTATCTCGTCGATACCGGCAAGATCGCTGCCTTGAAGTTCCCGACGTTTACCTTCGATCCCTCGCCCTCGGGCAAGTTCATGCTCTCGATCATGTTCGGCCAGTCGAAGTATTACGTCGACAATCTCTCGGAGAACATCAAACGCGGCCAGCGGCAGAAGCTCCGTAACGGCATTTGGCCTCTGCTCGCTCCCGTCGGCTACCTCAACGATCGCACCACCCGGACGATCTATCCTGATCCGAACCGAGGCCCGCTTATCCGCAAAGCGTTTGAACTCTATGCCACCGGCGAATACACCATTGATCGGCTTGTCGAGACCGTCAATGCCTTGGGACTGGTCGGCCGCAAAGGCGAGTACCTGTCTCGTGCTCACTACCACCGCATCCTCCAGCACCCGATCTATTGCGGCATCATCCGCTACAGCGGCGAGCAGTATGAAGGAAAGCATGAGCCAATCATCACGAAACAGCTCTTTGATGCCGTCCAGGAAACAATGAGCCGCCGAAGTCGGCCCAAGGCCCCGAAATACAAGCCATTCATCTATCGAGGTGTGTTCCGTTGCGGTGAGTGCGGCTGCTTCATCACGACCGAAACCCAAAAAGGCAACAACTATCTCCGCTGCACCAAGCGGGTAAAGAAGGATTGCTCGCAGCCCTATGTGCGGGAGGAGAGCATTTCGGCTCAGGTGAGGGACTACCTCCGCCTCATCGCTCTACCGCCCGAATGGGCGGACTGGATGATTCAGGAGATCGAAGCCGAACAGGATAAGGACACGGACTGCCGCCAGGACTGCCTGCAATCCTTCCGGTCACAGATTGCGGCGAATGATACGAAGCTTGAACGCTTGATGCAGGCGTACCTCGACAAGGTGCTTTCCCTCGACGAATACCGGCAGGGAAAGAATGAACTCATCGAGCGAAAGCAGGAATTGAAAGAGAAACTGACGGCCACAGAGGCAAACCGAGGCAACTGGTTCGAACCGGCCATCCGATTCGTAAAAGCCACTAAACAAGCCCTTTTCTTGACAGAAAACGGTTCTGACGAACAACGGCGTGATTTTTTGAGAAAAGTCGGTTCGAACCTAACGATTTCGAATCGTCACCTCTCCGTCGAGCCACGGAAACCGTGGCAACTTGTTGTAGATCAAGGTTCTTTTGCCCAACACAACGCCGCGCCGTCCTGCGACGACGCGGCGTTGTTAGGGGAAAAATCCCCTGGTCTTCAACTAGCGGAGAGGCCGGGATTCGAACCCGGGATACGAGTTTGACCCCGTATAACGGTTTAGCAAACCGTCGCCTTCAGCCGCTCGGCCACCTCTCCGGCTGGCGGGAAAGGTAAACGAATCCCGCGAAAAAACAAGCGGCGAAGCCCCTTTCGGCCCGAGGCCCGCCAGGGATACCCGCTGGTTATGCCCTGAACCGGGGGCTTGATTCTTCCCGACGTTGACGGCTTTGCGGGCGTCTCTTAACATTTAACGAACGCCTCACGGAACTGGATTCGCTTTTATCGGAGCCTTGATGTTTCCTCGACGCAAGACGCGCAAAGTTGTCATTGGCGATCAATCCCACGGTTTCGTCGGCATCGGCGGGGACGCCCCGATCGCGGTGCAGACCATGACTTCGGGATATACCTGGGAGATCGATAAATGCGTGGCGGAGATTCACAAGCTGGCGGCGGGCGGGGCGGACATCGTGCGCGTGGCCGTGCCCGAGAAGAAAGACACGCTGGCGCTGAAGGAAATCCTGCCGCGGGTGAGCGTGCCGATCGTCGCCGACGTGCATTTCCATTTTCAGCGGGCGTTGGAGGCCGTCGAGGCCGGCATCCATAAGATCCGCCTCAACCCCGGCAACATCAGCGACCGCAATCAGGTGAAAGACGTGATCCAGGCCTGCAAGGCGCGCAAAATCCCCATCCGCGTCGGCGTCAACGAAGGCTCCATCGTCGAACGGAAAGACAAACAGAGACGCATGAAGGAACTCGGTGGGGTCTTCTCCAACAACAAGCACGGCCACTTCCTGGCCATCATGATCGCCAAGCTCGAGGAATATCTCGAAATCTTCCAGGAGGAGGATTTCCACGACGTTGTCATCAGCGCCAAGAGCATCGACCCTGAATTGGTGATCGACGCGTACAAGGAAATCAGCCAGCGATTCGATTACCCGCTGCACCTGGGCGTGACGCACGCCGGCCCGAAGGAAACGGGGACGATCCGCTCGGTGGTGCCGCTGGGACACCTGCTGTGCAGCGGCATCGGCGACACCATCCGCATCAGCTATGCCAACGATCCCATCTACGAAGTCGAGGACGGTTTGGAATTGCTATACGTGCTGGGCCTGCGAACGCGCGTGGGAGCGGAGTTGATCGCCTGCCCCACCTGCGGGCGAATCCAGGTCGATTTGTTCAAACTCGTCCAGGACGTTCGCAAGCAATTGGCCAAGGAAATCAAGCTGCCGATCAAGGTGGCGGTGATGGGCTGCGTGGTGAACGGCCCCGGCGAATGCGAAGGGGCCGACATCGCCATCTTCGCCGGCGACCGGAAAGGAATCATCTACGTGCAAGGCCAGCGCGTCGCCAACGTTCCCGAAGAACAAATCCTCGAACGATTGCTGATCGAATGCCGGCAGTTCGAGCAGAGGGTGAAGCGCGGCGAGGCGAAGCTCGGCGAGAAGAAGGTGGACATCCTCCCGCCCGACCCGATCGGAGAACTCGGCAGCGGCTGGGAAAAGGTGGAGAAGGATCGACGCTCTTTGCCGGTGGTGAGCTGAACTCGGCGTTGGGATGGCGCCTCGTGGAACCAACTCCTGAACTTGTTGAAGCCCTCTATCGCGAGAAAGTTTTGCGCGCCCGGCGGATGACGCCCCAGAGGCGGATAGAAGTGGGCGCCGAACTGTCGGACCTGGGCCGGCAGATGATGCGCGAGGCGATACTTAGACAGAATCCAGCGGCAACGGAGCAGGAAATTCGCCTGGAGATGCGATATCGATTTAACCTGGCTCGCAAATTGGAGGACATTCCGCTGCCACAATCGGGGAAAGCCACATGACCACGCAAGAAATCGTTCGGAGAGTGGTCGATGCACTGGAACAACTCGGCGTGCCGTACATGCTTGTCGGGTCATTCTCCAGCAACACCTACGGCGTCGCACGAAACACTCAGGATGCCGATTTCGTGGTGCAGTTGGACCGAATTGGCATCAGCCAACTGGCGGCCAAGCTTGGGCCGGAATTTCAGCTCGATCCGCAGATGAGCTTCGAAACGATTACCGCCACGGCGCGGTACGTCTTGGTGGCGCCAACCGAAGATTTCAAGGTGGAACTTTTCCTTTTGAGCGATGACCCGCACGACCGTGCGCGGTTCGAGCGGCGACGACGGTTGGAGGTCCTCGGAGGCCCGGCGTATCTTCCGTCGCCGGAGGACGTTGTCATCACCAAGCTTCGCTGGTCTCGACATGGCAACCGCCAAAAGGATTTGAGCGATGCCCGCGATGTCATTGCGGTCTCCGGCCCTCAACTGGATTGGGCATACGTCGAGCGCTGGTGCGATGAACACGGAACGCGAAGATTGTTGGAGGACCTGCGCCGCTCCATCGGTTCCTTGTAACCCCATCTGTGAAAGACTGATATAATGTTCCGCGGAGAACCCTCATGAAACACGTCTATCATCTGTTCATTTTCGCGGTCGGGATTGGCTTGGGAATCTGGATCGGCGTGAAGTTTCCGTCGCAGGCCCAGATGGTCGCGACGCATGAGCAGGCCGCAGTTTCGCAGGCGAAGATTGATCTGCTCCAGCGATTCCTGGGCAAAAGCAGTCCGGACCAGAACAACGCGGATTTCAAGCAGATGCTGAACGATGAGAAGCAAAAGCTCCAGAACGCGACGGCGAAGCTGGGGAATTGAAATTCGATACCTTACGGCATCTGCGACCGGACCAGTTGAGAAAGCAGAACGCCGATGAATGCCAGCGCGATATCGATTGCCGCCCTGAACCGCCAGACGATGAGGCGGACGCGTGCTGATCGGGTCGCGGCGCAGACGGCCAGCATGAGAAAGCCGTTGGCGGCAAACCCGAACCCGGCTGCCATCAATACATCCAGGACCCGCGTGTTCTGCGCGGTATTCCTGAATGCGAGGAAGTGCAGGGTGGCCGCGCTCAGCGCGCCGACGATGAAATGACCCAGCCACCATAGGACGACGACTGGCCGGAGCAGGAGCGGCCACATCCACCGTTCGCACGCTGCCGTCAGGGCAAAAGGCCGGCGGCGGCGGACGGCGATAAGAATTAGCCTCGCGGTATACCAGCAGTCCAGGGTTATCCAGCCAATCGCCCAAATGACGATGATCGCGCGCTCGGGCGGTGTTTCACCTTCCCACTCGGAGGCGCGCGCCACCAGGCCGAATGTTCCCGATAACGTCACCGTCGCGGCGAAAACAAGGCTGAGCCAATCCTCAAAGGTCCCCACGACTCGAGCCAGGCCAAATCCCACCTTCGCAAATGTCTCGGCAGCCGGATTTGCGTCCATTTTGAGAACATCGGCCGAGTTTCCATTCCGCTTTTGCCCCCATTCAAATACTGCACGGATTGCGAATATTTAACGCGCGGGCGTTCATTTAATGCCGGGACGCGGTCATTCTAACTCCAGCACATTCTCGACCTGCCGCGTTGCGGCGTCCCTTGAATTGATTCTCGACGCGGGATTGTCGGCGAAGATTTTCGGCTTGCCGAAGCCCCGTTGGCGATCTCGACGGTCTCGTCGCCGCCGGCGTCGTCCACCAGCAGCACCTCATCCACCACGTCAAGCGGCAGGTCCCGGTAAGTCCTCTGTACCGTTTTGGACGATTACCCTCTTGTTGTGCAGCACCTTGTCCTGAAATTGTATTTGCGGGCGCCGACCGCTCAAGAACAAATCGCCGACGCCGGGTCGGCGGAGGTCAAAGGGCGGGAAAGTTGCGAATTTTCCTTCAGCAGGGAAATCACTTATCTTTGGCTTAACTCGGTGGAGGATGGGCGGATGAAGAGAACCTTCGCCGCGATGGCTCTGTGTGCGATCCTGCTGATCGCCTTCGCGGCCACCGCATGGCTGGCATCGCTGGGCAAATGCGCCACGGTGGACGAGCCGGCAAGCCTGATGGCGTCGTGGGTTCAAAACCAGCATGGTGATTTCCGCATGGACTGCGAAAATCCGCCGTTGTGGAAATACGTGATTACCGCCGGCGCGCCCGCCAAGCTGTTTTCAATCAACCGCCCGTCGCCGCAATGGGAATCGCTTTTGCATAACGCCAACGCGACGGCGCCCATCGCGGTGCAGGCGCTGTATGGCACGCCCGGGGTTGACGCGGACACGCTGGTGCGATCGGCGCGCGCGAGGATGGTCTGCTTTGGAGTGTTGCTGGGAATGGTGATCGGGTGGTGGGCATGGCGGCTCGCCGGGCACGTCGCCGCCGTCGTCGCCCTGGCGGCATTTTGCCTCGATCCGAATTTCCTCGGCCATTCGCCGCTGATCAAAAATGACGTGCCTCTGGCGCTGGCTCTAGTGCTTTTCATGGCCGCCGTCTGGCTGCTCGGCGAGCGCGCCACCCTTGGGCGAATTCTTCTGGTCGGCCTGGGCATGGGCGTTTCGTTCATGGTGAAATTCTCGGGCGTTCTGGCGGTCCCCATCCTGGCCGCCGCGCTGATCGGGCGATCCCTCATCCCGCGGCCATGGCCCGCAGGCCCATTCGCCGCCTCCACAGTCGCCCGTCGCCTGGCCCTTTCGGCCGGAATTTTCGCGGCCTGCCTGCTGTTGCTCTGGCTCTTCACGTGGGCTTGCTACGGCTTCCGCTTTCTTCCCTCGCCGCATTCGCCCGATCAATTTGCTTTTGACGATACGCTGCAATATTTCGCCAGGCATGAGGCGCGTGCCCAAAGTTTCGATCCGTTCCACGTTCCGCCCGCCGCAATTGACGAGTTCGTTCGTCGCTGGCAGCCGCCGCTTGGAGTCAAGCTCATCGAGTTTGGCAACGCGCATCATCTCCTTCCGCAGAGTTGTCTGACGGGCCTGTTGCGCGTGGACGCGGTTTCCCAGGCCCGCGCGACATTTTTGTGCGGCAAGTTCTCGGTTACGGGATGGTGGTATTACTTCCCGCTGGCGATGCTTTTCAAAACGCCGGTGGCGACGCTGCTGGGATTGGCCGCCGCGGGCGCCGCCTCTATCGCGCGGCTTCGCCGCCGCCCCGCGCCCGAACCCTGGCCCATCCTCGCCATTGTCCTCATGCCCGCGATCTACTTGCTGGCCGCGATGGCTTCCAACGTCGACGTGGGCATTCGCCACATTCTGCCGGTTTTTCCGTTTCTCTTCATGTTTTTGGGTATCACGGCCGCCGGAGCCTGGAATTCGTCTAACCGCCGCTCGCGATTAATCGTCTGGTTATTAGCCGTTGGCTTGGCGGCGGAAACCGCGTTTGCCTGCCCCAATTACATTGCGTTCTTCAACGTTGCCTGCGGCGGCAGCCGCGGCGGATTGCGGCTGCTCGGCCAATCCAACCTCGATTGGGGCCAGGATCTTCCCGCCCTGGCGGCTTGGCAGGCCGACCACCCCGATCGGCAACTCTATCTGCTGTATTGGGGAAGCGCCGATCCTCGCTATTATGGCATTCGATATATCAATCTCGATCAAAGCACCGCGCCTCCCGACCAGACCATTCCCGGGCCGGGCCGGGCGGCATATGCCATCGGTGCGGTCACGCTGACCGATCCGTTCGTCCGCAATTCGCAGAAAGGGCTGTTCGATTCCCTCCAGAATTGCCAACCCATCGCCGTTCTCAATGGCTCGATCTACATTTACGACGCGCCGGTGTTCGGGGGTGGAAATGTCACGCCACCTGACGTTCATTGATCCTTCAACAAATCCTCGAATTTTCCGAATGACGGTGGAGGGGGGAGATGCCTACGATGCGATTACATACTTAACCTGAAGGAGATTCAGCGCCATGAGCAGCACTTTGGAAATCGGAAAGAAGCTGGTGGATCTTTGCCGCGCCGGCAAGAACCACGAGGCCATAGATACGCTTTACGACGCTAAGATCGTGAGCATCGAACCGCAGGGAGGCCCAACCATGCCCGCGCGCATGGAAGGCTTGGCCGCGGTCAAAGGGAAGGCCGAATGGTGGGAGAAGAACCACCAGGTTCACAAAGCCGAAGCCGAGGGTCCCTGGCCGCACGGCGACCGGTTCATCGCGCGATTCAAATATGACGTGACGGCCAAGTCCGGCCCCATGGCGGGAAAGAGATTCACCATGGAGGAAACCGCTCTTTACACAGTCAAGGGCGGAAAGATCGTGCAGGAAGAGTTCTTTTACAGCATGGGGGGATGAGGGATATTGCCGATTGCCAATTGCCTATTTCAGGGATGCGTCTCAATGGGCAATGGGAAATAGGCAACTTTGCAATCCATACCCTTTCGTGCCTTGGCGGGAAAAATCCATTATCCTTTGGGCATGTCCATTCGAGTCGGCATTGCGGGAATCAGCGGGTACGGCGGCGGGGAATTGCTGCGCCTGTGCGCGGGCCACCCGGCATTTGAGATTGTTTATGCGGCCGGCGAAACCTCGGCGGGGCAAAAGCTCGTCGAGCGGTTTCCGGGGATTTCGCCGAAGTTGGCGGACCAGGTGATCCGGAAATGGGAGCCCGCTTCGCTGCCGAAGCTGGATTTGTTGTTCGCGTCGTTGCCGACGGGGCAATCCAAGGCGGCCCTGGCGGCCGTGCCGCCAGGCGTCAGGATCGTCGATGTCGGCGGCGATCATCGGTACGTCGACGGCTGGACCTACGGCTTGGCCGACGTCTGGCCGGAAAAGATTCGCCCGGCAATTCGCGTGGCCAATCCCGGCTGCTATCCCTCGGCCGCGCTGCTGGCGATGGCGCCGATCGTGGCCGGCGGTTTGGCCGACATCCGGCAAATCATCATCGACGCCAAGAGCGGCATCAGCGGCGCCGGACGCGGCGGCGGAGAAGCAAAGCTCGGATTCGCGGAGGTAAACGAGGACGTCTGTGCCTACGGGCTGCCGCAGCACCCCCACGTTCCGGAGATAACGGCGGCGGTCCTTCAACTGGCGCGGAAATCAGAGACGAAAATCATCTTCACGCCCCACTTGATTCCAATGACGCGCGGCATTCTGGCGACGTGTTACCTGGCCGGAAAGGCCACGACGGCGCAATGCCTGGAATCGGCCCGGAAATTCTACGCCGACCGACCCTTCGTGCGCGTGGTGGATCAGCTTCCGCACAGCAAATGGGCCACGGGGTCCAATCTTGTTTTCGTGTCCTACGTCGTGGCGGGAGACAACGTAATCGTCGCCCTGGGCGCGATCGACAATCTCGGCAAAGGCGCCGCCGGCCAGGCCGTGCAGAACGCGAATTTGATGTTCGGACTTCCGGAGACCTCGGGATTGGAAGGAACTGGGCTGTGGCCGTAAGGAAGTTGCAAGTTGCAAGTTGGGAGTTGCAAGTTAGAGACCATCGACTTTCACTTGTAACTTTCAACTTCTATTCTCTCTACCTTTGCTGCTCGAACACCCGCCAGCGCTGCGGCGGCCAGACGATGCCGACGACTCGGCCACAAAGCTGATCCCGCGGCGTAGCGCCGGGCTGGTGAGCTTCAAACGGTGGCCAGAGACGCGCGTCATAGGACATCCCGCTGTTGTCACCGAGAAGGTAATACTCGTCGGGGCCGAGGGTAATGGGCCTGCCCCAGCAGCCGTTGGCGGCAGCCATGGGCTCGGCATCAAGCATCGGCGTGTTCCAAGTATCGATCGCGAAATAAGGCCCAACGTTCGGCGGCAACGTGGCGGGTTTGCCGTTGATCAGCAGCGCCGATCCCGTGATCTCGACGGTATCTCCGGGGATGCCCACGATTCGCTTGCAGAGATTCTGGTATGGCAAATCCGCGCCGGGCGGAGCATTCACGCCGACGATATCCCAACGCTGGTACGGTTGTTGTCTGAAGTTAAGGAAGAAATCGCCGGGGGAAACGTTGGGGCCCATGCTGTCCGTCGGCGTAAAGCAGATCTCAATCCAATTGTTCTGGAGATATCGGATTGTTCCGTAGCATTCGGCAAGTCCGCACATTCCCAGAATGGCCCCAAAGAAAAACCGGTTCGACGCATTACCGAGCATGGGCCGCCGCGAGCGTTTCGCACAGTGCGACGCATGGGACATCTGGCAAAGCTGCACGATCACGCCGAGCGGCAGAAGAACGATCAGCGCGGGAAGAAATTGCGGCCAGAAGAATATAGATAAGGCGGCTACGGCGAGGACTGTCGCCACAACGCACCACACCGCGGCCCATCGCGGTTTGCCGGAGACGAGATGTCCCAGGCCCGGCCACACCATTGCCGCGCTAACCGCAAGAAACGCCCGGCCCCGCTCGGCCTGTTCGCGCTCGGCCGATTCGGGATCGCCCGACAGGTAAGCAATATCTTCCAATGTATAGTTGGGAGTCGGCTCCGGCATTCGAATCTCGATGGACTATCGGCCAATCCGGATGACGACTCAAGACGTGTAAGGAGAAAGAATTAACGCGCCTCGTGGCCGCCCGGGGAAACAGGTTCCAGGCCGCCGGATTTGCCATGCGTTCGCGCCTTTAACGCCTGAACCACGGCGGGAATCAGTGAAATGACGACGATCGCCACAACCACCCATTCGAAATGCGCGTGCACGAACTTGATCTGGTCGAAATAATACCCCGCCAGTGAAACCGTCACGACCCAGAGAATTCCGCCGCTGATGCTGAAGCCGATGAATCGCGCGAACGGCATCTGCCCGATCCCCGCGACGAACGGGGCGAACGTTCGGATAATGGGAACAAACCGGGCAAGGATAATGGTCTTGCGCCCGTGTCTTTCGTAAAAACGGTGGGCCTCCTCCAGGTGCCGTTTGTTGAGAAGCCAGGACGATTCGCCGCTGAAGATACTGGGGCCGATTCTTCGGCCGACGCTGTAATTGAGGACATCCCCGCAATTGGCGGCCAAACACAACAGAACAATCATGGGCGGGAGATTGATCGGCGACCCGGCCGCCGCCGCCAGCGCCCCCACCGCGAACAGCAGCGAATCGCCCGGCAGGAACGGCCAGACGACCAGTCCGGTTTCGCAGAAGACGATAACTGCCAACAGGACGTAAACGCCCACCTGGTGCGCCGAGGCAAATGAATTCAGATGCCTGTCGAGGTGGAGGAAAAGATCAATGGCTTGGTGGATCAGGGGCAAGGAACGTCCTGGAAAAAGTCTGATTCCTTTATCGGCGAAGGCGGGCCGCATCGCAAGTTCTTTCCGGCAATGATCCTTCCCCTTCATCGAACGTATAACTTGAGCCGATATACGGATGTGGCAGCCGGAGACCCTCGGCGGCCGGCGGTCGTGGGTTGCTTGATTATGGGCGTTACCCCCATACAATCGAAAGCCTCCCCGTTGCGACCGCGTACGTAACGCAGCCGCCTTTTTGGCCGCCGTTTTCTGTGGCGGCGATTTTCGGTGAGGGGCCGGCACCCAATCCTGCCGACCGATT
>Ga0187867_10003381_pt1 | contig 12809 bp, 13 predicted proteins | sample June2016WEW_13_1_FD_132976 | JGI IMG/M metagenome (GOLD analysis project Ga0187867, IMG submission 132976) | Peatland microbial communities from SPRUCE experiment site at the Marcell Experimental Forest, Minnesota, USA - June2016WEW_13_10 | ecosystem: Environmental > Terrestrial > Soil >... | reverse complement strand
GCGATCTTTCGATCCGCTGAGCATGTGACGTCTTAATGGACCCTGTAACCAGCTATCGCGCCTGGCCTAAGGCTGAGTTGCATCTGCACCTGGAAGGGTCCGTGGAGCCGGACACCATGCTGGAACTGGACCCCGGCCTCTCCGTGGAAGCGGTGCGCGCCATGTATCGCTTTCACGGCTTTCAAGGGTTCATTCAGGCGTACAAATCGGTGGTCGAGCGCCTGCGCACGCCCGAGGACTACGCGCGCATCACGCGGGCCTTGTTGCGGCGCCTGGCGGCCGAAACGGTGCAGTATGCCGAAATTACGCTTTCGGCCGGAGTGGTGCTGTGGAAAGGCCAGGAGTTCGCGCCCATTTACACCGCTGTGCGGCAAGCGGCGGCGGAGTCTCCCGTCGACGTGCATTGGATACTGGACGCCGTCCGGCATTTTGGCGTCCAGCATGCCATGCGGGTCGCGGAACTGGCGGCTGAGCGCGTGACCGATGGCGTGGTGGCCTTCGGCATCGGCGGCGACGAAGAGCGCGGACCGGCCGCCTGGTTCGGCGAGGTGTACCGGTTCGCGAAGGTTGCTGGGCTGCGGCCGACCGCGCATGCGGGCGAGACGGTGGGGCCGGAATCGGTGTGGGCGGCGCTGGAGATCGGCGCGGAGCGCATCGGTCACGGCATCCGCGCCGTGGAAGATCCTGCATTGCTGCGGCATTTGCGCGATCGCGGAATTCCGCTGGAGGTGTGTATCACTAGCAACGTAGCGACCGGGGCGGTGGAATCGCTGGAGTCGCATCCGGTGCGGCGCCTCTACGATGCAGGCGTGCCGATTACCCTGAGCACGGACGATCCCGCCATTTTCTTGACGACGCTATCGGGCGAATATGAGTTGGCCGCGCGCCAGTTCGGGTTTTCCGAAGCCGAGTTGCGCGGGATTGCGCAGAACGCTTTCCGCTACCGGTTTCGTTAGGTCAACGGAGCAGGATCAGCCCGGCTGCCGGCGCGACCAGCAGTAACGCCAGCACCACCCACGTCCAGCGGTTGCCGAAGTTCAGAGTGTACCCGATGCCGAAGCGCTTCTCGACCAGAATCGACGGATCTGCGGCATTGACGTAAACGAGGCCCCACTTCCAGCAGGCATCGGGCGTACGATCGCCCACAGGCGCGGCCCCTGCGGCGACCGTTGCGTGGCTGCCGCCCTGGCCTCCTCGCATCAGGCTCACAGTGAAGCCGACGATCGCGGTCACCAACGCCAAACCCCAGACGTTCATAACGGCCGCGGCCGGTTGGAACAGCGCAAACCATGCAGGACAAGCAAGGAAATACTCGCAAACGATCGACAATTGGACGATACGCCTGCGAAAGTGACGCTCGGCGGCGGCGCCCGCACCCGTGGTCGAGATGCGGCGCGACCAGTTCAGCAGTCCCCAGGCGAGCCCGGCCAGCAGCAGGCACACGAAAGCTTGAACTGCCAGGAAACCGAACACCGTGGCGGGCGTCGTGTTCAGCCACCGGTCCGCCCCGTCGATCCCCCAATGCACGGGCAAACGCCGCGGCAAGCGATCCCAATGGAAACCCACCCAGAGGCCCAAAGCGGCCAGCGACAACACCGGGAGCAGTGCCACTATCAGCCCTCCGGGCAGGCGCTCCCGCGGCGCCGCCAAATCCACTTCCAGAACCGCACTGGGCGCCGCGGCGTATGCCCGCACCGCCCGGTTCGCGCTGACCAGCCCCCAGAGATACCCAATCGCCTGCAGCAGCACCGCCGCCACCGCCATGCCAGCCGCCAGAGCCATGCCGCTCGCTATCAGCGTAGCGATCCAAACGATGGCCCGATACCTCCCCAGTATCCGCCGCGCGGCGGAGCTGCGGCGGAATTCGGGCGCAACCGTAACGGCGAAGAAAAGGTCGGGCCGGGTCAAGCCGGGCATGATGTGGAACAATCCGCCTATCAGGATAAGAAGCGGAACGAACAGCATGGTCTCCGTGGACATCGACTAACTCCTCTCCAAGGTCTTGGCAAGCAGCCGCAGTTCGCGCGCGATGCGGTCGCGCGGAAGGCCGCGGGCCTGGACCTCGGCCACCATCTCTCTCAGGCGGCGCTCGAAAGCTTCACCGGTTTGGGGATCGCAACGGTTCTGAGCCGTCCGCGGAACCACACGCGCTCCGCTGCGACGGCCAATCTCCAGCCACCCTTCTTCTTCTAATGTGCGATACGCCTCGGCCACCGTATTGAAATGGACGCCGAGATCGAGTGCCAGGCGCCGTACCGGCGGCAACGCATCGCCGGGACTCAGGTCTCCGTTGACCAGCAGAATGCGAACGGCATCCACAATCTGGCGGTACACCGGCGCCGGCGATTTGAGATCCACCCGCAAAATAATCATTGTACTTTGTACATATACACTGTACAATGAGGCTATGAAAAAGGCAATATGTATTTTCCCGCTGCTGCTTGCCGGAGCAGTTTTGGCTGCCGAACCGGTCCGCCTGGATACGGGGACCGGTACGCTGTACGGGACGATCGAGACGCCTGCCGCGAAACCACCCTATCCCGTGGTCCTGATCATTGCGGGTTCCGGTCCTACCGACCGGGACGGAAACTCACCTCTACTTCCGGGCAAAAACGACAGCCTCAAGATGCTGGCCGAAGGACTGGCCGCCCGTGGGATTGCTTCGTTGCGTTACGACAAGCGCCTCGTCGGCGAAAGCAAAATCATCGGGTTGAAAGAAGAGGATCTGCGATTCGAAGCCTATGTGGACGATGCGGTCCGCTGGGGCGAGTATCTGCGGAAGGACTCTCGCTTCCGGTCTTTGGTCGTCGCCGGCCACAGCGAAGGGTCGCTGATCGGCATGCTGGCGGCCCAAAAACTTGCGGCCAATGGGTACGTCTCGATCGCGGGCGCGGGCCGGCCCGCGGGGCAAGTCGTCCTGGAACAGTTTCGGTCCCGGCCGCTGCCCGCCGATTTGATGAAACAGGTGGAGGACAACGTCAAGGCGCTGGACGCGGGGCACACTGTGGAATCCGTTCCGCCGGCGCTCGCGGCGCTCTTCCGCCCGAGTGTACAACCGTACCTGATTTCCTGGTTCCGGTACGACCCGGCGCACGAGATCGCCAGGCTCAACATGCCCGTCCTCATCTTGCAGGGAACCACCGATATTCAGGTGAGCGTCGCCGACGCAAAACTGCTGGCGCAAGCCTGTCCGGCGGCGAGGCTCGTGGTGATCGAAGGCATGAACCACGTCCTGAAGGAAGTGCCTGCGGCGATGGACAAACAGGTCGCGTCGTATGGCGATCCCTCGCTGCCCTTAGCCGCCAAACTCGTCAACGAAATCGCCAGTCTGATTGATGGTCTGAAGGCGGCGAACTGACTTGCCGCCTACCGCGCGCCCACCAGCGGCAGCACCACGCGATCCAACTCCGCGTCGGTAAAGTCGCGGAGCTTCACATTCTTGTGCAGCGTCCAATGTTCGACGTGCTCGAGTGAAGCGCCGGGCCTCAGATGTTGCAACGGACCGAGCGTTTCCAGTTCCAGGAAATCGGCGTTAGTGAAGGTTTCAAACGAGCAGCCGAAATCCGGGTAGTCCTTCGGCGTATCCTGCGCGTCGTAGCGCTTGATGAACAGCCCGCCGCTCAACGAGTAAGCGGCCCATGTGCTCTTGTTGAAGCTGCCCAGCTTGGTCGGTTCGCTGTTGGCCGGGTCCTGGTGCAGCATCAGGTATTTGCGGGTGTAGCGCCAGCGGTGATCGGACAGGTTGCTGAAGGCCCACATTACCAGCGGGTTGGTGGGATAGAGCACCTCGGGATGCTTGCCGCGCGGCGGGAAGCCGTGGATGCCTACGCCGCCCTGGGCCATCATGGTGAGCGCCCAGGGCGCCAGGTCCAGCGTTTTCTTGCCGGCGTTCTTGATGCGGTGCAGTACTTCCACGCTCGTGCCCTGCGGCGACAATTTCACCACAATCTGTTTCTCGAGGCCGGTGAGCGCCTCCACCGGCTCAGTAACTTCCAGCACATCGCCCTTGATCTCAATGCGTACCGGGCCGTTGTCCGTTGCGTAGGTGCGGACGGCGTCCTCGGGAGCGGCCCAGATGCGATGTCCGCCGCGGGCGACCCAGGCGGGTTCGCCGGATTTGCCGAGGGCCTCGGCGAATTCCTTAAAGAAGTTTGGTCCGCCCACAAAAGCGTAGCGCATGATGCGGGGGCCGATGACGCTCGGCACGATCAACTCGACTTCTCCGTTGGTGATGCGGTAACTGTTGGGCCAACCCTTGAAATTGGTCTTCTCGATTTTGACTGCGGCGGTGGCACTCATGGTCAGCAGCAACAGGGATGCAGCAAATCTCAGCATACGGCCTAGAATAACAGAATGACGGAAACGTCCCCCTTCATCTGGGAACCCTCGCGCGAGTTCATCGCAAACACCAACGTATACCGTTTCATGCGGCGCCTGGGCATCGCCACACACCACGAATTCATCCGCTACTCCCAGGATCACCTTGAAGAATTCTGGGACAAGATGGTGCGCGAACTCGCCATCGAATGGTTCGAGCCATACACTCAGGTGTTGGACGCGTCGCGCGGCGTGGAGTGGGCGCGCTGGTTCACCGGCGGCAAGTTGAACATCGCGTGGAACTGCCTGGACCGGCACGCCAACGGCGTTGCGCGCGACCGGCTGGCGGTCATTTGGGAAGGCGAAGACGGCAGCACTCGCACTCTCACCTTCAGCGAATTACGGCGTGAAACGGAGCGGCTGGCAAAAGCCTTGCGCGCCCTCGGCTTGGCGCCGGGAGACCGCGTGGCGCTCTATATGCCGATGGTTCCGGAAGTGGTCGTGATTCTCTATGCGTGCTTCAAGTTGGGGCTCATCGCGGTGCCCATCTTTTCCGGTTTCGGTTACGGCGCCACAGCCGTGCGGCTGCAAGATTCGGGCGCCAAAGTGCTGTTCACCGCCGATTTCCTGGAGCGGCGCGGGCGGCCGATCCCGCTGAAGGAGAAAGCCGACGAGGCGCTGGCCCAGGGCTGCGCCGTCGCCAAAGTGGTCGTCTGGCGCTACAAAGGCGGCGATGTCCCGTGGACCGCCGGTCGCGACGTCTGGTGGCGCGATTTTGTTGCCGGCCAGCCGGAGCAATGCGCGGCGCTGCCGCTCGATTCCGAAGCGCCCGCGCTGCTGCTATACACCTCCGGAACCACCGGCCGCCCCAAGGGAGCCGTGCACACGCACGCCGGTGCGCTGGCGCAGACCGCCAAGGAAATCTACCTGACCTTCGATCGCCAGCCGGACGACCGCTTCTGGTGGGTCTCCGACATCGGCTGGATGATGGGGCCGTGGGAGATCATCGGGAACCACCACCTCGGCGGAGCCATCGTGCTGTACGATGGCGCGCCCGACCACCCCACTCCGGAGCGCTTCTGGCAAATGATCGAGCGGCATCGCGTGACCACCTTTGGCATTTCGCCGACGGCCATCCGGCTGCTGATGCGCAAGGCCGGCGCGGGCTCGGATGCGTTCGATCTTACTTCCCTGCGGCTGCTGGGCTCGACTGGTGAGCCATGGGACGAAAGCTCGTACCGCTGGTTCTTCGAGCGCGTGGGCCGTGGCCGGTGCCCAATTATGAATATCTCCGGCGGAACGGAGATCATCGGCGGTTTCCTTGCGCCGCTGCCGATCCAGCCGTTGAAGGCCTGCTCTCTGGGCGGACCGTCGCCGGGCATGGCCACCGACGTCTTCGACGCGGAAGGCCGGCCCGTGCGCGGCCAGTTGGGCTACCTGGTCTGCACCAAACCGGCGCCGTCCATGACCCGCGGAGTGTGGAACGATCCCCAACGCTATCTGGAGGCCTACTGGTCCCGCTGGCCCGGTGTCTGGTATCACGGCGATTGGGCCATCGTGGATGCGGACGGCCAGTGGTTTTTGCAGGGGCGGGCGGACGAATCGTTCAACGTGGCGGGACGCAAAGTGGGTCCGGCGGAGGTGGAGGCGTGCTTGATCGCGCATGCCGCGGTTTCCGAAGCGGCCGTGATTGGCGTGCCAGATGAGCTCACCGGCGAAAGCGTGGTGGCGTTTGTGGTGTTGAAGCCGGACGCCGCGCTCACCGACGTTAGCGGCGAATTGGCGGCGCACGTGGCGCGGTCGATGGGTCCCACCTTCCGTCCGCGCGCCATCCACGCGGTTGCGGAGTTGCCCAAGACGCAAAGTGGGAAGGTGGTGCGGCGGTTGATCCGCTTGGCATATCTGAGAGAGCCTCTGGGCGACACCTCGACAGTGGAGAATCCCGCTGCCCTGGAGCTCCGTGGGGCGGGCGTCCACGCCTGCGGCGGGTCTCCAGACCCGCCCGGGGCTTTAGCCCCGAAATCGGCGATTTAACTTCGCTCTTTTTGAAATGTGCGCCATAATACGTAGATCGACGCTCAGTAAGCGCCTTTGGGGATACACTGAAATTGCGTGCCAGGGTTCCGGCCATGTCATCGTTAAAGGGTCTTCCGATTCGGAGTCTCCGCGTAGCGCTCGGTATGCTGTTGTTAGCCGTCGCCGGGCGCGGGCAGTCGATTCTGCCGGGCTCCGGCCCGAGTGGCGTAGCGCACCTCTTTAACACCGACGCGGCCGTTTTGGAATCGCAGGAGCCGCGCAAGGACCTGCCCTGTACCGCCACCTCCGTCAAACCCACCCTCGGCTTCGACCTGAAGTTTCATTCCGGTTACGAAGTGAATGTCCCCTTGAAGGAACTCGCCGGATCGCAAAACCTCCTCACCATGATCTACAGGGTCACGCCGGATGCGCATCGCGACGAGCCGGTTTACATGTCGCAACGGGTGAACGTGCCGGAGATCGAAGAAAACGCGCATGGCGACGCCTATTTGCAAGGCAGCTTCGACGTGGGCGAAGGCAAGTATCACGTGGACTGGCTGATGCGGGACCGCGCCGAGCGCGTTTGCTCGGCCTTCTGGGATATCGATGCCAGCGTGCCGCCCAAGGACAAGCCGGTGATTTTGGACATCCCGCCGAACACCATCCTGGGCGCCGATAACGAGCCGTTCAAGGACGAGCCGCCCGTGCCGCAGAAGGCGCATGGCGCTCCGCTGAATGTGAAGGTGATTGTGAACTTCGCTCCCCAGGAACCTGCGGCGGCTGTTTTGCACCCGCTGGACGTAAACGCCCTGATCTCGATTTTGCGCGGCATCGCCCGCGAACCGCGCATCGGGAAGTTCTCGATAGTGGCCTTCAATCTCCAGGAGCGGCGGGTCGTCTACCGGGAGGAGGAGGCGTCGCGAATCGATTTCCCGGCCTTGGGCGAGGCTTTGCACTCGCTCAATCTGGGGACGGTGGACCTGAAGCGGCTCAGCCAGAAGCGCGGGGAAACGGAGTTCCTGACCAACCTGTTCACCGACGAACTGAAGACGCGCGACCATCCGGATGCCGTCATCTTCGCCGGGCCGAAAGTGATCCTGGACAATGGTGTGCCGCAGGAGTCGCTCAAGAAAGTCGCGGATGTGGAATACCCGCTCTTCTACATGAACTATAACCTCGACCCGCAAGGCGTGCCGTGGCGCGACGCCATCGGAAACGCGGTGAAATACCTCAAGGGAATCGAATATACCATCACCCGGCCGCGCGATTTGTGGAATGCATGGGGCGATATCATGTCCCGTATAGTAAAATCAAAAGTGGATAAGCGCGCGGCGAACGGCGCTTCCCAATAGCGCATGCGGGTTCAAACGTTCTCGACGACGGTCTCGACGGTGGTAGTTCTGGCCTTGGGAGCGTGCGTCCCTGTCTATTCCCAGCAGTTCAGTAAGGACAACCTGGCGCCATATATTCCCAGTCCGCAGGAAGTGGTGGACAGGATGCTGAGCGCCGCGCGGGTAAGGCCGGGCGAGATGGTTTATGACCTGGGCAGCGGCGACGGCCGCATCATCATCACGGCAGCGCAGAAATTCCAGGCGCGCGCGGTAGGCGTGGAACTGCGCGGGGATCTCTGCAAGTCGACCCAGGCGCGGATCAAGTCGCTGGGCCTGCAGGACCGCGTCAAGCTAATGCACGAGAACATGCTGAAGGTGGACCTCAGCCCGGCCGACGTGGTGACCCTGTACCTGCTGACCAGTTCCAACGAACGCCTCCGGCCGAATCTGGAGAAGTATCTGAAGGCCGGCGCCCGCGTTGTGTCGAACGACTACGAGATCCGGGGGTGGACGCCGTCCGGCATCGTGCCCATCACCGCCGGCGGCGTGCTCCACTACATCTACGTGTACGAGATCGCCGCGAAGAATTAGAGGCTCTTGTGGGGCAGGCCCTCGGCCTGCGCGGGGCTCTCAGCCCCGCTCCCCGCGAGCGAAGCTCGCTCATTGCTTCGTTCCGAGGAACCTACGTGCCCTGATACCCCCCTTTTTCATGCCCGGCTCTTGCTGTCTTCCTTGGAGGCGGCGAGAATCGCTCCCTTCCCGTCATTCGTTCGCGCACCGGTCCCGCCAATAAGAAGCTGGCGAAACCCATTGGGCTGCCATTCTTGGAAGCGGCAGACCGCGGTGAGGTCGAGGAGACTTCTTCAGCCGAACTCGCCCGAACCTGGGAGGGCGCGTACGCCAAATCGTCCAGACGCCGCAAGGGCCGAATAACAATCGGCCCGCAGGATTCCATCCTGCCCCACAAGTAACACTACAATAGTTGCGTGTCCCCGCAATTCGATGTGACCGGCGTAGGACTGAACGCCACCGACACCCTGCTCGTCGTCCCCCGCTTCCCGGCCTATGCCGGCAAGGTGCCGTTTGAAGAGGAGATCGTCAGCCCCGGCGGCCAGGTGGCCAGCGCCATGGCGGCCTGCGCGCGGCTGGGCTTGCGCACCAAATACATCGGCACCATCGGCGACGACGAGCGCGGTCGCATCCAACTCGCCAGCCTGCGGGAGGCGGGCATCAATGTCGACCATGTGCAGAGCCGCGCGGGCTGCCCCAATCAGTCGGCCTACATTATCATCGATCGCGCCACCGGCGAGCGCACCGTGCTGTGGTCGCGGCCCGAGTGCCTGCGTATCGATCCCGCCGAGATTACCCCGGACCAGATCCTGTGCGCGCGGTTGCTGCATATCGACGGGCACGACACGCCCGCCGTGGCGCACGCGGCGCGCATCGCGCACGGAGCGGGCATTCCCGTAACGGTGGACGTGGACACCATCTATCACGGCTTCGATCGGGTCTTGCCGCACGTGGACTATCTCATCGCCAGCTCCGAATTCCCGGCGCAGTGGACCAACGAGCGCGATCCTCTGCGCGCGCTGGAGCTGATTCAGCGCGAGTATGGCATGCGGGTGGCGGCCATGACTCTGGGCGCGCACGGCGCGCTGGCGCTGGAGAATGGCACCTTCCTGTATTCGCCGGCGTTTGTAGTCAACTGCGTGGATACCACGGGCGCGGGAGACGTGTTCCACGGCGCCTTCTGCTATTCTGTTTTGAAAGGCATGAGTCTCGCGGACGCACTGGATTTCTCAAACGCCATGGCGGCGCTCAATTGCACGGCCATGGGCGCGCGCGGTGGAATTTGCGGTGCAGCGGAGGTCCGCGCGTTGATGCAGCGAGCGCCCCGCCGCGAGCATCCCGATATGCGGGCCCGCATTGGACGCGCAGTCCCTACCACTTAAATGTTCCCGCTCAAAGACACGCAGCCCAGTTATTCGCGGCCGGTGGTGACCATTGCGCTCATTACCGTGAACCTGCTGGTCTTCCTGTTCGAAGCCTCGCTAGGCCCCCGCACCCTGAATGCCTTCGTCGAATACTACGGACTGGTGCCGGACCACTTCCAACTGAGCAGAATCTTCACCTCCATGTTCCTGCACGGAGGCTGGCTGCACGTGTTGGGCAATATGTGGTTCCTGTGGGTCTTCGGGGACAGGATCGAGGACCTGCTGGGGCATGGGAAGTACCTGCTGTTCTATCTGCTCTGCGGAATCGTGGCGGCGCTGGGCCAGGTGATTGCGAACCCCTACTCCACGGCTCCCATGGTCGGCGCCAGCGGCGCGATCGCGGGCGTGATGGGCGCTTACCTGATCAAGTTTCCGCGAGCGCGGATTCTCACGCTGGTAATGCTCGTCGTGTTCTTCACCACCGTCGAAATCCCGGCGCCCATCATCTTGGGGTATTGGTTCGTCACGCAGTTGTTCAACGGGATCGGCTCGATTGCGCGAACGCACCTTTCCCAGGGCGGGACAGCCTTTTTCGCCCATATAGCCGGATTCGTGGCGGGCATCGTGCTAGTGAAAGTGATGGGGGCGAGCGACCGCTACAATCGGCGGCGGGACCGTTACTGGGAATGACCCGAGTGACTCTCTACACGCGCGTGGGGTGCTGCCTGTGCGACGAGGCGAAACAGGTGCTTCGGGCGGCTCGTGCCCGCGCCGCCTTCGAGTTCGACGAGATCGATATCGACCGCCATCCGGAGTGGCTGCCGCTGTACAACGAGGAGGTGCCGGTGATCGCCATCGACGGACGCAAAGCTTTCAAACACAAGATATCCATGGACGAATTCCTGAAGCGGCTGGCGGCGCGCGCATGAGCCTGGACGTTCTGGCGATCGCCGCTCATCCCGACGATATCGAGCAGACCTGCGGCGGAACCCTGATCCGCATGGCGGAAAGAGGCTACCGCACGGGAGCGCTCGACCTGACCGCCGGCGACATGGGCACGCGCGGCACTCCGGACGAGCGCCTGGCGGAAGCCGAGGTGGCCGCCGGGCACATGCGCCTCGCCTGGCGCGGCAACCTCCGCTTCCCCGATGCGCGCCTGGAAAACACCCTCAGCGCCCGCATGACACTGGCGGTGAAGATCCGCGAGTTGCGCCCGCGCGTGGTGATCCTGCCGTATTGGGAGGGCCGCCATCCCGATCACTACCGCGCCAGTGAATTGGGCTATGAAGCCTGCTTCCTGGCGGGTCTGAAAAAGCTGGACGAATACTCCGCGCCGCACCGCCCGTACAAGGTGATTTATGCATCGCTATACGCCAATGTGAAGCCGTCGTTCGTGGTGGACATTAGCGGGCAGTTTGAGGCGCGCATGGCGGCTTTGTTGAGCTATCAATCGCAATACGGGGCGCAGGACGAGGGCAGCGGCTTGTTTCCGCAGGAACAGGAAATCCGCGAGCGGCTGGGCGCAACCGCCCGGTTTTACGGCAACCTGATCGGAGTGAAATACGGCGAGCCATTCGTGGTGAAGGAAACCATGCAGGTGGATGACATCGTCAACATGCGTGTACGCAGTATTTAGGCAAGAAGTGGGGCAGGCCCTCGGCCTGCGGCGGCCTCTCAGGCCGCCCCTTTTGGAGACAGGGGGAAATCGCCAATGCACTACGCCGCGCGCGGATCGGTTCTCATCTCGGTGGCCGCCGGTTTCTTGATTGCGAGCTTGCCCGCGCACGCTCAGCAGGACGATACGGGAGTGGGCATCGCCGCCGTTTCGGGAGGAGGGATCTTCGGGCTGGGAGCCCACGGATCGGCTGGCGCGAGCTTGGGCGCGCCGGTTTCGAAGTATCTGGTGCCGTTCATCGATTTCTCATATTCCCCGCTCACCAGCTATGCGTTCACCTATGGCGTGAACCTCACGGGCAAGGGTTTATACACGTCGAGTCTGCTGGATGTCAACGGCGGACTCAAGATCCGCTTTCCCAACAAGAGCGACTGGGTGCCCTACATCGGGCTGGGGGCCGGACTCCTGCGTTTGTCGTCGAGCACTTACTCGAGCGGTTTCAGCACCACTGCAACTGTCAACCGCAGCAACAACGATGCGGCTGGCAACGTCAGCGCGGGCGCGCTTTATTACGTCACTAAACGTGTTGGCTTTGGCATGGAACTGAAGGGCTATATGGCGCAGCACAACCGGTTCGGGCGAGCGTCGGCTGGAGTTTTCTACGAGTTTCCGTAGTGGGGCAGGCTCCCAGCCTGCGCGGGGCTCTCAGCCCCGCTCTTCGGCGAGCAACGGGCTGAAGCCTGTGCTACCGCGGCGCGTAATATCCAGCGCGCGTGCGCACCAACGCGCCGGGCACGTCCAAATCGACGCGGATCTTCCGGAAGCTGCCGTCGGCCGCCAGGTTCGTCGGCGTGTAGGCCAGGATGTATTGATTCCGGATTTCGTGCGCAATCTCGGGCGTGATATTCGAGATCTCCGCCACGTCGTTCGGAAACCAGGAGCGCCCGCCAGTCTGCTCGGTCAACTCGTCGAGCTGCTTCCTGGCGCGCGCGGCGCTTGCGGCTTCCTCGGCGCCCAGCAGGCCGATCGCGTAAATGATCACGTCGTTCTGCTGCGCGACCTGGACCAGGTGCGCCTGGGTCTCCACACTGCTGTTGTCTTCCCCGTCGGTGACCACCAGCAGCACCTTCTTGTCCCTGTGGGAGCTGTGCCGGAGGTGCTCGCACCCTAGCAGCAACGCATCCCGCATGGCAGTCTCGCCCTTCGCGTCGAGATTGCGCAAGGCCTTTTCGAGATCCTCGATATTGTTGGTGAATTCCTTAGCCAGCACCGCGGATTCGTTGAAGTTGATGATGAACACCTCATCCTGCGGATTGGACGCCTTCACCATGGCGAGTGCGGCGGAGGCCACCCGGTCGCGCTTATTGGTCATGCTGGCGCTGGTGTCGATAATCAGCCCCAGCGAGATGGGCACGTCGTCCTGCCGGAAGACGTTGACTGTCTGCTTCTCGCCGTTTTCGTATACCGTGAAGACGCTCTTCCCAAGGTCCCTCACGACCTTGCCAGCCTGGTCGAAGACCGAGACGTTTAGTACCACCAGGCGTGTATCGGTCCGGAACGTAACTTCCTGACCACACAATACCAGGCTCGCGAAGG
>Ga0187867_10003380_pt1 | contig 12812 bp, 5 predicted proteins | sample June2016WEW_13_1_FD_132976 | JGI IMG/M metagenome (GOLD analysis project Ga0187867, IMG submission 132976) | Peatland microbial communities from SPRUCE experiment site at the Marcell Experimental Forest, Minnesota, USA - June2016WEW_13_10 | ecosystem: Environmental > Terrestrial > Soil >... | reverse complement strand
TGAAGGGCAACGCGACAGGACCGTTGAAGTTCAGCACGTCGCTTGAAGCGGTGTCGGTGACGGTCACGCCGGTGAATCCGGAGAGGGTGATCTGCACGCCGTTCTGGCTGGCGGTGAGGTTGCCGCCGCTGGCGCTGAGGGCCACCGGCCCGGCGGTGCCGAGGTTGACGTCCAGCGTGGAACCCGCCGGCACGGCGAAGTTCTCCGCGATGACGTTGGCCGTTCCCTGGGCGCTACCGCTGCTGGCGGTGACGGTAAAAGTGCCCGGCGTCGAGCCGAGCGTGGCGTCGCCCGTGCCATCGATCGAATTGCCGCTGCCGGTGATCGCCCAGCCAAAACTCGGCGAGCTGATGGAGTTGCCGAATTGATCGGTGGCCGCGGCCGAGAACTGCTGGGTGAACCCGACCGGAACCACCGGCGTGGAAGACGGCGAGACGACGATATTGGTGGCGGTCTGCTGAACGGTGACGTTCACGGTGCTGGTGGTGAACAGGCCGATGGAATCGGTGATGGTCGCCGTGAAATTGTAACTGCCGGGTTGGGTGAAATCGGCGGTGATATTCTGCGCGGCGTTGGTGCCGTTGGTGTTGCCGGTGTAGGTGACGCCGGTTGGGCCGGTGTAGGACCAGGTGTAGGTGAGATTGCTCTCGCCGCCATTGTCGGCGCCCAGCACGCTCAGGGCGGTGGAGGTCCCGGTGACGGGAGAGGGATTGGCCGCCGCCGCCTGCGCGACGGTGGGCGCGGCGGCTATGGTGACGGAAGCCGAGCCTTGCACCGATCCCGAAGCCGCCTGCACCGTGGCCGATCCGAGAGACGCGGGAGAGCTGTAAAGCCCCGAGGAATTCACGCTCCCGATGCCGCTGGTCACGGACCAAGTGAAGGTCGGCTGACTGCTCAGCGCGTTGCTGAACTGGTCGTACGCGGTGGCCGAGAATTGTTGATTGGAATTTTCGCCAATCGTTGCCGTGTTCGGATTGACCGCGATTGAAGTCACGGTTTGATTGACCGTGACGGCAATGCTGGTGGGGGTGGAATAATTACTCGCATCGGTAATCGTCGCGGTGAAGTTGTAGCTGCCGGCCTGGGTGAAATTGGCGGTGATATTTTGCGCGGCGTTGGTGCCGTTGGTGTTCCCGCTGTAGGTGACGCCGGTTGGGCCGGTGTAGGACCAGGTGTAGGTGAGTCCCGAGCCGGAGCCGTCTTCGCTGCCAAGCGCGCTCAAGGCGGTCGAGGTTCCCGTGACCGGATTGGGATTTGCCGCGGCGGCGTTCACAATTGAAGGTCCGAAGCCCACGGTGACGTTGGCGAACGTGGCGCTGGTGAGCTGGGAATTGTAATTGGCGGTGGCGGCCAGCCCGACGTTGGCGGTCGCGGGCATCGCGGCGATGGAGACTGTCGTGCCAAGTTGAGTCCAGCTGGCGCCGTTAGAACTATAGTAGCCGCCGAAGCTGCTTCCGCTGCGAACGATTTCAACGTACTCCGAACCGACGGGCACGCTGGCGAGGGAGACGGCGGACACGGCGCCGCCGGTGGTAGTGCGATATTCGAACACCAGGCTATTGCCCGCTGTTTGGACCATTGCGGCGAAGCGGTCGTTGTCGTCGGTGCTGCTGCGGACCATGACGCCGGCGAGTGGAGTACCGTTGCCCTCATCAGCGTTGGTCAAGCTGAGGAGTTGAGCGGAAATGGCCACGCTGCCGCTGATGGGCTCGTAGGCGAAGTTGAATTGATCGTTGGTCGACTCGGTGATGGTTCCGGTCGCCGCCGCCAATCCGGCCGTGGGGATATACTCGAAGGTCGTCGAATTGACGATGGCTGAAACGGCGAAAGTCCCGTCGTAAGCGGCAGAAGTAGCGCCCGAAATAGTTACAAGATCGCCAACATGAAGGCCATTGGCGGTGGCGGTAACGGCGGTCGCATACCACGGCCCCGTGGATAGCGTGGTATCGGTTAAGGAGGTGATCGAAAGAGTGCTTCCCGTAAGGCCCGCCCCGCCGCCGTCCAAAATCCAGTTGTTGACGGTCGTGCCGGTGGAAAGCGTCGTGGAACTTGTCGCCCAGCCCGGATTGCCGGGCGTGTAAATGTCCGTATCAACCCAGTTGGCCGGCAAACTGCTGGTGGGATTCCCCATGATAATCCCGCGGCCATTGATGCCGATGTAGAGGCGTCCAAAAACCTTGGGGTCCGCGGCGAAAGTCTGGAGGATTCCGCCCCATTGGTGGTTGACGTCGTTCAATTGGACCCAGGTGCTTCCACCGTCATCGGAGCGGTAGACGCCGAGGAAACTGCCGATTGTGCCGAAGACATAGATAGCCGGCGTGGTTTGCCCGGGGGCTGGGGCGCCCAGGGCCATGACGCCGTTTGTGGATGCAAGGGATGAATTTACCTCCGTGACGGTTGCGCCGAAATTGGAGGAATGATAGAGGCCACCGGAAGCGGCGATCCAAAGATCGCCGGTAACAAAGGGGTTCACGGTCATGTCGCCGCCGCTGGGCGCCGAGGCTGTTTCCAAGTTGAACGAGACGCCGCCATTGCTGCTGAAATATACGTCGGCGCCGACGTGATAGTAGAAATCGCTGGCATTCAGGCGGTCGGCGATGATCTGGCCGTTGGCAGCCATGCCGCCCCCGGAGGCCGTCCATGTCGTACCATCGTTGGTCGAATAATAGGGCGCCTGTCCCGACTGGGCCCAGACGATGGTCGAACCGTTGGCGGAGACCGCAACCGTATCGTTGCCGTAGTTGTTGTCGGTGCCTGGGCTGTTGGGGAACACTTGGAAGGTCTGGCCATCGTTGGTGGAGTACGCGCCGTATTTACCAGAGGTTGGCGCGCCGACGATTGCGATGACATTGTCGGCGTCGTCGACGTTGTTGGCGCTGCCGTAATAGTTGGCGGCACCCTGGGCAGGCGAGAAGGTGAGCGTTGTATGAGCGAATCCGAAAATGTCGCCCATGGCACTGAACAACGGAACGCCCGCCGATGCGGTGGCCACACCGCCAACGGCGGTGAACTCAATGCCATCGTTGGGGAAATACCAACTGTTGGCGGCGGTCAAGGTCGTGTTGGCGCCGCCATTACTGAGGTTGTTGGTGGCCCAAATTCCCTCGCCGGTGCCGTACATCAGTTGATTTGAGTTGAAGGGGTTGATGGCGATGGCTCCGACCCAATTGCTGATGCCGTCGCCGGAGTCATAGGCGTAGGGGGCGCTGGAGGCATTACGTGTTTGATTAAATCCGCCATAGCCGGAATCTTGCGCCGTGGCGGTGCTGAGGGGTTTATACCAGGTCGGGGTGGCGGCGTTGGCGTTGACCGTTCGCCACATCGTATCGGGGCCGCCATAGTCATTGAACGACGCGACCACAATGGTGTTGGGATTTTCGGGATCGGCTGCGACGCCATCGTACCCCCAGCCGCTCGCGGCGACCGGAGAGATATTGGCCCAGACGGAAGAGGAAATGTTGTAGCGATACACTCCACCGCCCGTAAGAGTTCCGCCAGGCGTTTCGGCGTTGGCGTAACCGAGATATAAATATCCATTGGAAAGCACGGCATGACCGGGGAGATATCCCGAGGGCGCCGTTCCGGTGCCCGTGATCTGCGCCCAGGAAGTGCCGCCGTTGGTCGTTTCATAGAGACTCGTATTGTTGGCGGAAGCCGAGTCGTCGCCGACATAAATTGTTTGGCTTGGACTGCCCACTGTGCCGGCGGTGTTGAAGAGCACAAAAGTCGTGCTGGACGGAGTGAAACTGTTGATCTTGCTGAACGAATGGCCGGCGTTGGTGCTTTCCCATAGACCGTCGTTGTTCGATCCCAAAAATACGATGTTGCTGTCGTTGGGATCGACCTGGATTTGTTCACCATCGCCGCGGCCGTTGGAGTTGCCGCCGACGTAGAAACTTAAATTGGTCTGTCCCCAGGTTTGTCCGCCGTTGGTGGAGTAGAAAACGGCTCCGTTGGTTCCGGAATATTCGCCGACGTCGGCGTAAATGTTGTTGGAGTTTTCCGGATCGATGGCGAAGCTCAGGCAGCCGATTTCCTGGGATTGGGTGCCGTTGCCCGAGCCGCCGGTATTATTGCCGACGAAATCCAGCAACTGCGTCCAGGTTGAGCCATCGTTTGTAGTTTTATACAAACCGCCGATGTCGGTGCGCGCATAGATCGTGTTTTGGTTGTGAGGGTCGTAAAAGATGCCATCAACGAACCCCCCCGCTCCGATGTTGACGTTTTCCCAGGTGTAGGCGGCGGTGGTGAGATAGAGCCGATTCTCCAGCGGTTCAATAGACGACGCACGGCATATGGCTCGAATCCCCGGTTTTCTGTGAAGAGAATGACCCCGCCAGCGCTCCCTGGGCTTCGAACTCATAACCGCCTCCTCGAACTACCCGAAACAAACTGGGAACCATCTGGCAACGTCCAGATTGCGGCGACCCGCCGGTCGACCGCAAATCGACTATACCATCATTTTCCCGCGTATAAAGCGTTTTCTGAACGGAATAATTCCACTGGCGTCGGAAATAAACCGGAAAATCCACGTTTGTGCCAAGCGAATCGGCCCCCGCCCCATCCAGCGGGACTGATCGGCTAACAACACATCAGAATTGTGCGCCCGCCAAGCGCTGAGACGGCATTCGCAATCGAAAAACCGATCATATTTTTATGTCCCGTTACAGCAAGCGGTTTCCCACGAAATCGGTCATAATTACTTAATGGGCATAATGTTGCACGAAGTCGATCGGATTCCTTTCAAAATATGCTGCCACGCCTCAATTTTTTGTTTGACATTCCGACAATAAAGGGTAGATTTGCGTCTGTGCAGCAAGCGGTTGTTGCAGTAGAGGTGGGTCAAATCTTCGGGTTTCCGTGCCCTGCCAGCAGGCAAATACGGAGGAGGCTGGAAATGTTGAAGCATAATTTCAAGGTTAAAACGATTGGTCTTTTGACTGGCCTTGCCGCTCTAGGGTGGGGCGTCGGTCAAGCCGGTGCCGCAGTCATTACGGTAAGCGATGCAGCGCCTATTTCGAGCGCTCTTTCGAATCCTTATAATCCTGCCAACTCCCCGTCTCCGAGCGGATATCAAGACTACACGAACAACGGCAGCAGTGGCGGTAGCCCCACTGTCCATGGTGGCATCGGTGAGACCTTTACCATACCCTCCGGTGGCCTGACGATTAGCTCGATCACCGTTAAGACCACGTCGGGTGCCGGGTATTACAATGGCAACACCATTGCCGCATCGAATTGGTTTATCGATATCGGCGCGGTGTTCACCAACAACCCGAACCCCGGGTATCAGAGCTACGATGGTGGTGTGACTTACCAACCGACGAAAACCTTCCCGGTTGACGACGAATCATCGACCGGAGCCGCGGCGATTCAGAGTGATTTCAGCAGCGGCGACAGCACCGAGTACATCACGTTCACCCTTGCCAATCCCGTCGTTTTGGCCGGTGGCTCGCAAACGGCCTACAACTTTTCAGTTCTCACGGACTATGATGTCTACGTCCCGTTTGCCGTGACCGGAGGCAATGCTTATGCCGCTGGAGGCGACAGCGTCTCCACGTACAATTCGTACAACGACAGTACCAGCGGCCTTGGACTTCAGACCGTCGATACAAGCAATCTTGACAAAGTGTTCTACATCAATGCCGCTTTTGCACCCATTCCGGAGCCCGCCTCGATTAGCCTCTTGGGGCTCGGCGTCCTCGGACTGCTTCATCGCCGGCGTCATGCCTGATCGTGGAGGTTCATCCTCCTCGACCTTCGATATCCTATTGCAGATAAGCGGGCGAGTCGCATAATGACTCGCCCGCGTTCTTTATCGCATAAAGGCACAGGCAATGAAATTCAGTCACGGTGTTTGGAAATGGGCCGAGGGAATTTCGCCGATCTGCGTCCGCAGGGTCACGGAATACAAACTGGAGCGCGATTCGCTCTGGGTCGCCGCCGTCGATCGAAGCGGAACCGATCCGTCAGACCGTTTCGAAGGCCTCGTCCTTCAACTCCATATTACCTCTCCCATGGCCGATGTGATCCGCGTGCGGATCGTGCACCACGATGTGAACGCTCGTCGCGACGTGAAGCCGGAATTGGATTACTCCCTGTCAGCTTCCCACGTCAAGATTGTGGATTTGCCCGATGAGTTGACCTTCACCAGCGGCCGATTGACGCTGCGAATCTGCAAGAGCAAATGGTCGATGCAGTTCGAGGACGGCTCAACGATCATTACCGGAGGCGCCTGGGATAGTCTGGGACAGATGACCAACCGCACCGGCGGCCGATGGCTGATGCAGCGACTGCGAATGGGGGTGGGCGAATGCCTCTACGGCCTGGGCGAGCGGTTTGGCCCGATTGCCAAGAACGGCCAGAGCATTTCCATCTGGAACGAAGACGGCGGCACCGGAAGCGATCTGGCTTACAAGAATATCCCGTTCTTCATTTCCAATCGGGGGTATGGAATCCTGGTCAATTCGAACGCCCGCGTGGATTTCGAAATCGGCACCGAACGGGTCTCGCAGGTCCAGTTCAGTGTCGCCGAGGAAGAGCTTGATTTCTATGTCTTCCGCGGGCCGGATCCGAAGCAGGTCCTGGAGAAGTATACGCGGCTGAGCGGCCGCCCCGCCCTGCCGCCGGCCTGGTCGTTCGGGCTTTGGCTCAGCACGTCTTTCACGACGCATTACGACGAAAAGACCGTCAATGAATTCGTCGATGGCATGGCCAAGCGAGGAATCCCGCTCAGCGTGTTCCATTTCGACTGTTTCTGGATGAAGGAACGACACTGGTGCGATTTCGAATGGGATGCCCAGGCGTTTCCCGATCCGGCCGGCATGCTTCGCCGGCTCAAGAGCAAGGGGTTGAAGGTCTGCGTTTGGATCAACCCGTATATCTCACAGCTTTCCAAACTGTTCCGCGAGGGGGCAGAGAGCGGTTATTTTTTGAAAACGCCCGATGGGCGGGTGTTTCAGCGCGACGCATGGCAACCGGGCATGGCGCTGGTGGATTTCACGAATCCCCAGGCGGTGGAATGGTATTGCTCAAAGCTTCGCCGGCTTCTGGAAATGGGCGTTGACTGCTTCAAGACCGATTTCGGGGAATGGATCCCGGAAAACGTGGTTTATCACAACGGGTCGAACCCGGCGTTGATGCACAATTATTACAGTTATCTCTACAACAAGGCGGTATTTGAGTTGCTGGAAGATTTCCAGGGCAAAGGCAACGCGATCGTGTTCGCGCGCTCGGCCTCCATCGGATGCCAAAAGTTCCCCGTGCACTGGGGAGGAGATTGCGACGCGACGTGGGAATCGATGGCCGAGGACCTGCGAGGCGGTCTCAGCTTCTGTGCTTCCGGGGCGGCATTCTGGAGTCACGACATCGGCGGATTTTCCGGCACCGCCAACGCCGCCCTGTACAAGCGCTGGGTGGCGTTCGGGCTTTTGTCAACCCACAGCCGGCTGCATGGAAGCTCTTCCTACCGCGTCCCCTGGCTTTTTGACGAAGAATCCGTCGCGGTCATGCGGCACTTCACCCAATTGAAGAACCGGTTGTTCCCCTACATTTACGCGGCATCGCATGATGCCCACAACCACGGCTGGCCCGTCATGCGGGCGATGGTGTTGGAATTTCCGGACGATCCGGCATGCGCGCACCTCGATCGTCAATACATGCTCGGCTCGTCGCTGCTTGTGGCGCCGGTGTTCCGCCAGGATAACGTCGCCGAATATTACGTGCCGGAGGGGCGCTGGACAAACTTTTTCTCCAGCGAAGTCATCGAGGGCGGCAGGTGGCGGCGCGAATCGATCGACTTCATGCACGTGCCTTTGCTCGTCCGCGAGAATACCGTTCTTCCCATCGGCGGCGACGCGGAAAAACCAAACTGGAAATCGAGCGACGAGTTGACCCTGCAATTGTTTCAGATCGCCGATGGCGCCGACGTTTCAATTTCCGTGCCGGCGACCGACGGTCCGCATCCGATGGTGTTCCGTTGCCAGCGCACCGGCGCGAAATTCGCGCTGAGCTGCGACGGTCGCGCCAAAGACGTGAAGGTGCAGTTGCCGCCGCGCCGCTTCGTTGGGGAAATCAGCAACGGAAAACCGTGCGGCTCAGCCCCGGAAGCTCCCCTTATTAGCTGGACCGACACGGCCAAGCCGCTGACGTTTTCGTTGAAGAATTGACCAAACACCAGTTGCCGTTCCTCCGTGAAACCGCTCCATTCCAGCAAACGCTTTCTGCGTTACAAATTCGCGATTTTTGGTAGAATCTCCCTTCAACGGCCATGGCCCATAATCGGAGATCAAATGAGGACAACGTTTAGATTTTTGTGCATGACGATATTGCTTGCGACGGCATCGGCACCGGCGGCGCAGCAATCTTACCTCTGGCGAAGCGTCAAAGTCGGAGCCGGCGGCTTCATTCCCGGAATCGTTTTCAGCCGAGTGGAAAGAGGCCTTGTCTATCTGCGTTCCGACATGGGCGGATGCTATCGCTGGGACGATTCTCAAAAACAATGGGTTCCGCTCCAGGATCAGATGGGCGAATCGACCTATTTCGGCGGTGAAAGCATCGCGCCCGATCCGATTGATCCCAACACGGTCTATATCGCCGCGGGCATGTATCGCAGCGAGCTACCGGCAATTTTGCGGTCACACGACCGGGGCAAGACGTGGGAGGTGTTTCCGGTAAGTTTCCGCATGGGGGGCAACGAAGACGGCCGCGGCGTCGGTGAACGGCTGGCGATCGATCCCAACGACAATACGATTCTTTTTTTTGGCTCGCGCTACGAGGGTTTGTGGCGCAGCGGGGATTCGGGTCAGACCTGGCAGAAGGCGGCGAGCTTTCCGGTGACGGGGCGGGGTTTGCCGGGCGGTGACCAGCCGACGAACACGGGCCTGAGTTTTGTCGTTTTCGATCCCCGAAGCGGCACGCGGACAGGGCTTCGCCCTCCGCAGGCGACGCAAACCATTTTTGTCGGTTCGACCGATCGGGGCGCGCGACATTTGTTTCGCACCGACGATGCGGGCAAGACGTGGACCGCCGTTGAAGGCGGACCCGCATCGGAAATGCTTCCCGCCCAGGCGCAAATCGACGATGAGGGCGTGTTGTACGTCACCTATGGAAAAGGGACGGGACCCAACGGCGTCAGCGATGGCGCCGTGATGAAGCTTGACGTCAAGAGCGGCCAATGGACCGATATCACCCCGGAAAAAGGCCCGAGCCGTCTCGGCGGAGGGTATTGCGGTTTATCCCTCGATCGGCAGCGTCCGGGCACGCTCGGCGTAACCACCATGAACCGCTGGAAGCCCGTCGATACTGTCTGGCGCACAACCGACGGCGGTAAGACGTGGATGGATATCGCCGCCAAGAGCGAACGCGACGTAACTGCCTCGCCATTTCTCTTGTGGGGAACGCCGCAGGCTAAACTCGGATGGTGGATGTCGGCGCTGGCGATCGATCCGTTTGATTCCAATCATGCCGCGTACGGCACGGGCGCGACAATTTATGCCACCGATGATTTTTCCAACGTGAGCGCCGGCCGGACGACGCATTGGCATACCTGGGTGGACGGGATCGAGCAAACGGCAATCCTTACGCTGATAAGCCCAGCCGAGGGGGCACATTTGCTGAGCGGGTTCGCCGATATCGGCGGATTTGTGCACGATGACCTGAACATATCCCCGCCCGGAATGTACGAGAATCCACGGTTCGGCGGGACGTTCTCGCTGGACTACGCGGGGGATCAGCCGCTGGTGATCGTCCGCGGCGGCTCGCCAAACGAGGGGCAGGCTTCGCTGGGTTACTCTGAAGACGGAGGGCATTCCTGGCAGCCGATGACAATCCCGTCAAACACTGGCCGCGGACGACGTTCCCCTTCCACGATCATTGTCTCTGCCGATGGAAAAACCTTCATGGCGGTAACGCTCACTCCGCAGATTACGCGGGATCGCGGAAAGACCTGGACCGTAGTGAAAGGCTTGCCGCGAGGCGATCGTCCCGTCGCGGACCGAGTCGATCCCACCGCGTTCTACGCCCTTGATTTCAGAACTGGAAGGCTTTTCACCAGCTCAGACGGCGGGGCAACCTTCACGGCCTCGGCCGTAAAAGGACTTCCCGCGTCTATCGCGGAAGATGAGCCGACATGGCGTGAAGGTCCGTGGCCGCTTGTCGCCACTCTGGGCAAACCGCACGATCTATGGCTCGTCAGCCGCTCCGGTCTTTACCATTCCTCCGATGGTGGAAACGTATTCGCCAGGGCCGATAGTGCGCTTCAGGTAGATCAAATCAGTTTCGGAAAGGCGGCTGAAGGAACGGATTATCCCTCGATTTTCGCCATCGGGACAATGGGCGGAATCAGGGCGATCTGGCGATCTGACGATCTCGGCTCATCCTGGATGCGCGTGAACGACGATCAGCATCAATACGGCACGCGCTATCGCTGCATCGCGGGCGATCCGCGCATTTTCGGACGCGTTTACGTAGGCACCGACGGCCGCGGCGTTCTTTATGGCGAACCCATCGGAACGAAGGATTGAACTAATGAGGAGAAGATCTCACTTTTTTGTGCTTCTTGGACGCATTCCATGCCAGAGCCAGCATCACCAGGGCGAACAGGATCAGGCACAAACCCCACCAGAGATTGATGTCGATCCCCAGTGAATGGGCCGCGTACATGTCGTCGCCGTAAGTCGCCGCGCCGTAGCCGGTGATGATGGCCCCGACGATAAAGAACATCAGACCGATTGGAACACGAATGTCGATTCCGCCGCCGCCCATGGTTTACGCTCCTTAATCCTTCAACGGGTCATCGGAAAATAATGTTCAACGCGACGGTCGCAAGCAGCACGATGATGGCGAGGGTCGCCGGCTGTTTGTACCAGGGAACGCCGTGTTCCTTGATTTTTGGGGTGAGGGAATAGACCAATCCCTTGAGTTCCTCATCCGTCTTGGTCCGCCGAGTGAGCAGTGAAATCAGCGTGGTGGCGGCGAGGCAGGAGACGAATGCGTAGATCGCCTGCCAGAAATTCTGAGCCATATCGGCGTGGTATTGGTGGACGTGGGCAATCCAGCCTCCGTGGATCCATCCGGTGCTGCCGAGCGCGGTGGTCAGTCCATGGTGGATGACGGCGCCGAGAGTTCCGACGAGGAGGCCGAAAAATGCACCGTGGCCGGTGGCGCGCTTCCAGAACATTCCCAGCATGAAGGTGGCGAACAACGGGGCGTTGACAAATGCGAAGACCAACTGAAGCATGTCCATAATGTTGTTGAACCGGGTGGCGACGTAGGCGGCGGCGATGCTGATGGCGATGCCGGCGACCGTTGTCACCCGCCCGACCCAAAGGTAGTGCCGGTCCGATCGGTTCGGCACCAGATAGCTCTGGTAGATGTCGTAGGTGAAGACGGTGTTGAAGGCGGTGACGTTTCCAGCCATGCCGGACATGAACGACGCCATCAGGGCGGTAAGCCCCAGCCCCAGAACTCCCTCGGGGAAATAGCGGGCGAGGATCATGGGCGTGGCCATGCTGTAATCCGGTCCGGACTTGTCTTCGGTGAGAGGCAGGAAGTTCCCACCGGATTTTTGCTGCAAAATAATGGCGATGATGCCGGGGAGGATGACCAGGGCGGGAAAGAGCATTTTGGGAAAAGCGGCGATGAGGGGCGTGCGCCGGGCGGCGGACATCGAGTCGGCCGCCATGGCTCTCTGCACCACCAGAAAGTCCGTGCACCAATATCCAAAGGAGAGGACGAACCCCAGCCCGAAAACCATGCTGAACGCGTCGACGCCCATGGGGTTGTCGGCGGCGGAGGCCATGTGACGCCAGGAGGAGGTATACGTGCCGGCGGGAAAGTTATTCTTGATGGCGACCAAGTCCAATTGGCCCACAATGGCGTGCCAGCCGCCCATGTCGCGCAAACCGAGATAAACGATGGGGAGAAACCCAAGGACGATGAGGAAGAATTGAAGGACTTCGTTGTAGATCGCGGAAGTTAGCCCGCCGAGGGTGATGTAGATCAGCACGATCACCGCGGACCCGAGAAGGGCGGCGTTGAAGTTCCAATTCAAGAGCAGGTTCAGGAGCTTGGCCAGGGCGTACATGGAGACGCCGGAGGAAAAGACGGTCATCGCGGCAAAGCTGAAGGCGTTGAATCCGCGGGTCTTTTCGTCGAAGCGCATCTTGAGGTATTCTGGCACCGATCGGGCCTTGGAGCCGTAATAGAAGGGCATCATGAAGATACCGATGAACACCATGGCGGGGATGGCGCCCACCCAATAGAAGTGGCTGGTCATGATGCCGTATTTGGCGCCGGACGCGCCCATGCCGATGACTTCCTGCGCTCCCAGGTTTGCGGAGATGAAGGCCAGTCCGGTAATCCACGCCGGCACCGATCTTCCGGAGAGCAGGAAGTCGCCGCTGGTTTTCATGAACCGGGTGATGACGAAACCGATCCCAAGCACGAAAGCGAAATAGACAAGGAGGATCGCATAATCGACGTGTCCCAGGTGAATCCGCACATCGGCCAAAGGCATGCAATGTACCATTCTCGTTTCCTTCCCAGACTCCCCGATTTTTCCGCCGCGGGAATTTTACAAAACCCAAATTATTCAGCAAGTTAGGACAGCCGGACTCCACAAAACACAACGCCGCGCCGTCTTGCGACGGCGCGGCGTTGTTCGGGGAAAAATCCCCTGGCGTTCAAATGCGGAGAACACGTTACCACGTTCGACCCCTGCGGCACTACTCTCCGCTGTCAGGGATTTTTTCAAGGACAATCCCGCCTGGGAATGACCTGTCCTTTATCGTTTTTGGATATCCCCAAGGGTA
>Ga0187867_10003377_pt1 | contig 12816 bp, 8 predicted proteins | sample June2016WEW_13_1_FD_132976 | JGI IMG/M metagenome (GOLD analysis project Ga0187867, IMG submission 132976) | Peatland microbial communities from SPRUCE experiment site at the Marcell Experimental Forest, Minnesota, USA - June2016WEW_13_10 | ecosystem: Environmental > Terrestrial > Soil >... | reverse complement strand
TGCCCCGCTGCACATGGCCGGGTCGCTCGCAACCTATCGCCACCTCTCGGTGCGTGAGCGTGTGCGCCTCGTGCGCCCCGCGCTCGCGCTCCGGCGGCTCGATCCCGACGACGCGTCACTCGACAACGCCTCGTTCGGCGACTGGCTCACCGACCATGGCCAGAACAAGCGGGCCGTCGACCGCCTCTGGAACCTGATAGCGCTGCCGACGCTCAATGTCGGAGCCGGCGAGGCGTCGCTCGGTCTGGCCACGAAGGTCTTCCGGGTCGGGCTTCTGGATCGGTCCGACGGCGGAGACATCGGCTGGTCACGGGTCCCGCTCGGTGAGCTTCACGGTGCCATCGCCGCGCGAGCTTTGGAAGCCGCGGGCATCGAGACGGTGCTGGGCAGCCCGGTCGGTGCGATCGGTCGCGCGCCCCTCGGTGCTTTCACCGTGAGCTGCGGTGCAAGGAGCGTGGTGGTCGACGCCGTGATCCTGGCTACGCCACTACGTGTGTCGGCGAGCATCGGCGCGTCGATCGGCCCGGTCGTCGGCGCCCGGGAGGCGGAGGCCCTGGGGACCTCTCCCATCGTCAATGTCCACCTGGTCCTCGACCGGAAGGTGACGGACCTCCCGCTGGCGGCCTGCGTCGATTCACCGGTCCAGTTCGTCTTCGACCGCACGGTCGCGAGCGGGGCCAAGTCGGGCCAGTGCCTGGTCATCTCGCTCTCGGCAGCGGACAGCTACATGGCTACTGGTTCCCCCGAGCTCGTGAGCACGTTCTTCGAGGCGTTGCGCGAGCTGTTCCCGGCCGCGCGCCAGGCCCGTCTTGTCGACGCGATCGTCACCCGCGAGAAGGCCGCGACGTTCCGGGCGGTTCCCGGCACAGCGGCGTTCCGCCCCCCGACCAAGACCGAAGTGCCCGGCTTGTTCCTCGCCGGCGCCTGGTGCGACACCGGGTGGCCGGCGACGATGGAGGGTGCGGTCCGCAGCGGCCAACAGGCCGCCTCGCAGGCGCTGGCCCTCTTGTCGGACTCGGACACATACATGGGGGACCCTCGACAGCTGGAAGGGGCAGGGACATGACGGCGATCTCCTCCCCGGCACAGAGCGACAGCGCACTCATGGCAGCGGAGTCGTTGACACGGGCGAGATCGGTGGTGACGCCGGCCATCGAAGCGGCCGTGCTCCGCCTCTGCCCGGCCCTGAGGCCCGCGGTGTGCGAACACCTCGCCGGGGGAGGCAAGTTCGTGCGCGCGGGGCTCACGCTCGTCTCGGCGGCAGCTGCCGGAGCCGACGAGAGCGCCGGCGTCGTCGGCGCGGTCGCCATCGAGCTCGTCCACAATTTCTCGCTCGTACACGACGACATCATCGACGGCGATCTCGAACGGCGGCACCGCCCGACCCTGTGGGCCGAGCACGGTGTCGGTCATGCCATCATCGCCGGCGACGCGCTTGCGACCCTGGCGTTCCAGGTCCTTCTCGAGGAGCCGACCGCCGAGCGCGTGAGGGCTGCCGAACGGCTCGCCGGGGCCACCCAGGCGATGATCGCGGGTCAGGCCGAGGACATGGCCTCTGAGCTCCGGGCTTCGTTGTCGGTGGAGGAGTGTCTTCACATGGAAGCCGGCAAGACAGGGGCCCTGCTGTCCTGCGCTGTTGCCATAGGTGCGATCCTCGCCGGTGCTCCGGCGCCGACCGTCGACGCGTTGGCGGACTTCGGCCGCCATCTCGGGATCGCCTTCCAAGCTGTCGACGACGTGCTCGGGATCTGGGGCGAGCCGAGCGTCACCGGCAAGCCGGTCGGCAACGACCTGCGCCAGCACAAGAAGTCCCTGCCGATCGCGATCGCTCTTTCCCGGGGCGCCGACCTGCCCGCAGGACTGAGCTCACTGCTCGAGCGTGACCTCACCGAAGCCGAAGTTGCAAAGGCCACCCTGCTCCTCGACCAGTGCGGCGCACGCCAGGAGACATTGGCCATCGGGGAGCTGCAGCTTCGGGCCGCGCTTGCGTCCCTCGAGCGAGTGCCCCTGGCGCTCGGCCCCAGCTCGGAGCTGGCGGCGATCGCGCGATACGTGACCGAACGGGACCGATGAACGTGCTCACCCGTCATCAGGCGGCAGATGCCAAGGCTGCAGATGCCAAGGCTGCCGCAGGGTCCTCGCCACCGGCTGGGCGGGCGGACGACGACGCCTCGGCGTGTCTCCGCAGAGCCATCGACGCCCTTGTGACGCTTCAGCATCCGCACGGTTGGTGGAAGGGCGAGCTCGAGACGAACGTCACCATTGACGCCGAGGATCTCTTGCTGCGCGAGTTCCTGGGCATTCGCACCGTCGAGGTGACGCAGTCGTCGGCGCGCTGGATCCGGTCGCGCCAGCGCGAGGACGGCACGTGGGCGAACTTCTACGGAGGGCCACCCGACCTCTCGACCACCGTCGAGGCCTACGTAGCGCTCCGGCTGGCCGGTGACCCGGTGGACGCTGCGCACCTGCAGCGCGCCGCTCAGTTCATCCAGAGCTCGGGTGGTGTCGAGCGCACCCGGGTGTTCACCCGGATCTGGATGGCACTGTTCGGCCTGTGGCCGTGGGCCGAGCTGCCGGTGCTCCCGGCGGAGCTGATCTTCCTCCCGAGCTTCGTCCCGCTCAACATCTACGACTTCGGGTGCTGGGCACGCCAGACCGTGGTCGCCCTCACGGTGGTGAGCGCGCACCGGCCGGCGCACGAACTGCGATTCGGCATCGACGAGCTCCGTAGCGGCCTCCCCGAGGCGTCCCCGGCACCGCTCAGCACCTGGCCGGGCCGGTTCCAGGCGCTCGACCGTCTCCTCAAGGCCTACGAGCGCCACCCCGTCAAGTTCGTCCGCCAGGCCGCCCTGAGGCGGGCCGAGCGCTGGATAGTGCAGCGTCAAGAGGCGGACGGCTCGTGGGGCGGCATTCAACCGCCCTGGGTGTACTCGTTGATCGCCCTCCGGCTGCAGGGCTACGCGCTCGAGCACCCCGTGATGAGGGCGGGGATCGAGGGCCTCGACGGCTTCACGATCGAGGACGACGACGGGAGGCGGATCGAGGCCTGCCAGTCCCCGGTGTGGGACACCGCGCTCGCCGTCACGGCTCTTGCCGATGCCGGGCTCCAGCCGACCGACCCGGTATTGCGGAAAGCGGCCTGCTACCTGCTCGACGAGGAGATCTCGGTCAAAGGTGACTGGTCTGTCCGGCGACCCGGCCTTGCGCCGGCCGGGTGGGCCTTCGAGTTCGCCAACGACAACTACCCGGACATAGACGACACGGCCGAAGTCGTGATGGCGCTCGGACGAACCGGTGAGCCGGCTGCCGGCGCCGTGGACCGAGCGGTCGCCTGGATCGAGGGAATGCAGTGCCGGGACGGGGGTTGGGGGGCCTTCGACGTCGACAACACACAGACGCTGTGCCGGGAGCTTCCCTTCTGTGACTTCGGGGAGCTGATCGATCCTCCGAGCGCAGACGTGACCGCGCACGTCGTGGAGATGCTGGCGAAGCTCGGAGGTTCCAAGGACGCGGTCGAGCTCGGCGTGCAGTGGCTCTTGCGGGCTCAGGAGGATGACGGGTCCTGGTTCGGGCGTTGGGGCGCGAACCACGTCTACGGCACGGGAGCTGTGGTCCCGGGGCTCATCGCCGCCGGGTTGACAGCCGACGACCCCGCAGTGCGCGAGGCCGTCGCCTGGCTGGAAGGCCACCAGAACCCCGATGGCGGCTGGGGCGAGGACCTGCGCTCGTACAGGGACTACTCGCAACGTGGCCGGGGGCCGTCGACGGCATCGCAGACGGCTTGGGCCCTGCTGGCGCTCCTGGCAGCGGGCGAGCGCTCCGAGGCGACACAGCACGGTGTGGCTTATCTCGTCGCAACCCAGCGCGAAGACGGCTCGTGGGACGAGCCGTGGTTCACGGGAACCGGCTTTCCCGGCGACTTCTACATCAACTACCACCTGTATCGGCTTGTGTTCCCGGTCACGGCCCTGGGGCGTTTCTTGAACGGAGAGGCCCACGGCTGATCTCAAGGTCCTGACGGCGCTGCGCGTCGAAGCCTTCGCGGTGGGCGGCGCCGACGTCATCATCGGCGCCGGGCCCGACCGCGCCCGGCGTGCCGGCGAGGAGCTTGCCGCGAATCTCGACGTGAAGACCGCCGTCGCGCTTGTCGGGGTGTCAGGCGGTCTTTCACCTGATCTGCACCCGGGTGACCTCGTCATAGCCAGTGAGCTGCGGAACACCGAGTCGTCGGTATCGCTCAGCCTCCCGGGCGTGTCGTTTCTCGCCGCCGAATTCCGCCGTGCCGGCCTTGGCGTCCACACCGGGCCGCTCGTGTCGTCGCCGCGATATGTCCGGGCCCGCGAGAGGCTCGAGCTCGCCGCCTCGGGCGCTGTTGCCGTCGACATGGAATCGGCCTGGGTCATGGGCTACCTGCCGAACAACCCGCTTGCGGTCATCCGCTCCATCTCGGACACCAGCGAGTGCGGCCCGGTGCTCGGCGGTGCCCGAGCGCTCGGGTCTCTGCTCGCCGTTCGGCGGCCACTCGAACGCTGGGCACGTGCCTGCGGTGAGCACGAGGTGCTCCTCGCCGCGCCCCGGTCGTTCTGCGCCGGTGTCGACCGCGCGATCGAGATCGTCGAGCGCGCTTTGTCGCTCCACGGAGCGCCTGTCTACGTCCGCCGTCAGATCGTCCACAACCTGCACGTCGTCCGCGACCTCGAGTCCAAGGGGGCGGTGTTCGTCGAGGAGATCGACGAGGTCCCCGAGCACGCGGTCGTGGTGCTGGCAGCCCACGGTGTATCCCCGGCTGTTCGCCAGCAGGCCGCCCAGCGCAGGGATCTCAAGGTCATCGACGCGACCTGCCCGCTGGTCGCCAAGGTGCACACCGAGGCGCGTCGTTACGCGCGCCAGGACTACAACCTCGTCCTCATCGGCCACCCCGACCACGAAGAGGTCATCGGGACACTCGGTGAGGCACCGGACCGTTTTCACGTCGTGGAAGGCGCGGACGACGTCGGCCGCCTGGAGCTCGCGCTCGAGCCGAGGCGCCCGGTCGTCTACCTCACCCAGACGACGCTCGCCACCGACGAGACGGCCGAGATAGTCGCGGCATTGCGGCGCCGGTTCCCCGAGATCACCGCGCCAGCTGCGGACGACATCTGCTACGCCACACAGAACCGCCAGGACGCGGTCCGCCAGATCGCTCATCGATGCGATCTCATGGTTGTGGTGGGCTCGGCGAATTCGTCCAATACCGCTCGCCTCGTGGAGGTGGCCCGGCGCGAGGGCTGTCGCGCAGAGCTGATCGAAGACGTCTCAGAGCTGGAACTGGGCTGGCTCGCGGGGGTCACGAGCGTCGGGCTCACCGCCGGCGCGTCGGCTCCCGACCTCCTCGTCCAAGAAGTGATCGACACTCTCCGCCTGCTCGGGCCGGTACGCCTGAGTGAGGAGAGGACTGCAGAAGAGACCGTCCGTTTCTCTCTCCCGACTCAGGTGCGATGATGCCGATCCCTCTCCGTCAGAACATCCGTATCGGTGCCCACCTGGTTCGGCACCGCCTGAAGAAGACCAAGTACTACCCCTTCATCGTCGAGATCGAGCCTCTCTTCGCGTGCAACCTGGCGTGCCCCGGCTGCGGGAAGATCCAGCATCCGACCGAAATCCTGCGCCAACGCCTTTCGGTGGAGGACGTGCTCGAGGCCGTAGCGGAGAGCGGCACGCCCATGGTGTCCATCGCCGGCGGCGAGCCACTGCTCCATCCCGACATCGAGCGCATGGTCCGGGCGCTCATAAGCCGCAAGGTCTACGTCTACCTGTGCACCAACGCCGTGCTCTTGAGCAGGCGCCTCGACCGCTTCAGCCCGTCTCACTATTTCTCCTGGGTCGTGCACCTGGACGGCCTGCGCGATCGGCACGACACGGCAGTCGACAGGGCGGGCGTCTTCGACACGGCTGTGGCGGCGATCCGTGAGGCGAAGACACGGGGCTTTCGGGTGACGACGAACTCGACGTTCTTCAACACCGACTCGCCGAAGACGGTTCGCGACGTCCTCGACTTCCTCAACGACGATCTCGGCGTGGACGCGATGATGATCTCGCCGGCGTACGCGTACGAGAAGGCGCCCGATCAGGAGCACTTTCTCGGGGTCGCCCAGACCCGCCAGCTGTTCAAGGAAGCCTTCGCCGACAAGCGGAGGGACAAGTGGCGCCTCAACCACTCGCCGCTCTTCCTCGACTTCCTCGAGGGCAAGGTGGACTTCCAGTGCACGGCCTGGGGCATTCCCAGCTACTCGGTCTTCGGCTGGCAGCGACCGTGCTACCTCATGGCCGACGGCTACGCGGCCAGCTACCGCGAGCTGGTCGAGACCACCGACTGGAGCGCTTACGGACGAGGCAAAGATCCGCGGTGCGCCAACTGCATGGCTCACTGCGGCTACGAGCCCTCGGCCGTCATCGCGAGCCTGGGCTCGCTCCGCCAATCGCTTCGCGCGCTCATGAACACGCACTGATCGACATGAGCGTCATCACCCACCCAGCCGAGTCTGTGCTTGCCACGGCCGTCTCACCGGAGCGCCTCCGTGAGATGGGGCCCGGCGAGCTCCGTTTGCTCGTGGCGGAGATCCGCCAGTTCCTCGTCTCGAGCGTCTCGGCGACCGGGGGTCATCTGGGCTCGAACCTCGGAGTTGTGGAGCTCACCGTCGCCTTGCACCGCGTCTTCTCGTCTCCCGACGACGCCCTCGTCTGGGACACCGGTCACCAGGCCTATGTGCACAAGCTCGTCACCGGCCGGCAGGACCGTTTCGTCGGCCTGCGCCAGAGCGGCGGCATGTCCGGCTACCCGAACCGCTCCGAGTCCGAGCACGATCTCGTCGAGAACAGCCACGCTTCCACGGCGCTTTCGTATGCGTACGGCCTCGCCAGCGCGCGGCGGCTTCACCGGAACCCACGCCGTGTGGTCGCGGTTGTCGGCGACGGCGCGTTGACCGGGGGCGTCGCGTACGAGGCGCTCAACAACATCGGGGTCTCGGGCGCGAACGTCGTCATAGTCCTCAACGACAACGGGCGTTCCTACGCTCCGACGGTGTCAAGGCTCTCGTCCGCAGTCCGGTCCGTTGTGCCAGGCCGCGGCAACGGCTCGACGCCGGGACGTACCCCGGCGCGCGACTTCTTCGAGGCCCTCGGCGTCGGCTACCTCGGGCCAGTGGACGGCCACGACCTCGAAGCGCTCGAACGGGCGCTGCACCGGGCGGCGGACCAGCCCGGGCCAGTCGTGCTGCACGTGCATACGACCAAGGGCCGCGGCTATGGGCCTGCAGAGCTCGACGAGGAGAAGCGCCTTCACGACGTCGGGCCTTTCGATCCGGAGACCGGTGTCGCGCTCGCCGTTGCCGGACGCCGGCTGAGCTACACGGAGGCATTCAGCTCGGCGATCGTGCGCGAAGCGGCGGCACGCCCCGAGATCGTGGCGATCACAGCCGCCATGCCGGGACCGACGGGACTGATCGAGTTCCGTGACTGCTATCCGGAACGTTTCTTCGACGTCGGCATCGCGGAGCAGCACGCCGTGAACGCGGCGGCCGGCATGGCCATGGGAGGCCTGCGACCTGTCGTGGCGATCTACTCCACGTTCCTCAACCGGGCCTGGGACCAGGTCTACTACGACGTCGGCCTTCACCGCCTTCCGGTGATCTTCTGCCTGGACCGGGCGGGCATCACAGGCGACGACGGGCCCAGCCACCACGGTGTGCTCGACCTCATGCTGCTCACCAAGGTTCCCGGCATGACTGTCTTCGCGCCTTCCTCATACGAGGAAGTCGGCAACATGCTGCACGAGGCCCTGACGATCACCTCGGGCCCGGTCGCCATCCGGTGGCCGAAAAGCGAAGCCTGCCCGACGTCCCAGGTGGGAAGCGGCATCCGGGCACGCAAGGTTCGCGCAGGGTCGCAGGTTTGCCTCGTCGGTGTCGGCAAGCTCGTCGCGGCTTGCGAGCACGCCGCTCACATCCTCGCCGGCAAGGGCGTCGACGCCACGGTGTGGGACGCGCGCGTAGCTTCGCCGCTGGACCCGGCCATGATCGAAGATGCGATGGCCCACGAGCTCGTGGTGTCCGCCGAAGACGGGATCCTCGAAGGCGGCGTGGGGTCACGGGTCAACGCAGCTCTCCGCGGTGCGGCGCCGGCCGGCATCGGTCCAGCGGTCGTCAACTGCGGTGTCCCGACCGCCCACCTGCCGCACGGCGAGGCATCTGACATCCTGGCGTACCTCGGTCTCGACGGCCCGGGGATCAGCCAGGCGGCGCTCGACCACCTTTGAGCCTTTAGCCCGGGCGCTTCGCTCCCGCACCCCTTTCAGAGAAACGAGGAACACCATGGCCCAGGTCGTCCCCGCCGAGGAGGCCACGTCCGTCCACGTCGCAGATGCTCACGTGTTCTACTCGTGGTCTGCGCAGGCGCTGATCAAGCCGATGGTCATCGCAGGCGCCGAGGGCTCCTACGTCTTCGACGACGCCGGCAAGCGCTACCTCGACTTCTCGTGCCAGCTCGTCAACACCAACATCGGCCACCAGCACCCGAAAGTCGTCGCAGCCATCAAGGCACAGGCGGATCGGCTTTGCACGGTGAGCTCGTTGCATGCCAACGAGGCGCGCAACGAGGCCGCCCGCCTGATCTGCGAGCTCGCTCCCGCCGGCATGAACAAGGTCTTCTTCACCTGCGACGGCTCGGAGGCCGTCGAGCACGCCTGCCGCATGGCCAGGCTCCACACGGGCCGGATCAAGCTGATGGCCAGGTACCGCTCTTACCACGGGAGCACGACGACGGCCACCAACCTGACCGGCGAGCCGAGGCGTTGGCCCAACGACTACGGGAGCGCGGGGGTCGTGCACTTCTTCGGCCCGTTCCTCTACCGCTCGCCTTTCCATTCCTCCAACGAGGAGGAGGAGTCGAAGAGGGCGCTCGAGCACCTGGAGCAGGCCGTGCTCTTGGAGGGGCCTTCGACGATCGCAGCCATCGTCCTGGAAACAATCCCCGGTACCGCCGGCATCATGCCCCCGCCTCCCGGCTATCTCGCCGGAGTGCGTGAGATCTGCGACCGCTACGGCATCGTGTTCATCGCGGATGAGGTCATGGCCGGGTTCGGCCGGACAGGGAAGTGGTTCGCGTTCGAGAACTACGGCGCCGTTCCCGACCTCGTGAGTTTCGCAAAGGGCGTGAACTCGGGCTATGTGCCCCTCGGCGGTGTCATCATCTCCGACCCGATCGCGGCGAGCTTCGCCGAGCGCGTCTACGCGGGCGGCCACACCTACTCGGGCCATCCGCTCGCGTGCGCGGCCGCGGTTGCGACCATCAATGCCATGAGAGAAGAGAGGATCGTCGAGAACGCCGCCTGGATCGGTGAGAACGTGCTCGGGCCGGGTCTCACCGCGCTCGCGAGCCACCACGCGTGCGTCGGCGAGGTGCGCGGCCTGGGCGTGTTCTGGGCACTCGACCTCGTGAGGGACAAGGCAACCCGCGAGCCGATCGCGCCCTACGGCGGCACGAGCGCAGCGATGGCGGACCTCGTGCGAGCGTGCAAGGAGCGTGGCCTGCTGCCGTTCACGAACTTCAACCGGCTGCACGCCGTGCCGCCCTGCAACGTGACCGAAGCCGAGGCCCGCGAGGGGATCGAGATCCTGGACGAGGCGCTCTCGGCCGCGGACGCCTATTGCGGGGTCTAGGTTCGCCGCCGCGGGTCTTGCGGCTGGTCACGGGGGTGCGCCCTGTATTATTTATCAGTCGGCCTGACGCTTGGGGGGACCACGGATCTACGAGGAGCGTCCTCGATGCGAGCCTTGTTCAAAGCGCTCGCAGGTACGCGCGCGCCCGCCCGTGTTCGCGCCCGCGGCCCTTCCCGGACGCAGTTGCCGTGAGAGGCCTTCTCAATCTCGTAGCGATCGCCGTGCTTGCGCTCTCGGTTGCAGCCTGCACGAGCGGTTCGCCGTCAACCGCATCCGGCCAGGTGACGATCACGCTCTACAACGGCCAGCACGTGCAGACGACCGAGGCGCTCGTCGCGGCCTTCGAGAAGGCCACCGGGATCAACGTCGCGGTCCGCAACGACGACGAAGACGTCTTCGACGCCGAGATCGTCGCGGAGGGGCAGCGGTCACCCGCCGACGTGATCTTCTCGGAGAACTCCCCGGCACTCGAGTACCTCCAAGGCAGGGATCTCCTGGCGCCGGTCGATCGCTCGACGCTCGCGCGCACCCCGGGCAAGTACAACTCACCGGAGGGCGACTGGGTCGGGGTCTCGGCGCGCGTCAGCGTCCTCATCTACAACCCGGGCCTGATCTACAAGAGCGCGCTCCCGACCCGTGTCCTCGAGCTCGCCGATCCGCGATACAAGGGCGAGCTCGCGTTCGCCCCAGGCGAGACCGACTTCCAGCCCGTCGTCACCTCGGTGCTCCGGACCTACGGGAAGGCCACGGCGCTCAAGTGGCTGGACGGCATCAAGACCAACGCGGGGGGCCACGTCTACCCGGACAACGAGTCGATCTCGGCCGCGGTGAACCGTGGGATCGTCGCGTTCGGAGTCGTCAACCAGTACTACTGGTACCGGATGCGCGCGGAGATCGGCGCCGCCAACATCCATTCACGGATCGCCTACTTCGTACCGCGAGACCCTGGCTATGTCCTCGACATCTCCGGAGCAGGGATCTTGAAGTCGTCCAAGCACCAGGCGGCTGCGCAGAGATTCCTGGCCTTCCTCGTCTCCGAAAAGGGCCAGGAGATCATCGCCCACTCGATCAGCTTCGAATACCCGATCGCGTCCGGTGTCCAGACCGCGCAAAGCGAGACACCCTTTGACGAGCTCGAACCGGACCCGGTCGACGTCGGCGAGCTCGGCACCGGGGCCCAGGCGATCGCTCTGTTGCGCTACGTGCAGCTCCTTTGAGCGTGGGCGCTCGATCGGCCAGGCGGCCGAAGGTCCTGGTGGCCGTGACTCTCCTTGTCGTCGCCGTGCTCGCGCTCCCGCTCGCCTTCCTGCTCACCGAGGCGGCCGGTGCGGGTGCCTCCAACGTCTGGCACCTGATCTGGCGCTCGCTGACGGCGAGCCTTCTGTGGAACACGGTCCGCCTCACCGTCGTGGTCACCGTGCTCTGTGCTGTGATCGGGACCCTCACCGCGTACGGCGTCGAGCGGACCGACCTTCCCGGTCGAAGTGTCTGGGCGGTGCTCGTCGTCGTCCCCTTCGCGATCCCGGACTTTGTCGTGAGCTTCGGCTGGTCCTCGCTCTCGACCTGGGTGCAGGGCTTTAGAGGAGCTGTGCTGGTCATGACCCTCGCTGTCTACCCCCTCGTCTACCTGCCCGTGGCGGCGAGCCTGCGAGGTGCCGACCCGGGCCAGGAGGAGATCGCCCGCAGCCTCGGCGCGAGCCGGCTCTCGACCTTCTTCCGCATCACGCTCGGCCAGGCGCGCCGGGCGATCCTCGGCGGGTGCCTGCTCGTTGCCCTCGTCATCCTCGCCGAGTACGGCGCCTTCGAGATCCTCGGGTTCCAGACCTTCACCACCGAGATCTTCACCCAGTTCAATATCGCCGACACCTCGGTGGCTTGTGCGCTCTCGCTCGTGCTCATCGGGCTGAGCATTGTCGTGCTCGTAGGTGAGAGCGCCTCGCGTGGCGGCGGCCGGGTGAGCCGTACCGGCCCAGGGGCCCAGCGGGTGCTGGCGCGCAGGCGCCTCGGGCGCGCGCGCCTAGCTGTTCTCATCGGGTACGCGCTGCTCGTCCTGGCGGCGCTCGGGGTGCCGATCGGCTCGTCGGTCTACTGGATCTTCCAGGGCGGGGCGCATTCGCTCATGGGCGCGTCGCTCGGCTCAGCGGCGCTGCACACCGCCGGCTACAGCCTCGGCGCCGCGTTGGTGGCGACCGCGATGGCGCTGCCTGTCGCGCTCCTCGTGTCTCGCCACCCGGGTCGTGTGCACCGGCTGCTCGAGCGGACGACGTTCCTCGTTCTCGCAATGCCCGGGCTCGTCGTCGCGCTCGCGATCTCGTACTTCTCCACGAAGTACGCGAACAGCTTCGGCTATCAGACCGCGCCGCTCCTGGTCCTCGCCTACTCGATCATGTTCTTCCCGCTCGCCCTCGTGTGCGTGCGGGCCTCGGTGGCACAGTCACCCGTCTCCCTGGAGGAGGTGGCGGGCTCGCTCGGGGTGCGCCGGCTTCCTGCGCTCTTGCGGGTGACCCTGCCCCTCGTCGCGCCCGGGATCGGCGCGGCCTTCTGCCTGGTCTTCTTGTCCGCGGTGACCGAGCTCACCGCGACCCTGATCCTGATCCCGACCAACGCAGAGACACTCGCGACGCAATTCTGGGCCTATCAGCAGAATCTCTCCTACGGCCAGGCAGCCCCGTTCGCGCTCGTCATCATCGCGATCGCGGCGGTCCCGAGCTACGTGCTCGGCCGTTTCTTCGACCGGCTGCCGCGCCGCGGGCTTGCCCAGGCACCGGGGGTCGTGACGTGATCGACCTCGAGGTCGTCGGCATCCACAAGTCATACGGTTGCCAGCCTGTGCTGCGCGGACTCGACCTCTCGGTCGTCGCGGGATCGTTCACCTCCATCCTCGGCCCGTCGGGCAGCGGGAAGACGACGCTGCTGCGGGTGATCGCAGGCTTTGAACGTGCCGACCGGGGTGTGGTACGGCTTGCCGGCGAGGTGGTCGACGACAGCGATCACTACGTGGCGCCCGATAGGCGACGTATCGGCTTCGTGCCCCAGGACGGGAGCCTGTTCCCGCACCTGGCGGTGGAACAGAACGTCGGCTTCGGCCTGCCCCGGCGTGAGCGGCGCGGGAAGCGGGTTG
>Ga0187867_10003375_pt1 | contig 12817 bp, 13 predicted proteins | sample June2016WEW_13_1_FD_132976 | JGI IMG/M metagenome (GOLD analysis project Ga0187867, IMG submission 132976) | Peatland microbial communities from SPRUCE experiment site at the Marcell Experimental Forest, Minnesota, USA - June2016WEW_13_10 | ecosystem: Environmental > Terrestrial > Soil >... | reverse complement strand
CATCGCGTCGTCGATGATGCCCGCGTCTTGATCGTTCTTCATCATTTCGCCACCATCACAAATCACGGTTTGGTTCATTTCTTTCATGGCGTGACCAAGACGAGCAGGACACGAACCAAAACAGGCTGGGCGAGATAGGGTATTAACCGTAGGTAGATTCCACGAGTCCAGCCCTGACACAGCATGTCAGCGTGGCCATGGACTTGGAGTCGGAGCGAGGGAGAAAGGGCTCGGGCGAATCCGCCACTCACAAGCTGTTCCGCTCTCCAGTTCCTCAGCAATTCCTCGTCAACGGGCGATTGCGCAGCGCCACCAGTGTCGCCGAAGCCAGTCGCCGTGTCTTGGTCCATGCTTGACCCGTGACACAGAGCCTGTGCCATGTAAATACTCGCAGGCCGTTTAAGTGTTCGGGTTTCGGCGTTTCTCCTGCCGGTAATGCAGGCCAGCATTCGCCTCCAGGGCATGTAGTTTCCTCGCGGCAATGCTAACTGAGAAACTTCAGCAGGGAGGGGTCTTTTCATCGCACGCGCGGACGTGAACGATGAGCGGGTCCGAGCGGGGGCGTTCCCTGGCGGCGAAGATTTTCGCGGACGGCTTGCGGGTCGCGCGCATGCGTGCCGAGTCCGTAAATGATCTCGGTCGGGAAGGCGACGAGCCCGGCCGCGCAGAGGATCGCGGCGGCGGGCTTGATGGCTTGGGGCTGCGGCGAATGCAGATCGACCTTGACGAAGGTGTTCATTCGCCGCCGCCGTCAACACGAGCGCGCCAGCCAGTAATCTGGCCGGAAAACGCGGAATCGGGCTTGGTTCATACGGGTTCATGCGCTACCGGCAACACGAAGACAACGATCGGCTCCCGCACGCACAGCGAGAGGCAACTTCGTAAGCGCTCACGCGTCATAGTTGCCGAGGATAACTTGCTTCAGCGCATTGAGCTCGCGCCGTGAGAAAGTCGATTCGGAGCCGTTGCCGTTCGATTCCCATGCGGGATGAGCCAGTTTCAACGGGCCGCCAATCACAAAGCTGAGCGCTTTCGTGGCCAGTTCCATGTGCAGGAACGGTTTGGTAATGTAGTCATTACCTCCGCGCAGAACTGATTCGGTACGGTCTTTGAGGTCCTTGCGCACGCTGAGAAAGATAATCGGCGTGTTTCGGCACGCGGGCATGGCGCGAAATCGGGAACACAGATCGAATCCGTTCGCGTCAGGCATCTCGATGTCCAGAACGATCAGGTCGAATCTTTTCCCCGTGCGCCGCTTGAGGGCCCGTATGGGGCTATCCACGCAAATCGCCTTCAGATTGACACGCGACAGGACACAGCTGACGGCCTGCCGCGCGAACGCATCGTCATCCACGACCAGAACGCGCGCCTTGGAGGGGTTTTTCGCCGAATCGCCGTCGGGATACGCGAACAGGAGTTTCAAAGTATCGATGGCTTGCGCGATCGTGAGCAATACGGACGGATTCAGGCGTTCGGGTTTGTCACATAGTTCCTTCAGCAGACCTTCCAAGGCAGAGGACATTTGCGCGATCCCCTCCAGTCCGACGCCGGCGGCCGTCGTCGTGAGCGGCTGGACGACGCCGAGTAACTCCCGGAAACATGCCCGGTTGTCCGAACGGTAGCCCTGGCCGGCCAGTTGCTTCAGCGGTCGCCAGAGCGCTGCCAGCGTTTCCGAAGACGAATCCAGGAATGTTCTTTGCCCCACAGGATCAAACTCGGCCCTGCTCGTCGTCCGGGTTGGCGACGCCCCCGTCAGGGGAGGGTCGGCCAGCGCGTCCTCGCCCATTTGGATCACGAGGCCGGGTTTGGTGCCTGCCTTGGGAATCACCTGATTGGCGCCCGCCTCCCATGCCTGCTGCACCATGCCGCCCAGATACGCGTTGGTGAACGCCAGCACCGGGAGTTCTTGCGGGCCGAACTCCGAGCGGATCTGTTTGAGTACCTGCACGCCATCGATCTGTGGCAGCAGCAGATCCAGCAGCACCAGGTCGACTTTCCGCTCGTGGAACATCTCCAACCCGGCTCTGCCATCGGCGGCCACGTTCACGGCAAAACCTTGCTCGCGAAGTTTCTGGGAATATACATCCGCAACGAGCGAATCGTCTTCCACGATAAGAATTTGCTTCATGATGATGCTGTGTCCTTATGTGACTTGGGGTTCGGTTACGGCTTCCAGGTGCGCGCTCAAGAATTGGCCGATCCGCCCAAACTCTTTTTCGATTTGGGCATAGACACGAGGAGCGCCACCCAGTTGTCCGGTTTGGCCCATCCGCTCCAGCTCACGCAAGAGCGCAAGCATGGGGTTCATGCCGCACATCGCGCTGGAGCCGGCGGCGCTGTGGGCAATGCGTTTGACATCGGACGCGACGCCGGTCGCGATGGCGTCCCGGAGTTTGGTCAGTTGCTCGTTCGTCTGCCGAACGTAACGGTCTGCCAGTTCCCGTGCGCGCTCGGCGTTGTTCCCCGCCAATTCTGTAAAGTTATCCAAATCGACAGGTGGGAGCAGGGACGGGGTGTCAGACTGTTCGTCCCGTTGACCATCCACTGCGGGCTGATCTTCCGGGGGATCGGCCCGGCAAACAGACGTCCCCCTCGCCGGCGCGGTGGCTGAACCGGTAAGCCATTGAATGAGGATGCTCTCCAAATGGGCCACGCGCACCGGTTTGCTCAGAAAATCGTCCATGCCCGCCGCCAGACACTTGCCGCGGTCCTCCTTCATCACGTGTGCGGTCATGGCGATAATTGGAACGTGCCGCGCGTTGTCTTCGCGCCGCCGGATTTCGGCGGCACAGGCGTAGCCGTCCATCTCCGGCATCTGGCAATCCATCAGTATCAAGTCGTAAGGAACCCTGTCGAGGGCTTCCAACACTTCGATGCCGCTGGCCACCGCGTCCGCGCCGAAGCCCATTTCTCGCACCTGGCGTAGCACGACTTTCTGGTTGAAGACATTATCCTCGGCAATGAGGATCCTCATTCCCCGTCGCTGGCTGGCGGGAAGCCGTTGTTGAGGGTCGATCATTTCCGGCCTGGTCCCCGCTGAGAATTCCGGCAGCGGCAGCACCTCACTCGGTTTCTCAAACCGCGCCGTGAACCAAAACACCGAGCCTTGGTTGGGAATGCTGTCACAACCGATCTGGCCGGCCATGAGATTGACAAGCTGTTTGCAAATGGCCAGACCCAAACCTGTTCCACCATATTTCCGCGTGGTGGAAGCATCCACTTGGGAAAAAGGTTGAAACAGGCACGCGCGCGCTTCCGCCGGAACGCCAATGCCGGTATCGGCCACCTCAAACCGCAGGACCACATGCGTGTCGCTCTCCGTCTCCTTGGTGGCGCGAACGTTGATCTGCCCGCCGGGGGTGAATTTGATGGCGTTGCTAATCAGATTCGTCAGGATCTGCCGCAGGCGGCCAGGGTCGCCGCGCACCGTGGCCGGCACCTCCGGGGCGGCGACAAGGGTCAGTTGTAATTTCTTGGCGCGCGTCTGCTCTTGGATCATTGTGATCACTTCTTCCACCGCGGTGCGCGGTTCGAAATCCAGCAGTTCAAACTTGAGTTTGCCGGCCTCGATTTTGGAAAAGTCGAGAATGTCGTTGATGATTGTCAGCAGCGATTCCCCGCTCATGCGCACGATCTCCATGAACTCCCGTTGCTCAGCGGTCAACTCCGTGTGCAGCAGGATGTCCGTCATGCCGATGATACTGTTCATGGGGGTGCGGATTTCATGGCTCATGTTGGCAAGGAACTGCGACTTCAGGCGGGCCGATTCCAGCGCGGCGTCACGCGCCCGGGCCAACTCCATCTCGCGCTTGCGCTTGGTGATGTCCATCATCGAGCCGATCATCCGCACGGCGCGCCCGTCCTGGTCGCGCAGGATGTAGCCGCGGTCGAAGATGTCGGCGTATGAACCGTCGGCGCGCCGGAACCGGTATTCGCTTGACCAAAAATCGCCGTGGCGTTGCGCGCACACCTGCAAACTCGTCAGGACGCGCTGGCGGTCCTCCGGGTGCACGTTTTGGATGCGCCACGCGCTCGTGCCCCCGATTTCCTCCTCGCTGCACCCGAAGAGCGTCTGCACGTTGCGGTTCCACCACACGCAGTCGGTCTCGATGTTCCAGTCCCACACGGCTTCATTCGTGGCCCGCGTGAGAATCCGGAAACGGAGGTCGCTTTCTTCCAACGCTTGCTGCGCGTGCGCCTGTTCGGCTTGGACGATTGCGGTTCGGCGCGCCTGTCTTCGAAGTGAAACGGCCAGCCCGGCGGCCATGGCCAATAGCGCCGCCGGCCGCAGCAGTGACGACAAGATATTTACGTCCATCGCGAGTTCTCAGAAACGGGCCGTGTGCCCGGCGTCCGTCTGGCGCGGGTCAGATTTCCCTCGATGCTGGCAACCAGTTTCTCGGGCCGGGCCGGTTTGGCAATGTACTCATGGCGGCCGATGACCCGGCTGCCGGTTTCGCCGGCTTCGCCGGGCGTGACGATGCAGGTCAGGAAGATGAGCGGCGTATCGGCAAAGTCGGGATCGTTGGCGAATCTCTCGGCCACTTCGCTTCCCTCAATGTTCGGCATGCAGACGTCGAGCAGAATCAGGTCGGGGCGAAATTCCCGCGCAGCTTCCATCGCCTGGTGGGCGTCGTTGAGTTCCCGCACCTCATAGTGACCGATCCTCTGGATCATCAATCGGGTCATCCGCGTGGACGTCGGGCTGTCGTCTATGACCAGAATGCGGCGTCGGTTCATTAGGAACTCGTTTCGGTGGGGAGTTGGTTGGTCATGGGGGCCATCTCGAGGTTGCGCTCGATGCAGGTGATCAGCCGTTGCAGCCGGGGTGGCTTGGCGATGAAATGAAATGCTCCGACCGGAGTGCCATCACTCACGGCTTCCCGCTCCGAAACGAGCGCCGTCAGAAAGACAACGGGGATCCTCTCGAATTCCTTATCCGTTCGAAGCTGGAACGCAACTTCGCTGCCCTCGGTGCCGGGCATGCAAATATCGAGCAGGATCAAGTCAGGCTTGCATTGCCTCGCCGCGTCCAAGGCCCCGGCGGGATTGTTGAGCGGCCAGACCTCATAGCGGCCCGTTCGCTCAAGGGTCAGTTTGACCATGCGCGTGGAGTGAACGTCGTCGTCGATGACCAGAATTCGCGTTTTTTTCATGTGGATTTCCCTTCGATGGAGAGTTGTTTGCAGGAATCGGCCGTCCCGAGGTGTTTCTCAATGCACGTGATTACGCGCCCCAGACGTACGGGCTTGGCCAGATAGTGGAAGTCGCCGTGCAGCGCATTGGCGTTCCGGGCTTCTTCCTGGGAAATGATCGAGGTCAAAAACACAATGGGGACATTGCGGAGGCGCTCATCGCGGCGCAGATGGAATGCCACGTCGCCGCCGTCGCCGTCGATCAGGCACACGTCGAGCAGGATCAAATCCGGCTGGAACTGCCGTGCCGCCGACACCGCCCGCGCGGCGCGTAGCTCGGTCAGGACCTCATAACCGCCGATTTTTTCCAGGCCGGTTTTCAGTATGCGGGCGCTCGCCAGGTCGTCGTCGACAATGAGGATTCGTCTCTTGCTCATAGAATGGCTCTTTGTGGAAATATTCGGGGTAAAGTTTGTGAACACGCTCCGGGTGGACACCGTGGCTGAAGTCGGCAGCCCGTGCGCGCGTTGGTTCGGGGATTCACTCATGCCGCGGCCACCACCCTTCGGACCGCTTCGCGCAGCGAAGCGTGGCTGAATGGTTTGCTGAGGGTCAGATCCGCCCGCCGCTCCGGGTGGCTGTCCCCGAATGTCTTCTCGAAGCCAGTCACGAGGATCACGGGCATGTCCGGATCCAATTCCTTGATGGCCTCGGTCAACTGGTCGCCGTTTATCTCGGGCATGGCGCGGTCAACCAACACCAGATCGAACTTGCCCGCTCGAAACTTACTCAAACCTTCGCAGCCATCGGCAGCCGTCTCCACCAAGTGTCCGTCGACGGTCAGGTACTCGGCCTCAATTCTCCGCACCATCGGCTCGTCTTCGACCACCAGGACATGGAGCGGATTGTTTTTCGGGACGACGGGTGGTTCGGCCTCGCGAGGGGGGGCCTGTTGGCCGGTATGGACAGGCAAGCGAATGCTGAACGTTGAGCCCTGGCCGGGTTTGCTGTGAATCCTGATTTCACCGCCATGTCGCTGGATGATCCCATACACGCTAGCCAGTCCCAAGCCGGTACCGGCACCGCCTTTCGTGGAGAAGAACGGCTCGAAACAGTGCTGGCGGACTTCATCAGTCATGCCCGTGCCGGTATCGCTGATCTCCAGAATCGCATGTTCGGCCTGTGTGCTTGTGCGGATGGTAATCGTGCCCCCCTGCGGCAGGGCATCGACCGCGTTGAAAACGAGGTTGCTGAATGCTTCGCGCAGTTCGGCTTCGTCGGCAAAGACCGGCACTTTCGGCTGTAGTTCCGTCTGAATCCGGATCGTGATGCCATTCACCTGCGCTCCGCTCTTCCACTTCGGTTCGGTCAGCGAGATGGTCTGTTCGATGATGGCGCTGAGGTCGACCAGTTTGAATTGCTCGGTGTTCCGTCGTGGCCGATAGAACTCGCGCAACCGCCCCACGACTTGGGCGGCATCTCGCGCGACGGTGTTGATTGACCGCAGGTGCTCGCGCACCATGTCGAGGTTCTGAAGCTTTTCGGGGGACGTCAGGAGCAGTTCGGTGAATCCGAGGATCTTCGAGAGTGCGTTGTTAAAGTCGTGGGTGACACCGCTGGCCATTTGGCCCAAGGCGTGAAGCCGCTCCTGCTCCACCGACTTCTGCTGCGTGTCTTGGAGTTCGCGGAGGGCCTTCTGGAGCCGCCGATTGCTTTCTTCCAACGCCCGTTCGCCCACTTTGCGCTGCCGCCGCATCTCCGTCTCACGCAGCTCCCGTTCGACGGCGGGCACGAGCCGTGTCAGATTATCTTTCATGATGTAGTCATGCGCGCCGGCTTTCATCGCCGACACGGCGAACTCTTCACCCATGCTGCCTGACACGACAATGAACGGCATATCACAGCCCCGTTCCCGATAGACCTTCAGCGCGGCCAGCGCGCTGAATCGTGGCATGCGGTGATCCGAGAGGACGAGGTCCCACCGTTCGTGCGTGAGCGCGGCACTCATGGCTTCCGCGGTCTCGACGCGTTCGTCAGTGATCTCGTAGCCTCCACGTGCCAGGACGTTCTTCAGCAGCAGGCGGTCGTCCTCGGAGTCCTCGACAATCAAAATGCGCAGGGGCGTGCTCATGTTAGCTCCGTGGGTTGGGCGGCGCCTGGTTCAGCACCAGCCAATACAGCCCGAGCTGACGCACGGCCTCGGTGAACTGCGCGAAGTCCACCGGTTTGCAGATGTAACTGTTCGCGCCCAGTTGGTAACTGTTGATGAGGTCCTGTTCTTCCTTGGAGGTTGTCAGGATGATCACTGGCAGCAGGCGCGTGCGGGACTCGGCCCGCACGCGGCGTAAGACTTCAAGGCCGCTCACTTTTGGCAGCTTCAGGTCGAGCAACACCATGGCCGGCAATGCATTCCCGTTGCCGTACAGAAAATCGAGCGCCTCGGTGCCGTCGCGCACGACAATCACCTCGTTAGCGATGTTGTTTTTCTTGAAAGCGCGCAACGTCAGCGACTCGTCATCGGAATTGTCTTCCACCAATAGGATGGGTCTGTTGTTCATGGTGTGTCTCCTTCAATCGGCGCAGGATTCGACGAGCGCCGATTCGGCTGGTTGGCGTTCGCGCCCGGACAGGGGCGGCGGCGCCGTGATCGCGTACAGGGCCTCGGTAAGTTCGCGCATCGTCCTGCACAGAGCGTCGAAACACTCATGGTGGGTCGCATCGCGCACGTGCGTGGTGGTCATGACCAAGAGCCTGAGCGTGTGGCCGAGTGTTTGCACGTCATGGGCGTTGGCCGCGCCCGCCGCCGCACTCAGCGCCAGAAGTCGACGCAAGGCCTGCTCGCGAGCCGCGGAGAGCGTGGACTCATCCGCCGCCGCCTCCATCTCGATCAAATCAGCCCAAAGAGACCGGAGGTGGGGCCCGGCCTTGAGCGTGAACTCGGTCATGAGTGAGACCCGAAGCTGTGCATATGTGTTCATACTGTTGCTCCTTCAAGGCAATGTGAAATGGAACGTCGCGCCCTTGTTGACCTCGGCCTCCGCCCAGACGCGCCCGCCGTGACGGTGGACAATACGCTGAACGGTGGCCAACCCGATGCCCGTGCCGGGGAACTCGTTCACCGCATGCAACCGCTGAAACGGCGTGAACAGTTTGTCGACGTACTGCATGTCGAACCCCACGCCATCGTCGCGTACGAAAAACGACGGCTGCCCATTGTCGCAATCAAGGCCGAACTCGATCGTGGCGTGGGGCTGTTTGGCCGTGTATTTCCAGGCGTTGCCGAGAAGGTTTTCGAGCACCACGCGCAGAAACTGCGGGTCGCCGTCCGCCGTCAGGTTGTCGGCAATCCGCAGCGCGACGTCTCGGTGCGGATCATGGCTGCGCAACTCCTCGACAATGTCGCCGGCCAGACTGCTCAGATTCACGGGCTCGCGGCGCAGTTCACTCCGCGACACGCGCGACAGGTTCAACAGGTCGTCAATGAGTTGACCCATGCGCTGGCTGCCAGCACGGATGCGTTGCAGCAGGTGCTGGCCGTCGTCACCCAGCTTGTCGCCGTAATCTTCGAGCAGGGCCTGGCTAAAGCCGTCGAGCCCGCGCAGGGGTGCGCGCAAATCGTGCGATACGGAATAGCAGAAGGCCTCCAGTTCTTTGTTAACCGCCGCCAATTCCGCGGTGCGGGCGACCACGCGCTGCTCCAGTTTCGTGTTCAACTCGCGGCCTTGCTCCTCCGCGTGCTTGCGGGCGGTGATATCGGTGCGGATGGCCACATATTGGCGCGGTTTGCCCTGCTCGTTGAGGAACGGCACGATCGTGGCATCAACCCAGTAGTAGGAGCCGTCCTTCGCGCGGTTCTTGATTTCACCATGCCAGACCCGGCCATCGGTGATGGTGGTCCAGAGATTGCGGATGAACTCCTTGGGGTGATGGCCCGAGTTGAGGATCCGGTGGTCTTGACCGAGCAGCTCTTCGCGGGAGTATCTGGAAATCGTACAGAACTTGTCGTTCACATAGGTGATCTTCCCTTGTGCGTCGGTGGTGGCCACGATGGCGTGCTCGTCCAGCGCGGCCTTCAAGTCGCTAATTTCCTTGAACGAGGCTTTTAGTTGTTCTTCGGTTCGCTTGCGCTCGGTGATGTCGCGGATGTTGCATTGGATGACCTTGTGGTGGTTCACCAGATAGACGTTGCTGACGAACTCCACCTCGACCCGCCGACCGTCGCTGGTTTCCAACGGCCTATCTTCGTAGCGGACGTATCCCTTCTGCTGCAATTTCGTGAAGTGGGCCTGGTTGGCGACAATGTCCTTGAAGGATCCCAGTTCCCAAACCTTCTTGCCGAGGAATACGTCGCGCGAGTAACCCAACAACTCGACCAGGAACGGATTCACATCCACGACCATCCCGGTCTCGGCGTCGAGGACCAAAATGCCGTCTTTCGCTGTCTCAAAGAGCCGGCGATACCGGACCTCTGAGGCGCTCAGCGACTCGTCCGCCCGTTTGCGCTGGGTGATGTCGCGGATGTTGCACTGGATCACCCTCTGGTGGTTCACCTGATAGACATAGCTGACGAACTCCACCTCGATCCGCCGCCCGTCGCTGGTTTCCAACGGCTTGTCTTCGTAGCGGATGTATTCCTTCTGCTGCAATTCCGCGAAGTGGGCCTGGTTGGCGACGATGTCCTTGAAGGATCCCAATTCCCAAAGCTTCTTGCCGAGGAGTACGTCGCGCGAGTAACCCAACAACTCGACCAGGAACGGATTCACATCCACGACCATCCCGGTCTCGGCATCAAGGATCAAAATGCCGTCTCTCGCCGCCTCAAACAGCCGGCGATACCGGACCGCAGAAGTGCGTAGCGCCTCCACCGACTCATACCGCTCCCAATAGAGCCGGACGCGCTGGCGCCACCAGACCAGACCCACACCGGCCCCCGCGCCGAGGAGCAACAGGCCGATGATGACGACCACTTGCCAGAGTTGCGCGCGCAGCGGCGCATACACTTCCGCGGCGTCCATGCGGGCCACCAGCGCCCACGGCGAACCCGGAATGGTGCGCAAGGCCGCCACCACCCGCCTGCCCCGGTAGTCGAGGCCTTCCATGACGCCATCCCGGCCGAGGGCGGCCTGAGCCGCGGGCGATGCGAGCCGATCCAGGGGCAGGCGCAGATTCAGCGCGGTGTTCGTCTGGAACCGGAGTTCGTTCAGGAAGACGACTTCGTTGCCTTCTCGGCGAACGAGCAGCGTCTCGGCGGTCAGGCTGGGCGTCGGCCAGCGTTTGATGAAGGGATACAGATACATTTCCGGATCGATGCGCAGAACGAGAACGGCCAGCGGACGGTTCGCGTCCGATTCGTCGAGAATGGGAACCATCACCGTCAGATAGACGTGCTGGTCGTGTTCGTTCCGGTAGAAACCCTGAAGCGTCACCTGGCCGGACCGCAAGACTTCTGGGATGCGTTGTGAAACAACGGAAGGCATGGGCGGCAGCACGGCAGGCGATGACATGCGGGCGATGCCCTGAGCATCCAGCAGACGAACCTGGTCATACTTGTAGTGGTCCTCGTATTTTTCGATCCACGACTGAAGCTGGCGTTGCGCGTCGGCGTCCTCCGGTTTCTCGAAGAAGCGGCGCGCCAGCGCGACAAAGGCGGCGTTCTTAAGCAGGATGGAGCCATCCGCCAGCCGCTCCTTGCGCCACTGCACCAGCTCGCTCACTTTCAAATCCGCAATGGCGGAGAGCTGGCGTTCCATCTCGGTGCGGTAGTGCTGCTCGTAGTTCCGGTAGTAGAACCAGCCGGTGGTGACGATGCCCGCCGCCAGCAGGAGGAACACCAGCAGAAACGCAAACCCGCCGCGCGATCGCGATGTCTCAACGGCTTTCACGGGCACAGTCCGCGGCTTATCTTGTTTTCGACAGTCCACTTCATACGTTCGACTGGGGTGACTTTAGCAATCACCAAGCCGCAGAACTCAGAACCCTTAAAAATCAGGGAAACGCGGGAGATCGCCTGAAGGACCCGTACGGGAATTCCCTGACGGGCCAGCAATCAAGGTGAGGGGAATCCTGGCCGCGTGGCCAGTTGTGTCTACGGGAGACCGGTCAGACTCTCGCGTTACGCCTGGACGAGACCGTCTCGCACGGCGTAGCGCACGAGATCGGCGGAGGACTTCAGCCCGAGCTTGCGCATGATGTTGTGGCGGTGGCTCTCGACGGTTTTGGCGCTGATGCCGAGTGTGATGCCGATCTGCTTGTTGCCGAGCCCCTCCGCCACCAGGATAGCCACGTCGCGCTCGCGCCCGGTCAACGTGACGGGATTGACCGACGACGCGCCCAAGGGCCGTGCGAGATTTCGCACGATGATTTGCGAGGCTTTCGACGTGTAAAACGGTTCGTGCCGCGCAAGAGCCGCCACGGCGGCCACGAGGTCGCGGGCCGCGTCTGACTTCATGACAATTCCACGCGCTCCAGCCTCCGTGGCGGCCTGCACGACCTCCCCGCTCTCATCAAGCGTGAGAATAAGAATCTCTGTGTGGAAGCCGACAGCAAGAATTTCCCGGGTCGCCTGCAAGCCGTCCATGCCCGGCATGTGGATGTCGACCACGGCGACATCGGGACGGAGTTGCCGCGCCAAGGCAACCGCCTCGTGGCCGTTCGTCGCCTCGCCACAGACGGTCCACCCCGGTGGTTCCGTCAGCAAAGACCGCAGGCCCTGACGCACCAAGTCGTGATCATCTGCCACCAGAATACGCAACAAGTGCGTACTAACGAAGCGTGTTTCCTCGGCGGAAGTATGCATGGCCTGCTCCTTGTCGGCTCGATAATCCGCGGGCTCGGTTCTCATTTACAATAGGAATTCCACCTGCCATTGTGCAATACAGTGAAATCGGGATGCCTCTACCAGGAAACCATGAGCGGTGAAGACCAGAGGCCGCGATCGCACGCCGGCCTCACGGCGTGACGATCTTGTGGCGGACGGCATAATGCACAAGTCCCGCAATCGAGTGCGCTCCCAGCTTGTGCATGATATTGGCACGGTGCGTCTCCACTGTCGCCACGCTGATTCCCAGGGCCGTAGCCGCTTCCTTGTTGCTCTTGCCCTCGCCGAGTAATTGCAGCACTTCGCGCTCCCGCGGTGTGAGCGTGCCGTCGGACGACGGTGGGGCATCGCCGGTGGGCTTCTTGTTCCGGTAGGCGCGCAGCGCGATCTGAGCGACCCGCGAGGTGAAGAACGTCTCATGTTTGCGCAGCGCATGCATGGCCGCGGCCAACTCGCGGCCGGCGTCGGATTTCAGGACATAGCCGTGGGCACCCGCATCGAGGATTTCCCTCACGAGTTCTTCGGATTCGTGTACGCTGAGGATCAGCACCTGCACGGTGGGGGCGACCTTGCGGATCTGGCGTGTGGCCTCCAGCCCGTTCAACTCCGGCATGGTGATGTCCATGATGGCGATATCCGGTTTGAGTTGTTGCGCCAGGGCAACGACTTGGCGGCCGGTGACGGCTTCCCCGCAGATCTCGCAGTCCGGCTGGCCCTCCAACAGCGAGCGGACGCCGGCGCGCACCACTTCGTGATCATCAGCGATCAGGATGCGGAGCGCGCTCATGACGCGGCCCTGGCAAGAGGTAGGGTCACGGAGACAATCGTGCCGCGCGAGCCACTCTCGATCTTCATTTGTCCGCCT
>Ga0187867_10003374_pt1 | contig 12830 bp, 11 predicted proteins | sample June2016WEW_13_1_FD_132976 | JGI IMG/M metagenome (GOLD analysis project Ga0187867, IMG submission 132976) | Peatland microbial communities from SPRUCE experiment site at the Marcell Experimental Forest, Minnesota, USA - June2016WEW_13_10 | ecosystem: Environmental > Terrestrial > Soil >... | reverse complement strand
TGATGCATTCCGAATGGACGCGCACAAGTATTTCCTCATTAGGGTCGATCTCACCTTTAACCAGCGCCAGATGACAATATTCGTCTATATCGTTGGTGTAAGCTATTATGTTAAATTCCCCTCCAAACGAGCTCGGCAGCTTGGCCGTAGCCGCCCTGTGGACGAACAATTCGGTCTGCATTCTGTACTGGATCAGGCTCGCGATTGTTATGATCTTGAGTTCATGTTCCGAGGCGAATACCTCCAGATCGGGCATCCGCGACATGGTCCCGTCCTCGTTCATAACTTCGCAGATGACTCCAGCCGGCTTCATCCCGGCGATCCTGGCAAGATCGACCGATCCTTCGGTCTGTCCCGTTCTGACCAGAACACCGCCCTTCTTTGCGCGAAGCGGGAAAACGTGGCCGGGGCTCACCAGGTCTTCGGGCTTCACATCGTCGGCGATGGCGGTCAGGATTGTATGCGCCCTGTCCGCTGCGCTGATGCCCGTCGTCACCCCTTTTCGCGCCTCGATAGATATGGTGAATGCGGTTTGAAAAGGCGATTTGTTTTTAGTAACCATCATCGGGAGATCAAGCCGATCCACCAAGTCAGGTGCAAGGGCAAGGCAGATCAGGCCGCGCCCATATCTAGCCATAAAGTTGATGGCTTCCGGTGTCGCTTTCTCTGCAGCGATGCACAGATCTCCCTCATTTTCGCGATCTTCGTCATCCACTAGAATGACGGGCTTGCCCTGCCTCATATCCACAAGCGCCTCGGGGATTGTTGCCAAAGGCATCCGGGTGTTCTCCTTTCCCAAAAAGTCTGCATCAACGATTTGCAAATCCGTTGGACATGTATAACATATTTCAAATAATTTCTTCAAGTTGGCTGGTTGTATCGGTTCATGTAAACCCGTGCTGTTTCAAAAAATTGAGATCAATATTATCTTTGACGCCGCCTTTCTCGAATCTGTTTTCCCACGAACAAACCAGCTTTTCCACGTATTTTCCGATCAGGTCTGTTTCTATATTGACCTCGCTGCCGATCTGAAGACCGCCCACAGTGGTCATCAAAGCGGTATGAGGAACGATATTCACATCGAAACCAACACTTGAAACCCCGTTGACCGTCAGACTTATTCCATTTACTGCGATGGAGCCTTTCTCGATAACGTATCTCATAATTTCCCGGGAGGCGTCAAAAAAGAGCCGCAGCGAGCGGCCCTCGGACTTGCGCTCTTTAAGAACCCCAATCCCGTCAATGTGTCCGGTAACCAGATGGCCGCCGAGACGATCGCCAAGCCGAAGCGCCCTCTCAAGATTGAGTCTGCTCCCAGGGGCTCTACGGGCCAGGGTCGTGCGCCCCAGCGTCTCGGCGGAAACGTCCGCCGTGAAAGCGTCCTGTTGGAAATCAACCACGCTCAGACAGACCCCGTCAACGCTTATACTCTCACCCAAAAGGGAAATCTCCATACTGAAATCGGGACGAATCACCATCCGCGCGTCCAGTCCGTGACGCTCCATTCGCTGCAAAGTCCCAGTGCCTTCTATAAGACCGGTGAACATAATTCTTCAGCCTCAGTAAAGCTGCTCGCGGAATCTGCCGCAAACAAGCAGGTCCTCTCCCAGCTTTCTAGTACTGATCCCATAGGCCCGAACGCAATCAGCTATCTTTAGCCTCGGCCGCCCGCTCAACATGCATACCCCCCTTGGATCGGCAAGGATTTTGGGGGCGTAGAAAAAATAAAACTCGTCCGCAAACCCGTTTTGAATGAAAGATCCCAAAACGCGCCCACCGCCTTCTACAAGAATGCTGGAGATACGCCTTCGACCAAGTTCTTTCAGCAGCCACGGCAAGTCCACACCGAACTGTCCCGATGGGACCCTTATCACTCGGACACCGGCGCTTCCAAGAGTTCGCTCTCTGCCGGCCGAGGCGTCCTGGCGGCAAACAACCCAAACCGGGCCTGCGGACGCAGTTCGGACCAACCGGGAGTCAGGCGGGACCTTAAGCTCGCTGTCGAGGACAATCCGGGTCGGTTGGCGGCGATTTTTTCCCCCACGCAAACGCACAGTCAAAAAGGGATCGTCAGCAATGACAGTTCCGATGCCGACCAGGATGCCGTCGGCATGGGACCGAAGCCGGTGCGCAAACTGCCGAGACAACTCGCTGGTGATCCACTTTGAATCACCGGCCGAGGTTGCGATAAAGCCGTCGAGTGTAGCCGCAGCCTTCAGCATAACATATGGAACCCCGGTAGTTACGTATTTTATGAAGGCTTGGTTGAGTGCCCTGCATTCCCGCTCGAGAACGCCCCCTTTGACCTCGACTGCCGCCCGCCTTAAGTGTTCGGCCCCCCCACCGGCAACATCGGGGTTCGGATCGGCCATTCCGAACACAACCCGTGCGATCCCGGCATCAACAACAGCTTTCGTACACGGAGGGGTCAGACCGTGATGATTGCATGGCTCAAGTGTAACATAGAGGGTCCCGCCCAGGGCGGCGGCGCCCGCGGCTGCTATCGCATTCACTTCGGCATGCGGCCCACCCAGCGCCTGGTGATAGCCCTGACCAACAGTGGCGCCGTCTTTTACTACAACGGCCCCAACCATCGGGTTGGGACTGGTCATACCGGCGCCTCGCGCGGCCAGGCGCAGGGCCCTTTTCATAAACTGTACGTCGGGATCGGTTTGAACCATATTCTCAAGGCGTTGCTTTCCATATCGAAATCAAATTGGGGCGGCATAGCGCCAGCCCCATACAAGCTTCCGGAAGTTCCCGCCTCTTGCGAGCCGTTTTAAACTTTATGCGTGCAGGGAAAAACCGGAGCAGAATTCCGCGGCCTCACCGGCCAGTGATTTCAGCATTGCATCGTTGCCCACCGATTGGAGAGCGCGGTGCATGAGACTCCCGATTGTCTCCATATCATCGGCCCCCATTCCGCGGGTCGTTACTGCAGGCGTGCCCACCCTGATTCCGCTGGTCACGTTCGGTTTCCGGGTGTCGAAAGGTATAGAGTTCTTGTTCACAGTAATTCCGGCCTTGTCCAGGGTTTCCTCTGCGACGTCTCCGGTTAGCCCTTTGGGACTTAGGTCCACCAGCATCATATGATTGTCTGTTCCCCCGGAGACGAGCCGATATCCATGGCTGGCCAGCACCTCGGCAAGCCGCCTGCTGTTCGCAAGCACTCTCTCCTGATATTGCCTGAACTCGGGCTGAAGGGCTTCCTGAAACGCCACAGCCTTGGCGGCTATTACGTGCATGAGAGGCCCTCCCTGAATTCCCGGAAAGATCTGGCTGTCAAGCATTTTGCTATATGAGGCGTGAGACAGAATCAAACCACCGCGTGGTCCTCTTAAAGTCTTATGGGTAGTGGAAGTTACGAAATCGGCGCATGGTACGGGATTCGGATGAAGACCAGCGCCGACGAGACCGGCAATGTGGGCCATGTCCACCATCAGGTAGGCGCTGATGTGCTTTGCAATCTGACGAAAACGTTCAAAATCGATAATTCGGGGGTACGCGCTGGCTCCGGCTATTATGAGCTTCGGCCGTTCCTCCCTGGCAATTTGCTCAACACGGTCGTAGTCGATCTGCTCGGTGTCATGCCTCACTCCGTAGGAAACGACCCGGAAAAGCCGTCCGGAAAAACTCACCGGACTTCCGTGAGTGAGATGCCCCCCCTGGCGTAAATCCATGCCTAGTATAGTATCACCCGGTTGGAGCGCAGCGAAAAGCACAGCCATATTTGCCTGAGAGCCTGAATGAGGCTGAACGTTTACATAATCGGCATGAAACAGCTCTCTTGCACGGACCTGCGCCAACCTTTCTGCGACATCAACATGTTCACATCCGCCATAATACCTTTTCCCAGGGTAGCCTTCAGCGTATTTGTTTGTCAGAACGGACCCCTGAGCTTCCCGTACAGCTCTGCTGACAAAATTCTCGGATGCGATCAGCTCCAGGCGCCCTCTCTGACGTTTTTCCTCTCGCTCAATGACTCCAGCTATTTCAGGATCAATTTGCTGCAAATAAGACATACCCTTACCTCTAGGGACAAAATACTTAAAGGCCCCCCGTCTCGGCCTGAAATTTTACCGCCATCGTCCGTATGTTTACTAACGGGAGCGGCGCCATAATTTTTCAATAATAGCTCAACGGAGCGAATTTAGCCACAGATATTGCCGCGATTGCCCTTCACAAGACCAAAAGCATTTGCTTCATTTAAGGCGGATTTCCAGATTTCCATTTATGCGGGAAATAAGCTAATGTCGCCTAAAACCGTCGGCGCCATGAGCACCCGTGATCGGAGCAGAACTTTGATCTATCCGAACGGACGTGAGGCATGAAAGAACTCGACTTCAACTATCAGGTCAGAAAAAGCGCCAGGAGCAAGACACTTAGAATTGTCGTCCATCCGGATAACCGGGTCGTCGTCAGCGCGCCCGCAGCTTATCCCCAGAAGAATATCGTGCAGTTCGTCGAAAAAAAAGCGGACTGGATTCGAAAAGCAATTCGAGCCAACCTCCAAAGGGGTCAGCAAAGCCAGGCAAGGATATTCGAAACCGGGGAGAAATTGCTTTACCTGGGCAGAGAATATGTTTTGCGCGTAGAACGTGGAAATTCTTCGCAGGTCATCCTGAGAGATGAGGATATTTGCGTGCGGCTGTGTATGATCGTGGGCTCAGCGCCCGAACCTTCGGTGGTAAAAGAGCATCTGCTCAAATGGTATCAGGCTCGCGCCTTGGCCAAGGTTAAAGAAAAGGTCCCGATTTACGCCGGTCTGATCGGCGTTAATCCTCGTCTCGTGACAATCAAGACGTTAAAGTCGCGGTGGGGTAGCTGCTCCATCCACGGGCGGATCAGTCTCGCCTGGCACATCATGATGGCGCCCGAACCGATCCTTGATTATCTCATAGTTCACGAGCTCTGCCACATGGTTCACCACAACCACTCCGCGGAATATTGGGACTTGGTTGCAACCATTCTCCCAGACCATCGGCAAAGCAGGAAATGGCTGCGTGAAAACGGGAATCGTCTGAAACTGTAACGCGAACCTGGCTAGTGCATTGTAACGTGGTCCATCGCACATACCATTGATTTTGTAGTGAAATCACCGATCATAGCCTCTTCACTCTTCACTCTTAACTCCCATATGATAGCCGGTTTGGTTGAGGACAGCCTCTATTTCCCGGATATGCTCGAAATTGCGCGTCTCGATTTCAAGTTCCACCAGGCTCTGATCAATGGACATGTCGGCCCCGCCCCGGTTGTGATAGATCTGAAAAACGTTGGCCTTCGCGCCCGCGATTATGCCCAGGAGCTTCGCCAGTGCGCCGGGCACGTCATCGAGCCGGACACTGAACCGCATAATGCGTCCGTTCCGCGACAAACCCTTCCGAATGACCCTGTCCAGCAGAGAAATATCGATATTTCCCCCACTGATAACCAGCGCAGCCTTTGCCTCCGGGGGGGCCTTTATCGTCCCGCTCAGCAGAGCAGCCACACAAACCGCTCCTGCCCCTTCGGCAAGTATCTTCTTGCGTTCCAGCAGCATAATCACAGCTTCCGCGATCCGGTCTTCACTCGCCAGGACGATCTGATCGACCTCTTTGCGGACTATATCGAAAGGAATGCTTCCGATCTGCTTGACCGTTATTCCGTCGGCAATTGAGCGGATCGCTTCGACCGTGATTCTTTCGCCGGTTTCGACGGCCTTGAGGGCTGAAGGACACCTCTCCGCCTGAACCCCGATGATCCGAATCTCCGGCCTGACGGCCCTGGCAGCCACTGAAATTCCGGCCACCAACCCTCCTCCGCCGACCGGTACGGCTATCAGGTCCACATTCGGCAACTCTTCCATTATTTCCAGGCCAATGCTCCCCTGTCCCGCTATTATCGACGGATCGTCAAATGGATGGATAAAAGTCTTGCCTTCTTTTGCCAGCTCCAGCGCTCTTTTTATCGAATCTGCAATGCTCTGTCCCTCGAGGATGACTTTCCCGCCGTAGCCGCGCGTTGCTTCCTGCTTTGAAATCGAAGCCCATTCAGGCATTACGATGGTGGAGGTCAGCCCTGCCCGGCTAGCGGCCAGAGCGACACCCTGAGCATGATTGCCGGCCGATGCTGCAACGACCCCTCCCTTCCCGATCCGGTCAAGCTCAGTCAGGATCTTGTACGTTGCGCCTCGAATCTTGAACGACCCGGTTACCTGCAGATTCTCTAATTTCAGATAGACTTCGAACCCGGCCAGCCTGCTGAAGGTGGGAGAGTATACAAGAGGGGTTCGGATTACACGGCCCTTGAGGATGCCGGCCGCCCTTCGGATTTCGGCGGCCGAAATCACGTTTCAAACCTCACAGACAGTACTCTGATTATGAAATCCAAACCGTTGACCATCAATGAATAGATTAAACCGGTTGTTTAGGCAGGATAAAAATAAAATCCGAGCCGTCTTGCCTCGGTTCGTACCACATGTCGCCTTCGTGCTTTCGGATGATTTCCCTTATCAGGTACAGGCCCATGCCGAACCCATCTTTTTTCTCGGCCCCGTCGTCTATGTGGGTAAACTTGGTGAAAAGCCTGTCCCTGTATTCCTCCGGAATCGGATTACCACTATTGTAAACGTTCAATCGATAAAAAGAGCCGTGATCTTCGAAGCCGAAAGCGATCCTGCAGCACTTACCACCGTATTTTATGGCATTTTTGAAAAGGTTTCTGAACACGGCTTTTAGCCACATCATATCGGCGCCGATTGGAATAGTTCCGGCTGGAATCGCTCCGAGCCGGTTGTCGATCACTATATGCCGTTCGGTAATCTCATTTGACATCTCATCGAGCACCGCATCTATGATATCCTGCCGCAGATCCACGAATTCCTTTTTTTTGAGAAGCACACCCTCGAGAGAATGCGCGCTCCCAAGACAGTCCTCAGCTAAGCCGATCAGGTGCCGAACCCGCGCCATCAAATCCGAAACCGTGTTCCATACTGATTCGTCCATTCGTCCGAAGGACCCGCGCATGAGCAGCTTAAGAGTGGCGGCAATGGAGACAAGAGGTCCCCGGATATCGTGAGACATGATCATCAGCATGTTGAGAATATGCTGGTTGAGATCCCGGATATGCCGCTCGGATGCCGAAAGCTCCCGGTTATGTCTTTCGGCTTCCAGATATGCCTCCTGGAGTTCCTTTAAGCCCGATATGTCCCTGAGCGCCCCCTCCCACGATATGGAACCGTCTTCCTCGAACCACAGGGTTGCCGTAATGGACCCGCTGAAAACGGTCCCGTCCTTTTTTTTCAACTCCGCTTCATATTCTTTAAGAAATCCGTCCGCTCCGAGCCGCTGTTGAAACAGGCGCCCATCGTCGGGATCGGAGAAAAGCAGGCACACACTGTCTAACCCGAGCAATTCCTCCTTGCTGCAATAGCCGAACAGTTCTACCCCCGCCTGATTTACATCGAGCAGTTTGCCGCGCCCGCTCGATATAAAACGCATGTCACCCGCCCCATCGAAAAAACGCTTATACATCATACCCACATGAAAATCGGAAACCTGAAAATCAGAATAAAGAGGATTTTTGTCTGTTCCATGGGCCATCTCGCATTCACCTCCGCAAGCCTTCCGCCTGCTCCACCGGTGACGGGTCACAATGGACTGGATGCATGACATTATATTTGTTTTTGCCATAATTAACAAGAAAATGACAAAAGATAATCAAAACGTAAAAACAAAGTGTTCATTCGGTCAAACCCATTCCAAATTCTCCAAGGGACTCCAAACCCGGAAAGTCGGGACCGAACCTGTATTGATCTTCGGCCCACGTCCCAAACCTCAGCGACTCGAGTATCCTGGCTGTTTTTTCCTCAACTTCCGGTATCGTATGGACAATGGCCCTCAAAGATTTGAGCACCCTCAGCATCTGTTCTTTATGAGAAACCGGCAGGACCGGGTGTTCAACCAACTGGATCACTTCATCCAACTGAAAGAGGTTACCCGATGTTATCTGCACATATGCAAGTTTAGACCACTGGCCAAGAAGCTCGGATGGCAAGCCGTCTATCTTCTTTGAAAAGTCGTAGTTCATACCTGTAGGCAATGCATTTGCAAGCCGGTCCAGCAAAGACTCAATTGCTGACTGATTCCAAAGGCTGGTCCCGGAAAGGAGTTTTTCCCACTTTGGGTGAATCTTGTTTTTGACCCACTCCCGCTCCTGGTGAGGAGGAAGATAAAGCGTTGCCAGTTCTTTTTGTTCAAGGAGCAGTTTTTGACTTACGGCAAACAGGTCCCCGCAAGAGCGCAACTCCGCGACTTTTTCGCCTAATGCGCCGCACAGCTCGTCGAGAAGAGGTCCTTTCCACTCAAGTTCCGGTACGTACTCCTGGAGCAGTTCTTCCCACCTCGCCCGAAGAATGCCGATTTGTGCGTTTATCGCCGAGAACACAAACCCCAATTTGACCAATGTGTTCCTGAGTTCATGGGCCAGGAATTCGCAGCTTTGGAGGCGCTGGCGGGCAAAGTGCTTACTTGCCTGGTAGAGTTTTTCTCTGAACCATAAAGTGAGCAGTTCGGAGCCAAGGCTTTGGGATAAATCCCTGATGATTCCGCTCGAACGATCGCCGCGCTTCAATGTCCCCGGCTTAAAATGAATCTTTATAACGGCTGCAACCACGTTTTCGCTATCCTGCCAGATAGGGTTTCCCTGCCAATCGACCGGATATTGAATCTTTTCGACTGAATAGCCATAGAGGCCCTTCTTCCCCACCAGCACAGGCTCCATGTGGAATTCATCTTCCCGTTCACCCGAGAGCTGTTTTCTGACGCTTCGGGAGTCTTGAATCGGGTTGTCCGCAGTCCAGCTCATCTGCTTTTCGACACACCAACCCATCGCTTCCAGGGCACGGCCAGGCTGGTCCCGGTAATGCTCCCATTTTTTGCCTGGGGGATTGTAATCGGAGACTGCGGGCAACCCCCACTCCAACTCATCCGAATCTTGTTTTCTGGCGCCGGACAGGACGCGCATAGCGATCAGTTCCGGCATCAGGCCGATCTTGTAAATTGTGCCCTTCGTCGCGTTATCCAGGCATGAAAGGACTGTCTTTATCATTGTCCGACAGGTTGCAACGAGCAGATCGTCGGTATTTTCCATGCCTTTCTCCAGAATATATTCAGATGCCAAGGTGTAAAACATTTCATATCAAGATAATCGAACATCCCGGGCAATCCTTTAATGTAATTTTTCAAAGGGAGGCGGCTGTTCAGATGTCAGGTTATAGACCGCTCAACTGGTCGATCATCGGCGCCGTCAATTCTCGACGCCGGCCTTTCATAGGCGTCGCACCATCCAGCGTCCGCGTGGAGTGGTCTGACCCGGTCCGCCGAATATTCTCTTTTGAAGGCCCCTTCTTTCATGCGCCCCGCTAGAGCTTGGGCAATTATTTGCTTCGGCCATGGTTCTACAAAGATCTCAAAATCAACATGGACAATGAAAAGGCAGTATGGCTTAATATGGCCCGCATGCATCCGAATCCGGATCCTCGCCAAGACCATGAACGACATCATCCCCTGCATGGTGGACTACAATATGAAATCAATTGACGAGCTTCGAAAGATCCTTGGCGAAATGAAGGAGGCGCGCAAAATCCATGTTGCCCTTCTTTACGGGTCCTTCGCGAAGGGCGCACAACATGTTAGATCGGACATCGATCTTGCCGTCTATCTCAATGCGGCGAACTCCGAAGAAGAATTAGACCTGATCGACCGTATCCTTATGTCAGTCGATCGGGACGTCTCCATACTGCGATTGGACGACCAGGACGAATCTCCTTTTGTGGTGCAGGAAGCCCTCAAGGGAATTCACCTGGTGGACCCTGACCTCGAAATACTCTACGACGTAAGCCACAGAGTGCTGCACGAATGTGAGACCATTCGTTTTAGAAGGGAGAACAGCCTTGGATAGGTCGACTCGGCTCCTGGCCTTCATGGACGAAACTATAATATACTTTCTCGCAAGAAGTGAAAATGTGGATCGGGATCGCTACTTCGCGGATCGAGACATTCGCAGTATTCTTGACAAAACCATAAACGACATCATTCTCTGCCTCGTGGATATTTCGGAAGAGTGCTTGAAGAAAGCTAAAAGGAACATCCCGGATACTTACAGGGATACCATCCTTGCATGCCATGAATTCCTAGGCGAAATCGTTCTCAAAGTGGCGCCCCTCGTAAGACACCGAAATGAAACCATCCACCAGTATCTTAAAGTGAATTGGCAAAACATAGTGACGGTTAAAAGCAAGGTCCCGAGCATAAAGGAATTTGTCGAAACAGCGCGAGTGGTCCTGACAGAAGAGCCAAACTAGGGCCGGCGTGGGCAAGGCTGCCTCTCAAAATGTCAACAGGCAACGCGTTCTGCGGTCAGGCTGCGAGCAAATTCAGAATTGAGGAATTGAGAATTACAGAAATGGCTATTTCTAAGTCCTGAGACCCCGGTATCAGCCCCCGTCCAACTCAAAAAGGCAGCTTGCCGGGGGTGAAAAAATGCCATGCTTCCGGCGCCGCTCATGGCGTTGTTCGGCCCTCCTCTTGCGCGAGGCCGATTTCCTGGTATGAGAACTCATTGAGCCGAGCATTGGTGCGTGCATGCTCGATTGTCATGCTGATCAGGTTTCCCTGCTTGTCGAGGTCAACATATATATTTTCGCTAATCTCTCTTGTCTCCATTACCCCGTGGTCTGTAAATTCAACCAGCGCAGTATCAGTATCTGAGAAGTACTTTACCCTCATTGCCGACTCTCCTTAAAGGATCTGTCGAAAAAAGCATTATGAACGGTCTCACAGTCCTCCAGAAGAATGACCCGCAGAAACATACCCTCCTCGGCGACCCATGCCCACCTGCGTATTCTGCCATCGGATTGGACTTCAGTTTTTCCGGCGACTGTATTACTCGGGTTATCCGCTCGTCCCGTATTATTGACCTGTCGGGCCTTTTTCGCATGTGCTCGAAATACCCGGTGGTTTTCAAATCCGGTCCCCCTATGCATCGCATAATCGGTCGACCTCGGTGGATACCCCCGAGCAATCACAGCCTCAACGCTACGATCTAATCCAAAACACGCTGGACGGATAGATGTAAAGTCCAACGGCCCGCCAGCACCGGCAATGACTCAATTTTTCAACCATTTTAGACAGTTAAGACTATGCTTGAGGCACGGCGGAGTGTCAATGGCACGGGCATGCAGAAGAGTGAAGGGTGAAGCCGGGAATCGGGAAGAGTGAAGGGTGAAGAGTGAGGAGTGAAGGGTGAAGGGTGAAGGGTGAAAATAATCTGTTCATTCCTCTCACCGGCTTTAGCCGGCAGTTCACCCTTCTAACTTCACCCTTCACACTTCAGATTAATGCCCCCTCTCAATATTCTACATCATCTTCCCACTCCAGACTCCTTTGCCCATAGCAGTCCCGTCCCGTCTCCACGTAGTAAGAATGGTAATGATAGGACGGACGGTAGTAGTAGTACACGGAGCGTCGCTCAACAACCACCGGTCCCTCGTAAACGACCGGCGGCGTCCGTTCCACCACTACCGGGGGCGGAGGCGGCGTCCGTTCGACAACCACCGGGGGCGGGGGCGGCCTCCGTTCGACCACCACCGGGGGCGGATACACCACTTCAGGAGGAGCCACGGCATAGCCCGGTGGCGGAACATCAATCCCAAAGCCAAAATGAACGCCTCCGGCATAGGCATCCGATGACATGCAACAGACAGCAAAACCCAGGGTGATGAAAATCGCCGAAGCATAACGGCATATCGAACATCTCCAGTTTCCCACAATCAGCCTCCTTCTTGAGGTGACCAGCATTGATTCAGCCCTTTTTCTAAAGGGCTTCGCCCCGTTCCGGAATTCTTCAGACGGGTGTGGGAGCAAACGGCGTACCACGGGATTGAGGGATTGAAGGATTGAGGGATTGCAAAATCCGTAAGTTCAGAAATCGGCATTTTGCCGGCCAAATCCAAATTTTACGATATTTCAGGATCGCGCTTCGGGCAGCGGCTATAGGTCATGGATTTGCGGTAACTAATTACTTTGACCGGGCCGCCGCGAAATAGTATATGCCAGGGCTGACATAACGTCTATTTATTCTGATGTAATCCGAAAGGCTGCTGGTCCGTTTTGAAACCATTGCTGGTTGCCAGAAATCTTCGGCGGGCAGACTCCGCCAGGGAGATTTTCAGCGTCGATTATTTCTCCCTGAATCAGGGTGAGACCATCGCGCTCATAGGTCCGAACGGGGCAGGAAAAACAACTTTCCTTCTCACTTTGGCCCTGCTCTATCAGCCCACCTCCGGATTCATCGAATTTGACGGCGTCACCGCCGGCCCAAACAATCTTCTTCAGTTGCGCCGCCGAATGGCCGTCGTTTTTCAGGAATCCCTCCTGCTCGATATGTCTGTACTTGGCAATCTCACTACGGCTTTGCGCATACGCAAAGTGCCCAGGAAAGCGGCCCTTGCCAGGGCGCAAAAGTGGCTCGACCTTTTTGGTGTAGGGCATATTTCGTCGCAACAGGCAAGATCGCTTTCAGGAGGCGAGGCTCAACGTACGAGTCTTGCCAGGGCGTTTGCCCTCGAACCTGACCTGCTTTTCCTGGATGAACCGTTCGGATCGCTTGACTATCCCACCCGCAATTCGCTTCTTAACGATCTGGGTAATATCCTGAAACAGATGAACATGACCGCCCTGTTCGTTACGCACGATTATACCGAAATTCCATTCCTGGCCGAAAAGACAGCGGTCATGTACGAGGGCCGCATAAAAAAATGCGGGTCAAACCAGGAGATCTTTGGCCAGGAT
>Ga0187867_10003373_pt1 | contig 12833 bp, 11 predicted proteins | sample June2016WEW_13_1_FD_132976 | JGI IMG/M metagenome (GOLD analysis project Ga0187867, IMG submission 132976) | Peatland microbial communities from SPRUCE experiment site at the Marcell Experimental Forest, Minnesota, USA - June2016WEW_13_10 | ecosystem: Environmental > Terrestrial > Soil >... | reverse complement strand
GCTCGCGCTCCAGGCGCGCGAGCTCCCCGAGCAAAGGGTGGTGGCCGTCATGCACCTGCCGTTGACGCTTAAGACCGAAGCATCCGATTCGGCCCCCGAGCACCTCGATGCTCTGGGCTGGGGTGCCTTGGAGGGCCTGACGACAGCCAGACCGGGATTAGAGCTGGACAGCGCCTGGTGCGAGAAGAGGCGCTTTAGAGCCAAGCCCGGGGAGGCCTTGGTATCGGCCGGGGAGGGGGGGACAGTCCAGGTCGTGGTCGGCTTGGGGGTCGCCTCGGGTGTGACGGCGCAGCGCTTGCGCCAAGCGGCAGCCGGCTTCGCCCGTTCCACTGGCGGGGCGAAGGCACTCGCGCTCGATCTCACGGGGATCGCGAGCCTCGGCGTACCGGCCGAGCTCGCCGTTGCCGCGGCCATCGAGGGTTTCTGGGGCGCTCGGTACCGTTACGAGCGTTACCACGCCGGCGACCCGGACCCCCTCGAGTCGCTCACGATCATCGTCGCCCCCGATGACCTGGCCTTTGCCCGGCGCGGTCTCGAGCGCGGACGAGCCATCGCGGACGCCACCTGGCTGGCGCGGGACCTGTCCAACGATCCCGCCGGAGCGCTCACCCCCGTCCGCCTCGCCGAGGTGGCCATTGAGATCGCCGAGCGCGAGGGTCTCGAAGCGCAGATTCTCGACGAAGAAGCCATCAGGGAGGCTCGCCTCGGCGGTCTGCTCGGCGTCGCCGCCGGCTCGGCGGAGCCACCGCGACTGATCAAGCTCGTCTACGTGCCGGCACCGGGACAGGCCCGAAAGCGCTCCGACGGCAGCATCCCGACGGTCGTCCTTGTGGGAAAGGGCATCACCTTCGACTCGGGGGGCCTCACTCTCAAAAATCTCGACGGCATGATGACGATGAAGACGGACATGAGCGGGGCCGCCGACGTCATCGCCACGATCGGCGCCTGCCGGGCGCTCGGGGTCGGTATCCGCGTGGTCGCCATCGCTCCGACGACCGAGAACATGCCGGGCGGAAAGGCCGTCAAGCCCGGAGACGTGCTCGAGATTCGCAACGGTAAGACGATCGAGGTCCTCAATACCGACTGCGAGGGTCGGCTGGTGCTCGCTGACGGGCTGTCGCTCGCGGTCGAGGAGGAGCCGGACGCGATCGTCGACCTGGCGACGCTCACCGGTGCGTGCACGGTCGCCCTGGGCCTTAAGATCGCCGGACTCATGGGCAACGACGATCGACTGGTGTCCGCGCTGCAGGCCGCCTCGGCGCGCGCCGGCGAGCCGACATGGCTGCTTCCCCTGCCCGAGGCCTACCGGCCCGACATCGACTCGGAGGTCGCCGACATGAAGAACATGTCCAAGCGCGGGGCGGGCGCACTTATCGCCGGTCTTTTGCTGCAGGAGTTCGTCGCCGATCGGCCCTGGGCCCACCTCGACATCGCCGGTCCCTCACGTTCGGACGAGGACTCGGGTGAGCTCCGCAAGGGCTCCACGGGTTTCGGAGTCCGCACCCTGCTCGAATTCCTTTGCACCTACGAGCCACTCAGTTCACCCGCGGCCGGTGCCGCCGGTGGAAAGGTGATCCCATGACTGACCACGACGAGACCGAACAGGCAACGACGGCTGCAGAGCTTGCAAAGCCCGAACAGGTGTTGCCGACCGGGGTGCCGCCTGCGGGCGAAGAGGTCGCCCAGGAGGAAACGCCGCTGGCCGCGGCCCCAGTCGTTAGCGACGAGAAGGCGGCCGATACAGGGGCAATGGCGAAGGACGAGGCAGCCGAGGCGCCAGTTCCGGCGCAGGTTCCTCAGCCAGTCGGGACAAAAAGGCCCGCTGTTTCCTCCAGCTCCAAGTCCGCCACGACAAGAGCCGCGACGCGTTCGACACCGCGCAAAACCTCGTCGGTGGCGGCCGCGAAGAAGGCCGCTACGGTCGTCGCGCCTGGAGTCGTGCCACCGCTACGACCAACCACGCTTGCGATCGACATCGGCGGGACCGGCCTGAAGGCTTCCGTGCTGGACGCCGTCGGCAAGCTCGTGGCGGACCGGGTCCGTGTCGCGACTCCCTACCCGTGCCCGCCCAACGTGCTCGTCGAGGCCTTGGCCACCCTCACCGCCCCACTGCCTTCGTTCGACCGTGTCTCAGCTGGTTTCCCGGGCGTCGTGCGCAAGGGGATCATCGTGACGGCGCCCCATTTCGTGACCCGCAACGGGCGTCCGGAGGAACCCGTCGTGGCCAAGTTGCTGACGGCATGGACAGGTTTCGACCTCGGTTCTGCCTTGGAGGCGCGCTTTGGGCGGCCCGTGCGCCTCGCCAATGACGCCGACCTGCAAGGTCTCGATGTCGTGAGCGGTTCCGGGCTCGAGTTCGTCGTCACGCTCGGTACCGGGGTCGGCACGGCATTGTTGCTGGACGGACGTTTGGCGCCGCACCTTGAGCTGGCACACCATCCTTTCCGCAAGGACCAGACCTACGACGAACAGCTCGGGGACGCGACGCTGCGGCGCATCGGTGTGAAGAAGTGGCGCAAGCGCTTTGACGAGGCTGTGGGCAACTTCCAAAGCCTGCTGAATTACGACCATCTCTACATTGGGGGTGGCAACTCGCGGCTATTGGTGGGCCACGTGGACCCATCGGTGACCGTCGTCGACAACCTGGCCGGGATCCTGGGCGGGATCAAGCTCTGGGAGCTGCCCGAGCACTGATCGCCCGGCCGAGCCGGAGGTGCGTGGCGCCGGTGTCAGCCGACCCCGGCGCATTGCGCGGCGAGCGCGGGCAGCAGGTAATGCAGCGGGACACGGCTCGACTCACTGAGCGTCGCCTCGAGCGCTTGCCAAGTCGTGTCCTCGCCGGCCGCCTCGGCGGCGAGTGGGACGGCTGCCCGAATCTGGTCGAGCGCTTCGGTCTGCAGTTGTCTCGCTTGGGCCGGTGACGTGGCAGTCTTGTGGGCTGCCGTCAAGCCTCGCTCGATGTGGCTGCACGCCTGGTCGGCGAGAGCCTGGGAGTCCTGGCCGGAACAGCCTGTCAACGCTGCGCTGCAGCCAATGGCGAGCACGATGAAGGCGGCCGCGAGATGCGACCACGCCGGTCTATTCGCCGAGCCAGTCGGGGGCATTGTCGAGGAAAAAGCGGGTCACAGCGAGCGCCCGGTCGAATGTGTCGCAGAGCAGCTCCTCGCCCGCCAGCACCCGGGCAAGTGAGACCTGTTGCCGGGCGACGATGGTGAGGCGCCGGACGGGGGCGTCAGTCACCGATCCGAACGAGTCGGTGGCTGAGATCTCGAGGGGGAGTTCGACACCGCCGACCCCCGCCAGGTCGATGGCAAGGCGGAGCAGGTCGGGCCCCTTAGGAAGCGGCGGGACGCCCCAGTTGAAAGTGAGAGGGAAGAACCACTTGTCAGGAGGGTCCTCGTCCTCGGGCAAGGCCACGACGGCGTCCTCGAAGTCGAGCAGCACGCGCGGTTCTACCTCGAGGGCGAGGTGGAGGTCGATCGGCCCGCCACAACCTTCCTCAGGGTGCAGGTCCACCTCCCAGAACTGGCGAAGGGAGTAGGTCTCGACGAAGTGGCGCTCGTCGTGCACGTGGAACTTGTGGTCGACCGCATGGTCCTTCAACTCGGCCACATAGCCCGCGACGTCGATGACGGCCATTCGGGAGGCAAGTTTAGGCGAGCGGCCGGCCGGGGGCGGCCACGCTACGGTTCGGTGCTGTGGACGTAGCCGAGTTGCTGCAGGTGCTGGCAGAAGCGGCCGACGGCGTAGCAGGGTCTTTGAAAGGGCTCGCCGACTGGGGTCTCGCAGGCACCCGGCCGGGCCAGTACCGTTCCGACCTCGTGGCGGACGCGGTGGCGGTGCGCGTGCTCGCCGAGGCCGGCCTCGGCGTGCTGAGCGAGGAGTCGGGACTGAGCGAGGGTGCCGATCAAAGGCCGCTGCTCGCCGTGCTGGACCCGGTCGACGGTTCCACCAACGCCTCCCGGGGGATCCCTTGGTACGCCACCAGCATCTGCGTGCTCGACGGGGATGGGCCGCTCGCCGCCCTGGTCGTCAATCAGGCGACGGGCGCACGTTACGAGGCGGTGCGAGGCGGCGGCGCTCGGCGCGACGGCGTCCCGATCAGGCCTTCTCGTGAGGAGTCCTTCGGGCGCTCGCTGGTCGGCTTGTCGGGCTATCCGCCGCGTTATCTCGGTTGGCGGCAGTACCGGGCGCTAGGAGCAGCCGCGCTCGACCTTTGCGCCGTAGCGGACGGCACCCTTGACGGCTACATCGACTGCGCCCGGGGTGCCCATGGAGGCTGGGATTACCTGGGCGGCCTTCTCGTGTGTGCCGAGTCGGGTGCGCTCGTAGCCGACGCAGCTGGCCGCGAGCTCGTGGTGCGGGACCACTCGAGCCGTCGCACTCCTGTTGCCGCAGGCACCCCGGAGTTGCTCGCTCAGCTCGTAGCCTCCAGGGCAACCTGGCGCCTGTAGCCTCGTCCCGCGATGAGCACGAGCGAGACCGAGCCCTCCGATACGCCGTCCTCCGCGCCCAAGGCGCAGCTCCCGCTCCTACTGGAGGTGCAAGAGGACGATCTCGCCCTCGATCGCCTCGCCTACCGTCGCCGGGAGCTGGCAGAGCGTGGTGCGGTCTCCCAGCTCGAGGCCAAGCTCGCCGAGCTGTCCGCCCGCGTGAGCGAGGCTCAAGACCAGCGGGACAAGCTGGCCTCCCAGTTACAGAATCTCGAACAGCGTTCCGAATCGGTCGGTGCTCGGGTTGCCACCATCGAGCAGAGGCTGCGCTCAGGCAGGGCGGGCTCTTATCGCGACGAGCAGACGATGGGGGAGGAGGTGTCCTCGCTCGCCCACCAACGCCGCGAGCTCGAGGACCAAGAACTTGAGGTGATGGAGGCGCTCGAACCGCTGGACGAGGAGCTCGACGGCCTCAAAGAGAGCGCCTCGGTCACGCGCGAGGAGTTGTCGCTCGCCCGTGAACAGCTGGGCATCGCCGAGGCGGCGATCGACGGGGAAGCAGCCGTGATACGCGCCGGGCGGGACAAGCTGGCCGCGCAGGTGGCGCCTGAGCTGGCGGCTTCCTACGAGCGCCTGAGGAAAAAGCTCGGCGGTATCGGAGCTGCTCATCTCGTCGGGGGGGCCTGCAGCGGCTGCCACCTCCTGGTACCGGCGGGGGAGCTGCACCGTCTGCGGCACTCCGCCCCGGACTCGATCGTCTACTGCGACCAATGCGGCCGGATCCTTGTGCCGTGACCAGCGGACAGGCGAATAGCTAGTCCGATGCTGTTGTTGGTCCGCCATGGCCAGAGCCAGGCAAATGCCGCAGGGCTCCTCGTGGGTAGGGCCGACTCCTCTTTGACCGAGCTGGGCCAACAACAGGCCGAGGCGCTCGGCGAGGTGCTGGCAGGGTTCGGGAGCGCTCCGTGTCGGATCCTCACGAGCCCGTTGCGTCGCGCCATGCTGACAGCGGAGGCGATCGCCCTCGCTTACGCCAAGGCGGCAAGCAAGGCCTCGGGTCAGGTCGCGCCCGAAGTGCTAGTCGACAACCGCTTCGTGGAGCTTGACTACGGTGAGCTCGACGGGACGGCACCCTCGATGTTGCCTGCGGGCCTCTGGGACCACTGGTACTCGCACTCTAATTGGCGGCCGCCCGGCGGAGAGACCCTGTTGGAGGTCAAGGCCAGGGTGGCAGCCGCCTGTGAGGAGCTCGCCGGCGAAGCATCACAGGGCGACCTCGTGATCGTGAGCCACGTGTCTCCGATCAAGGCCGCCGTCACGTGGGCTCTGGGCGCCGGGCCTGAGCTTTCGTGGCGGCTCTCGCTCGGTGTCGCGTCAATTACCCGGATTGCGACCGAGGGCGTGCGCGGACCGTCGCTCGTCAGCTTCAACGAGACGGCCCACCTATGCCGTCTTTGCTGACCTGCTCGTCATGGCCTAAGACGCGACCATCCCCCGAGCTCACCGGCCTCGCGACCGGGAACCCGGGGGAAGATCCCGCTTCGATCACCTGGAGGGGGGTCGCAGGTGATCGGGGCTTTGTCTGACACCGGCGCGCCGCGCCGATGTGTCAGTGCTGGGTGGCTCCGACGTTCAGGACGTTGTCGTCGTCCGAGGCGCCGAGACCAACCTCGATCTTGCGGCTCTTGGCAGAATCCGCCACAGGCACCGTCACGGTCAGTACGCCGTGCTCGTAACTGGCGCTGATCCTGTCGGCGTCCAATCCCTCGCTGAGAAACAGGCGGCGGGTGAAGGTCCCCTGCGGACGCTCCGCCACAAGGACTTCGTCGCCCTCAGAGGGCACCCAAGAGCGCTCCGCTTTGATCGAGAGAACGTTTCTCTCGATGGTCAGGTCGAGGCTCGCTGGGTCGATTCCGGGCAAATCAACGCGAACTATGAATTTCTCGCCCTTGCGGTAGACGTCGAGCGGCACCGAGGCCCGGGCGTTCCACATCGGCTGGGTCAGCCGATCGAGCTCACGGAACGGATCGAAGCGCATCATCTCTTCTTGACTCCTTACTAAGCCGTGTTATCTTTACTGACACTATAGCGCTCAAGATTTTGATGTGCAAGCACTCATGTCCCCGTCAACCAACCGGGGCGGGTGCACTGGGACGCTTTGGAAGCCGCAGGGGCAGGTACGTGAGAGAATGTTCCCGGTGGTGGCGAGCCGACCGGGTGGCCGCGGCCGGGGCGGCGCTTTGGCGCCGCTGCCGGCTGAGGAAGGTCGGGGCTCCACAGGGCAAGGTGCTGGCTAACGGCTAGTCGGGGCGACCCGCAGGACAGTGCCACAGAGAACAGACCGCCGATGGCACGGCTTGCCGTGCACAGGCAAGGGTGAAACGGTGCGGTAAGAGCGCACCAGCGGCCGGGGTGACCCGGTCGGCTAGGTAAACCCCACCCGGAGCAAGGCCAAACGTGGGACGGGTGGCCCGCCCGATGTCCCCAGGTAGGCCGCTTAGATGGATGGCCACCCCGCCGGTACCGGCTCGCCGGCCGGCGGACAGAACCCCGCCTATAGGCCGGCTCGCCACCACCACCTCCCGCCAGGCGCGCTAAAATGCCGTCTGGCCTGCGGTTTCGGGCCACTTCGCCCGTAAGGGCGACGCCCAACAGTTCCTCGACGGCGTCCGGCGTGACCTCGCCCACGGCCTCTACATCGACCCGGTCCTCAGAGTCGATAGGTATTCGTCACCAGCGCAGTCGACGCGCGATCTCTACGCCTCTTCTGCCGTCGCCCCCTGGCGCCACATCGTCAAGTTGACTCGTGAAGTGCCGGCGCCGCAGCCTCGTCGAACGAGATCCTTCCCCGGGGTGAGCGGCGACCTCACCTTGTGGGAGTCGGCACAGCCAGCATCTTCGCAAGTTCCTCCCCGGTGGGCCCAGCCGCCCAAGTTGGCCGCCACCCTGTGCGGAGCACGGCACGAGCCTTCTCTTCGACAGCCTTCAGCGCTCCGGGCGGGACGAGCATCCCCATGAAGGGCCCAACCACAGGCATCATGCTTGGGTCTTGTCCAGCGGCCGCGCAGATCACATCAGAGGCTAGCGGGGCGCCGATGTCGATGTCCCGACCGTTCAAGCGGGCAAGCAGGGTCGCGTCCCAGTAGACGTGGTCCTCGTACCAGGGCCGGATGTGTTCACTGCACCAACGGTCGAACTGTTCGGCGATGGCCCGGTAGTCGTGCTCGGCGCTGCTCAGCAGGCGCACTAGCTCGGCCGCTTGGCGCAACCCAAGCGACACGCCTCGGCCCGCGGCCGGGTTAGTGGTACAAACAGCGTCCCCGACATAGAACAAGCCGGCGACCGCAGCTCGCCCGGCGTCGTCGAGCTGGCCTCGGTAGGTGTTGGACAGCCCGCTGCCGGCCATGACATCGGTGATGGGCTCAAAGCGGTCTTGGTCTGTCCACGGCGCCAGATTCGGTACATGCCGGGCCGCCGTCTCGAAGCACTCGTTCCTACGCAGTTCAGCAAGGTTGTCCTCTGAAGGGCGCACGAAGAGGGCGGACAGCGTCTTATCGTCCTGGGGGAAGACAATGGTCAGGTAACCCCGGTGCATGGCGCCCATGGGCAGTGCGCTGGACGGCGGGTCGACACCCTCCCGGGCCCGGTACATCCTGGCTGCGTACGAGAAACCGCAGGAGCCCCCTTCGCCCGGAGCCCTGTGCTCGTGGCCGAGCCGAGCGGTGCGGCCGGCGGCGACTATGACGATGTCGGCCTCCATCTCGGTGCCGTCGACGAGAACGCCGGCGACGCGGTCTCGGCGCATCGTTAGCGAGTCCACGTGGCCCGTCTGCAGCCTGAGCGCCGGATCACGCCCGGCCAGGGACCAAAACGCGCCCTCGAAGGTGGACCGACGCGCCTGAAGTCCCGTCATAGCCTCAGGGAGGCCTTCTGGGACCGCTGGTACACATCCGGCGTCAATGAGCGCGCCCCATACGTCAGGGAGGTTTTCGAGCAAGGTCTGGCGCACGAGATTGCGGAAAAAGTGCGGGAGGTTGAACTGCATTACGCCCCGGCGATCCCAAGCGCCCGCGGTCGGTGGCGGGGGATCGCGGTCCACGACCACGACCTGGTGGCCTTTCCTCGCCAGTGCCAGCCCACAGAACAGGCCGGCTGGCCCCGCCCCCACGACGACTGTTCGCATCCAAACCCCCCGGTCGCAGTTGCACTACACTATAGGTGTGTTGACTACACTCATGGTAACTCCAATTGGCTGAAGCCGTCAAGAAGCCCTACGTGTCCCGCCTTCGTGATCAGCAGGCGCGGGCCACCCGAAGCGCCATCGTCGATGCCGCGGCACAGCTGTTCATCACGCGTGGGTACGGGGGAACGACTGTCGACGACATCGCCCGGGCGGCAGGCGTAAGCCGCAAGACGGTGTTCACTTCCGTGGGCGGCAAACCGGCGGCGCTGAAGCTAGCTATTGACTGGGCCATCGTCGGTGATGACGAAGCGGTGCCGTTGCTGGAGCGGCCGCACGTGAGGGCAGGCATGGCCGAGCCCGATGCCCGGCGCGTCCTAACTGATTTCGCACACAGCGTCAGCGAGATAAGTGCCCGGATCGCGCCGCTCAACGCCGTCGCCCAAGCAGCCTCTGGGCTTGACCCGGAGATCCGGGCCCTCGTCGAGGACGGCCAGGCGCAGCGTCTCCAGGGCATGCGCGTACTCGCTCAAGCGTTGGCCGAGCGAGGAGCGCTCCGGGGAGAGCTCAGTACCTCCGAGGCGGCCGACGTGCTCTGGTTATTCAACGACCCAGCCGTGTACCAACACCTAGTGTTCGAACGGCATTGGAACGAAGAGCGCTACCAGCGATGGTTGACAGACGCGCTGGCCGCCCTTCTCATCGCTAGAGGCTACCGACCGCGGCTTGCCGGGACTGGCCCGATCAGGCCCGAGGTTGGCGAAAAGACCTCATCAAGCCGTACCGCAAGAGTAAGGCAGCCACCTAAGAGACCTCGTGCGCAGCGCGGGCGGTCAGGAGCACAGAACAACGGCGGCCACAACGACGGAGATGCGACCTAAACGGCAGGCAGTATGAGAACTGCTGATGCTCTGCCATCCACGGTCACGAGGTGAGTGGATAGCTTCAGTTCTGCTTGGGACTGCTGGTCTGACTCGAGAATCGGCTGACGGTCAGCCTGTCTTACGAACGAGCAAGAGGGGCCGGATCAGAGTCTTGTTTTGTCAGCGAGGGTGTCCACAAGCGCTTCCCGCTCGTGCCCTTATCCTTGTTGGCGGCCACCTGGCTCAAGCTCGGACATAGAAGAGGGTGCCCGGGAAAGTTGCGTGATCGACTCGTGCGGCACGACCTGTAACCAGACTTGCGCGCCCGGGCATGCGATCGCAGGTCCCTCTAGCCTGGCGTTGTGCCCGAGTCACAGGACCAGGCAACAAGACGGTCGAAGAGCATTCCATCGATGCTTTGGGTCGTCCTTGGCCAGCTAAAGCATGCCCACATGGCTGAGGGCGCGGGGCGCGGCTCGATGCCGTCGCTGGAACTCTGGTCCAATATGTTGCGCGTCCTCGACGACCACGGCGTAGACAGGCGGAACCTGGCCCGCCTTGCCCGGCTCTCGAAGCGGGCGGCAAACTCACGCCTGTCGGAAGTCGTTCGGGGAGGGTGGGCGGAGGAGTTGGCCCGGGACGGCGCCATAGCGAGAGTGAGATGGACGGATCAAGGTTCCCAGGCGGCCCGCCGGTGGCCCGCGCTCCACGCTAGGGCCGAGAAGCGCTGGCGGGGTAGCGTGAGCGAGGGACTCGTCGACAGCTTGCGAACGAATCTGGAGGCACTGGTGGGCCAGTTTCCTTTGGAGCACCCGCACTACCCGGCCAGCTACGGCGCCGCGGACGCGAGCGTCACGGGTGGCCTAGGTCACGACTGGTCACCTGTGAGGCGGATCGGCGATGGCGGGGTGTCGGGGCTTCCGCTCGCGGTACTGGTCTCCCAGGCGGCCGTAAATTTCGCCATGGTCTATGAGGAACGAGCCGACGTGGCATTTTCGCTCGCCGCCACCGTGCTGACGAACCTGCCGACGGAGGGGCGGCCGTTGCCTGAGCTTGCCTCTCGGGCTTGGCTTTCTGCACTCGAGCGCCACGGCTACCTACGGGCCATCGCCGAGCGCAGGGCGGATGGGTCCAACTTCGTGCTGACCGAGCGGGGTCGTCGGTGCGCCGAGGGTCACGGCGCCCTGGTGCAGCAGGCGGAGGCCGACTGGACCGCGCGTTATGGGCGCGGTGTCGTACGAAGCCTGCGAGAGGCACTGGAGGGCGTTGCAGACCGGTGAGCGGTGGGTAGCGGAAGTTGAAACCCTTTCTTGCGCCACCGTCGAACAGAGCGCAGACAGAAGGCTCCAGCGCGTCTCCACGGCACCGCCGCGCGGTCGCTGTTAGGAGCGAAGCGAGACCTCGTCGAGTTCGATCCCGACGGCTCGTGGCACGGTCAAGGTCGGCATCCGGGCAAGCAAGCTGACCGCGCTCCAAGGAGGGCTCCTTCTCCCCAGCTGCACGATTAACCGATCGTCCTCCGCCGCCGTCGCCAACCAGTGTCAGGCCGGGCAGCGCCCGTGGGCGCTGAGGAGGTTAGAACGCCGCCGACCGGCGCTAAGGCACTGATCGGCTCGAATCAAGTCGTCAGTAGCGCAACTCGACGGTCTTCTTGCTGGAACCGCCTAAAGCGGACACGGTGACGTAGATGGTGCCCGAAGCAGAGGGCGCGATGACGGTGATCTCAGAGCTCGAGAGCACGTGCACTCCTCTCGCTGCTTTCCCGCCGAAGCGCACTGACACGGTCCCGACGAAGTTGCTTCCCTCGATGATCAGCTTTGTCGTCCCAACTGATGTCACCTTCGTGATCGTTGGTGCGGGTACGAAATCGTATTTGCTCGCCGCGGTTGGCTTACTGGTCCCGCCTAAGGCGGACACGGTGACGTAGACGGTACCCAAGCCGGAAGGTGCGGTGACGGTGATCTCAGACGACGATAGGACGCGGATTCCGGTCGCCGTTCTCCCGCCGAATTGCACCGAAACGGACCCGAGGAAGTTGCTTCCCCTAATCGTCACCTTGGTGCCTCCCTTCGCGGGTCCGCTCGTAGGTGTCATCTTGGTGATCGTCGGGGCGGCCACATAGCTGAACTGGTCGGCCGCAGCAGTTGTTGAGGTACCGGTCCCGATGTTGACGGTGACATTGACAGTGCCAGCTGGTTCACTTGGCGAGATCGCTGTGCAGCTCGTCGTCGAGGAGCAGCTCACCGCCAGTGCGGCGGTGGTGCCGAAGTCAACCGTGGTGCTTCCTGTCGTGGAGAATCCGGTGCCCGTGATCGTGACGAACATGCCTCCCGCTACCGGGCCCGACGTTGGGGAGATCCCGGTGACCGTCGGGGGAGAGGGTGCGGCGGGCGGCGGTCCCGCCGGCGGAGGTGACGGTGAGGGCGGCGGTGGTGAGGATGCGTCGGCTGTCCACTGGGCATAAAGCGTGACGCTGGCGGTGAAGGGGTAGCTAGCACCGTCGCCGTAGGCGATGCCCGAGCCATTGGCGGCGGTGTTCCAGTCTGAGAAGCTGTAGCCGGTCTGTGTGAAGGCGTTGGGCGTCAGCGCGGTCGCGACGCTGTCCGTCTCGGGAGACATCGTCCCAGCGCCGCCGTTGGCGTTGAAGGTGACGGTGTAGGAGGGATTCGGCGTCCACTGGGCGTAGAGCGTGGCGCTTCCCGTGAAGGGATAGGTCTCCCCGTTCGTGTACGCCGTGCCGGAGCCGTTGGCGGCTGTGTTCCAGCCCGAGAAGCTGTAGCCAGTAAGTGCGAAGGCATTCGCGGTCAAGGCAGTGGCGACGTTGTCGGTCTCGGGAGCCATCGTGCCCGTACCGCCGTTGGCGTTGAAGGTGACGGTGTAGGAGGGATTCGGCGTCCACTGGGCATAGAGCGTGGCGCTGGCGGTAAAGGGGTAGACCTCCCCGTTTGTGTACGCCGTGCCGGAGCCGTTAGCGACTGTGTTCCAGTTTGAGAAGCTGTAGCCAGTAAGAGCGAAGGCGTTCATCGTCAAGGCCGTGGCGACGCTGTCCGTCTCGGGAGACATCGTCCCAGCGCCGCCGTTGGCGTTGAAGGTGACGGTGTAGGAGGGATTCGGCGTCCACTGGGCATAGAGAGTGACGCTGGCCGTGAAGGGATAGGTCTCCCCGTTCGTGTACGCCGTGCCGGAGCCGTTGGCGGCCGTGTTCCAGGCCGAGAAGGCGTAGCCGCTCCGGGTGAAGGTGTTCCCGGTCAGTGCCGTGGCGACGTTGTCGGTCTCGGGAGCCATCGTGCCCGTGCCGCCGTTGGCGTTGAAGGTGACGGTGTAGGAGGGATTCGGCGTCCACTGGGCATAGAGAGT
>Ga0187867_10003371_pt1 | contig 12838 bp, 9 predicted proteins | sample June2016WEW_13_1_FD_132976 | JGI IMG/M metagenome (GOLD analysis project Ga0187867, IMG submission 132976) | Peatland microbial communities from SPRUCE experiment site at the Marcell Experimental Forest, Minnesota, USA - June2016WEW_13_10 | ecosystem: Environmental > Terrestrial > Soil >... | reverse complement strand
GCCCTGCTTGAAGTTGTAGGTGGGATAGCCTCCGGCTTCATTCAAAATGTTGGTCAAAACGTTTGTCCCGTACGCGGGCAGCCCTTGTCCGGTCACGGGATGGTTCTTCAGACCTTCGACGAACTTCTTATTTGCCTCTTTGTATTTCTCCGGGTCTTTGGGGGTGCGCATCTTCATACCGGTATCGTCCAAAATGATGGCCTTGATCCCCTTTGATCCCATTACCGCGCCCAATCCCCCGCGTCCCGCATGACGGGTGGGCCGAAACTCCACGTCGGTGCAGGCCACGGAAGCCGCGCCCAGTTTCATCTCCCCGGCCGGCCCAATGGAAATCATAGCCACTTTGTCGCCGTACTCCGCTTTCATCTTTTCGGCCAGATCGTAGTTGGACATCATCTTCAGGGAGTTGTCCTTGATGATCTTTACCCCGTCCTTATTGATGTAAACCTTGTAGAGATCTTCATTTCCCGGCTTACCTTCCAGGACGATGGCCGCATAGCCCAGTCTTGCAAGCACCTGTGCGGCCTGCCCGCCCGAGTTGGCCTCCTTGATTCCCCCTGTAAGAGGACTTTTGGCGCCAACCGAGAGCCGTCCGGACATGGCGGCTATAGTGCCGCTCAAGATACCGGGGGCGATCACCAGCTTGTTTTCTGCGCCCAGTGGATGGCAGAGAGGCGGCACCTCCTTGGCTACCAGAGTGGAGGTGAGCCCGCGGCCTCCCATACCTGTGTACTCTCCCGTGGGGACCTCAGTTGCCTTAGGTCCTCCGGCCGCTCCCGAGTCGATCCTTAAAATTTTGAGCATAAGTTTTCCCCTTTGTAACAAGCGTTGCAAGCAGCGCCAGTAGCCGCAGCAGCAGGCACACAATGCACCGGCTGCGTGCCGCTTAAGCTAAAAATCCCTTTGCCACAGTTTAGCAACTCCTTCAGCGTTTCGCAACTTTTGGGTAATGTTCCGAAAGTTCTGCGGATTTAATAACTCCAGGCTCTGCCGGGTGCGGGGGGCGCAGATCCCTACACCTGGCAGAGCCTGGAGTTATTTTACTTGCAGAATTTTGTGCAAACGATCGGCAAACGTAGAGATGAACTGGACGGCTTCGAGGCCATTGCGCTGGGTGGTAAGAGCACAAGAGAGCGCCCCGGGCGCATGGGCGGAGTTGACAAATCCGAGGCACTTATCATACTCTGATTATGCCATCACACCACTTTCGAATAGTTTTCCAATCATAAAATTTTGAGGCCGAGCGGAACTTCCTCTGATCGGCACTGTCTAAAATATTAAGGGAGAAAGCTGGTTTCTTCGGCGCAGACCATGGCCCAGGAAGAAGACAGAACAGATATTGCCGCTTTCCTTTCGGGAGATCGCGAGGGCCTGGACAGGCTGGTATTGCGCCACAAGGATCGCATATTCAACCTGTGCTACAGGCTGCTCGGCGAATACAGCGACGCCGAAGAGTGTGCGCAGGAGACTTTCATAAAAGTGTTCCGCTCAATCAAGGGCTACAGGTTTGAGTCGCGCTTTTCGACCTGGCTTTATACCATTGCTGTAAACACGTGCAGGAACAGGCGCAATTCCGCCGAGCACCGCTTTTGGAAGAGGATTGTGAGGTTTGGGAAAAACCCGCAGAATGAAGAAGGACCCGAGGACTTTGAGATCGAGGACCCGTCGCCGTCACCTTTGGCACGGATGACCGAGAAGGAAAAGGAGATCATGCTTCAATCCGCTATCAGTTCCCTTTCTCACGACCACAGAACAGTCATAGTCCTGCGGAATGTCGAAGAACTCTCCTATGAGGAAATATCCAGAATCACGGGATATAATCTCGGGACACTGAAATCGAAGCTGGCTCGTGCGAGACTGCTTCTCCAAAAGAAACTGCAGGGAGTCGAAGAGAGGTAATTCCGATGGAATGCTCTCAGATTAGAGCCATCCTTTTTGAGAGTGCGGATACGGAAATCCCGAAGGATCTGCGGGAGGACGTGGAGGCTCATCTGGCCGTGTGCCGGCCGTGCGCAAGCCAGTTTGAAGCTCTCGCAGAGCAATCACGCGTCCTTCGAAACATGCCGGCGGTGGAAGCGCCCGGCGACTTTCTCGAAAAGGTCCGCAGCCGTGTGGAAAAGCCTTCCGCCCTCTCAAGGCTTGAGCAGTGGCTGTCTGTTGTGTTCGCCGGCAAGCGTTTCTTTCGACTGGCGGGGGCTGCGGCGGCTGCAGCGCTGGTGATCGTTACGGTCCAGGTGGCTCTAAAAGATGGCAGCATGCAAAAGAGTTTGCACACTCCGGCCCCTTCTTCGGTTGGGTCGCCCTCCTCGATTGGATCGCCTCCTTCTGTCGAAGCGCCTAAGGCCGCGCTTGCGCCCGCGCCTCGCCCTTCCCCCGGTGTTGAATCACAAGTCGTGGCGCTTACTTTAAGATTGCCTGGAGCTTCCCCCGGGGTAAGAACCCGCGGCGGTGCATTCGGGCCGGGAGGATTTTCAGCCTCGAGTCCCGGTCCTGCAGCCATGGGCGCGCCAGTCGAAAGAAGACTGCAGTTCGATGCGCCGAAAGAAGCCGCCGGCCGAAAAGCGGCTCCTGAGGGCAATCACCAGCCGGAAGCGAAAAAGATGCCCGCTCCGCCTGAGAGCAGTTTGCCGCCTGAAGCGCAAGAAATTTCCTCCGAGGTCATTCGACTGATTAACGGAGCAAACGGGAAGGTTTTGAGTGCCAGACCTACTAGGGATGAGAATCAGCCCGCGACCCTGCTGGCCGAGATGCCTGCCGCCAACTATCCATCATTTCTCGATCGGTTGCGCCAACTGGGTCAAGTAGAATCCAACGCTGATAAAGAGTTCAGCCCCGCCCCCGATGCAAAAGTCCGCGTGGAAGTGAGTTTCGCCACTCGCTAAGAAGAAGGTAATAGTTCACCACAGAAACACAGAGATCTCAGAGAAAAACAATGAACCACGGATGAAAACAGATATACACGGACAAATGCAGAAGTGGGAAAAAGTATTGAATACCCGTCCTCGCTTTTCCCCTTCCCTTTCTCTTTTTCTCATCCGTGTGAATCCACCGCGCTGCGCTCCTCTCTCCGTGGTTGGCGCCTTGCTCTGTGTTCTCTGTGTCTCTGTGGTGAACGCTTGCAGAAGAAGCTTTCTAAAAGCGCGGGGGGGCACACCGATAAAAAACAGGGAACCTTTTTGCAACCTTCTTTGTCAAAGAAGGTTGAAAGAGTGGATCTTCAACCCAAAGACAAAGAAGGAGCAACAATGAAGGATTTACTTAATCTTTTCGGTAAAACAACACTTTTCACGCTGATGGCGATGCTTTTGCCCGTGGCGAGCCACACGGGAACGGCGCCGTCCATCGAAGGTGTGGGGCAAGCCCTTGCATACGGGGAGGAGTCAGACGACAAGACCCTGTCGCCTTACTTTTTCGTAAAATCCGAGGATCCAACCCTCGACCAGCTTCCATTGAAATCCACCTCGGTGGTTGCAAACATTTTGGGACCCATCGCCGATGTCGCCGTCACCCAGGTCTACAGGAATGAAGGCAGCAAACCAATTGAGGCCGTATACGTCTTCCCTGCTTCGACCCGCGCTTCGGTCTACGGCATGAAGATGACCATCGGCGAACGCACGATCACAGCGGAGATACAAAAGAGGGAAGAAGCCCGCCAGGCCTACGAAAAGGCGAAGCAGGAGGGCAAAAGCGCATCCCTTCTCGAACAGGACAGGCCCAACGTTTTTCAGATGAACGTAGCCAATATCCTGCCGGGAGAAGAAATCAAAGCCGAACTGCGTTACACCGAAACAGTCGTGCCTACGGAGAGCGTCTATGAATTCGTCTACCCGACCGTCGTCGGACCCCGGTATTCAAATCGGCCGGCCTCCACGGCCCCCGCATCGGAGAAATGGTGCCAGAACCCTTATCTGCACCAGGGGGAACCGGCGCCCTATTCTTTCGACATCAAGGCCAGGATTGCGGCCGGCGTCCCCATTCAGGAGATGATCTGTCCGTCCCACAAGACAACCATCGCCTTCCAGGACAAAAGCATTGCGGACGTCGAACTGGACCCCGGCGAACATTCCGGAGGCAACCGGGATTTCATCCTCAGGTACCGGCTTGCAGGAGACCGGATCGAATCGGGACTGCTGCTCTATGAAGGCAAGGATGAGAACTTCTTCCTTCTCACGGCACAGCCGCCGAAGCGCGTGACGCCTGATTCCATACCCCCGAGGGAGTATATCTTCATCGTGGATGTTTCCGGATCGATGTCCGGCTTTCCTCTCGAGATTTCCAAAAAGCTTGTCAAAGAACTGCTCACCGGACTTCGTCCCACTGATATGTTCAACGTAATGACGTTTTCGGGCGCATCCGACCTTTTCTCCGAGCGCTCCGTGCCCGCCGACCCGGACAATATTCGACGCGCAGTCGATCTGATCCAGCAGCAGCACGGGGCCGGAGGCACTGAACTTTTACCTGCCATGCAGCGCGCGCTCACACTGCCGCAGACCGAGAGCTTTGCCCGCACCATCGTTATTGCGACGGACGGATATGTTACGGTTGAGCCCGAAGTATTTGATCTCATCCGCAAACACATCGGCAATGCCAACATCTTCCCGTTCGGCATAGGTACGAGTGTAAACCGCCACGTGATAGAAGGCATGGCCCGTGTGGGTGCCGGAGAGCCCTTTGTCATTACACGGGCCGACGAAGCGCCGGGGATGGCCGAGAAGTTCCGCAAATACGTAGAGTCCCCGGTGCTCACTCAGATCAAGCTCGATTTCGGGAATTTCGAAGCCTATGAGGTCGAGCCTTCAGGAGTACCGGACATTTTTGCGGAGCGCCCGGTGGTGGTCATCGGAAAGTGGAAGGGCAAACCCCAGGGCACGATCGCCTTATCCGGCTCGATCGGCCGGCAGAAATGGGAAAAGCCGATCGATGTCGCGGGGACCAGGCCCCTGGCGGACAATTCAGCCCTGAGGTATCTGTGGGCACGGTCGCGCATAGCCCAGCTTTCGGACTATAATATGCTGGAGCACACCGATGAGAGAGTGAAGGAAATTACCGGCCTGGGCGTCAGCTACAACCTGCTCACCGCCTATACTTCCTTTGTGGCAATCGATGTGCAGGCGCGCCGCCAGGGTGCGGACGCGGTCACCGTAAAGCAGCCCCTGCCACTGCCCCAGGGAGTTTCGGACAGCGCACTGCCCGGGCACGGGCCCTACGCTATGATGAACTCGGCCCCGGCCCCGTCTTATTACGGCTCGGGCGGCGGTTCGCTTAAGGCCAAATCGGGCGCCCTCGGTGCATCACGCCTGGCTACTGCGGATATGAGCCTTCGTTCCAATCCGGCTAATTCAGGGGAGGTCCAGGAAGAAAGTCCAGGCAGCGCAGGCCCGCCTCACCAGACAACGGACATGAAGACCGGCCCGGCGGCAAAGAAGCAGGATGGAGAATTTGCGATAGAGAGCCTGACGGTCAAGGGAGGACTTTCAAAAGAAGCGGTAAAACAGGTTGTCGAGCAGAACCTATCCCTGATCCGGCAGTGCTTCGCTGGACATAGTCCACCCTCCAGACTGACCCTGGAGTGGACTATCGACAAGAATGGTTCGGTTGTGAACGTTCGCGTGACCCCAGGCAGAGGCACTGACGACTGTGTCGGCAGCCAGGTGGGGAAGTGGAGCTTCCCGGTCCCTAAAGACGGCAGGAAAGTTGATGTCAAGGTAACATTGAGAAGCGTTAAGAAAAGTGCGGGGGAATGATTTTCGTTCAACGACACACTAATCTTCAGAGCATGCGAAAAGTTCAAAAGAGCGGGGGAACGTTTCCCCCGCCCCCCCCCGGGATTTCGGCCTCACGCCACGCCAATCTCCAGGCTCCGCCAGGCGGAGCCTGGAGTTATTTTATTTGCAGAACTTGACACACACAACTGACGTATGCATCACGGAATCAGGAACCACGACTCCCCCGGGCTACCTTTGGGCGCCAGTAACCTTCAGAGTATCGTGCGTGCGAGACATGTGTATAGTTGTGAGATCTACCGGGGGGTATACTTCTGCGAAAGTCTTCGAACGCTGACCAGAAATATTTCGAGGCCGCTCGAACCCAGAGTCGCTTTCTCCACGTCATCGAATTGTACGGCCATCTGCAACCTCTCAGTTTCAGAAAGCCTTTCTTCAATCAATGGAAGTAACTCCGAGTTTTCTTTGCGGATGTGCTTTCTGACGAGATCCACGTAACGATCGGTCCTTTCGATGAATTCATAGCGGTCAGCCTCGGAGCAAGAGTGAAGAGTCACTGCATGGGATTCTATCTGTTCCATGCTCGCGCGTGCTTCGCGGTGGTCCTCCATGAGCGAGTTGATGAGAGAATCAATTCCGGCAGTTCGAGTGCGGGACAGCGCTGGGAATAGTACTTGCTCTTCTTTGCCGTGGTGATACCGGTCCACATAAATCTCAAAAAACTCGATGAGCGCTTTGAGGTCTTTTGTCTCGCCCTCCTTAAAATCCGCAACTTTAGCTATACACCTTTGGAGAGCCGCGAGCATCTTCATGGTCGCGCCATGCTCTTCTCTGAGCGCATCCCTTGGGTCCATATGGGTGTACCTCTCATCGCCTTCAGAAAAAAGAATTTCTGTTCGCCGGCGTTCAGTCCTCGCCCCAAGGCGAGGTGCAACACACTCTCTGCCAAGATCCACTTTTTGTGGCTTTATTCTATCTACTTATACCCGGTTCCCGAAAAGATCGGTCAATTAAATCAGAGCATTTATGGTCCGCAGGGCTCATGAGAAACTATCCAGGCGTCTTATGGGCGGGACAGATCACTCCTCGACCAGGATGGCTCCCGGCACACATTCCTCGGCTGCCTTTCTAACTTTATCCTCCAGATGAGCAGGCACGCTATCGACACGAACGATTGATTGCAACTGGTCCTCGTCAAAATCAAAAACTTCAGGGCAAACCTTGTGGCAATTTCGGTCACCCATGCACAGACCGTAGTCGATTTTCACCTTCATGGCATCCTCCCTCTAGTAGACTGATTTCAATTCACGACACTAAGCCAATTCCCCAAAGACTTCACGTGGTACCGAAGCCGAGCGAACACATATGTATTTCCAGCGCAAGTTAATCACCTTGCTTCAAAAAACACCCGGTTTTGGACTCTAAAACTAGAAAACGATCATACCTGCGTGCCGGACGATTTCGGGGGCATTATCGATAAGCTTTGAAAAGATCTCAGGGCCTTACCATAGAGAACCTCTTGGAAGCCCCCGTTCGTGCTTTGGTCTGAATTGGGAGCATTGACAGGACGCTCTTTACTGGTATAATCCATTACGTAATTACGTAATATGTAATTAAGATGAAACCAGTAAAAGCGAGAACAGCCATGCCGCTTGTAAAAGTGATCAGAAACGGACAGATCACCATCCCCAAAGAGCTGAGGGCGGCCTTGGGGATTGAAGAAGGTGACCTGTTGGAGGTAAAGCTCAGCGAAGCAGGAATGACCATCAAGCCCAAAACTGCCGTTGATCGTGAGCTGGCCAGGGGTCGGTTCTTTCAAATGACGGAGCAGATTCGGGAGAGCGTTAAAGACGCGGACCCTCTGGAGCTTGATGAGGCGATTGCTGAAGCGGTGGCTGCAGCCAAGAAAGTAACCGCCAGGAAAATTAAGGCCCGGCAACCACGATGATCAGGGTGGTGCTGGACGCCAACGTGTACGTGAGCGCCGTGTTGAAGCCCTCTTCCAATCCGGGCCAAATCGTCGATCTGGTTCGGCGAAACGCTGTCCATCTCATTGTTTCACCGGACATCCTGGCTGAAGTGAAAGCGGTGCTGCTCTACCCACGACTGCGAAAGCTGCATCGTCGAAGTCCTAAGTGGCTCAGGGCCTATGTCCTGGAGCTTTCCGACCTGGCCGAGATGATACCGGGAGATGTGGAGGTTAACGCCATCAAGGATGATCCTTCGGATAACATCTACCTCGCCTGTGCCGTGGAAGGGAAGGCTGATCTTATTGTGTCCGGTGATCGGCATTTGAAAGATTTGAAAAGCTTCCGGCAGATTCCGATTGTAGATCCTGCTAAATTTCTACAGGTAATTTCTAAAGGGAGCGGGAAGTAGGAAGCGGCAAAAAGAGGAAGCTTTCTATTCACCCACTCACCCACTCACCCACGCTCCTATTCACCTGCTTTTATTCCACTTCCCATTCGTCCATTCACCAGCGCTCAGTGGTTCGGGACTCGGACACAGTTCATGGCTCAGTGGCTTTTTTCTGTTCACTGTTCACTGCTCACAGTTCCTGTCATCCACTCTCCTCAGGCGTAAGAGCTAGTCGCAGTAACCCCTTGACCCTCTGCCGCAAATTCTGCCATCCAGCCATACCGCGCCGTCCAGGTTTGCAAAGCTCAGGTCTGCCCGGCTCAGGTTTACCCCGTTCAGGTATGCCCCGGGCAGGTATACCCTGCTCAGGTCACACCTAACGCACCTTTTGTAGTCAAAATCTTCTCTAGCGCTAGCTCTTTATCTCAAGAGTACGATGGCCCCGCCCCCGCCCTTTGAGGAGCCAGCGCCAGCAAGGCAATGAGGATCGTCGTGGACAAAAAAATCGCGGTTCCTCTCATAACAGCCTCCCTCCTTTTCCATTTCATGTTCCGCTCGATCACCCGAAGAGTTTCCTGCTCACTCTTCCTCATCGTAATTGTTGCTTCGGGGCTTTACTAAAAAGCGCAGGGCAGGTCAGAGAAAAAACCTCCAGGACTGGTGATGTCGAACTCTGGACCGGCCCACTTTGATATCATCGGTCTCGATGGGTCAGCCCTGGTTCCAAACCACAGGCCAACGTAAAACCCGTAAAATGCCCGTAGGCCAATCCATCGGGCAGCCATGAGCGCGCCGATCTTCGGGCAACTCCTGCCTTCGAAGGGGAAAAATGACTCAGAAAATGGAATGACGGTCCTGTAAGTTCATCTGCTTGCCGTGATGGTATTGGACCCGTCTCATTGGCATCGGGCAGTTGTCTTGGCACGGCTTCTTTGCCGCTAATCGATTGCTGCAGGGAGAGGGAATTATGTCTTCAAAATGCCAACCCGCATCAACCTGAAAGCCACTGACCTGCAATGGCCGCGTAGGCTTCCCGGGCCTCGATGATTGCCTGGACGTGGCAATACTCGTCGGTCTGATGCGCCTGGCGGGCCACACCGGGGCCATATATAAGAGTCGGCGGACTGCCCAGAGCGGAGTAAAGGATGGATGCGTCAGTGAAGTAGCTGACCGTACCCGGCGTCTGGGGGCTTCCCCTCAGCCGTTTCAGTACATCCAGCACAGAAGCGATCCAGGGGTCGTCCTGAGGCGTTAATACTGAAGGGACATCTATCATGCTGGTTAGCCTGGCCGCCGGCCCCAGGACCTCTTGAACCGAGTTTTCCAGGTTGTGGTGGTCGAGTCCGGGGATGGTGCGCAGATCAATCTCGAGGAAAGCGGCGTCGGGCACCATGTTCACTTTTCCGCCGCCGCCGATTGTCCCCACATTGATTGTCGGATTGCCCAACTGAGGATGAGACGGGTAAGTCGCCAGGAAGTTTTCAAGGGCCAGGGCAGCTCTTGCGGCCTTATAGACAGCGTTGTCCCCGGCCTCGGGCATGGAGCCGTGGGCGCCCCGGCCGAAAAAGTCCGCCCGCAGCCATAACGCCCCCTTGTGTCCCAGGAGCGGCCGGCAGTCCGTAGGTTCGCCTACCACAAGGGCGCCTGCCCCGGAGGGCAACAGCCCCGACTCAGCCAGATCTTTTGCACCCTCGCAACCCGTTTCCTCCCCCGCGGTGAAAATCAGGACCACGTCAGAGGCGCGACGAGGCACCGAGGAGAGATCGATTCCGGCCGCTGCTATTGCCGCAAGTCCGGATTTCATATCGCTCGCGCCTCGGCCGTAGAGCTTGCCGTCGCGAATTTCCCCCCCGAACGGGTCGACTGTCCACGGGAGCTCACCCAACGGCACCGTGTCCATATGACCGGTGAAACACAGTGGGGGGCTGCCGCCCTCACCCTGCAGCACAGCCACCAGGTTGACCCCCTTGCCTGGAGTTTCTCTCCACGACAATCGGAACCCGGCGGGTTCGAGCGCCTCGGCCAAAATCTGCGCCACGATGCGGGTGTCCCCCGTGGGGTTGACGCTTTGGGCGCGCACCATACGCTGAGTCATCTCGACGACGTCAATACTTTTAATCATAAATAAACCCTCTTGGATCAAGTCGCCGTGGCGCCCGTCCTCGCCTGGATGGAAATCGGCAGATATCCGGCAACAGGTTTCACTCTGCCGTCGAGCGCAAGCTCACCGCAGAAGATCATTTTGGCTGCTTTCTCCGGGTTCACGATCCCAAGTGCGGCAAGTATCCCGACTGCGATCGGCAGATCAAACCCAGTCCCCGAGAAACATAGCAGGGATCTTTCGCCAAAAACAGAGTTATCACGCCGTTTACGAGCATCTTCGAGTTGTTTCTCAACGACCAGCGGGGAGACGAGGCCCATGGTATTCGTCATTGCATATGGGGTATGCCACAAGGGTCTCCTCCCGCGGGGAGGCGGGAGGAGGGTTGTCCGGTGTTTGCCACCTTCAGCGCGTGTAAGGCGGCCATGAGGGCGAAGCGGGTCAGGCGGCCATCATCTTCTGGGCCCGCTTTGTGAGTTCTTCTGTGGTTACGTCCTCCACGTGGGTGGCGATCATCCACTTGTTTCCGGCAAAGTCTTTGATGGTGGCCACCCGGTCACCCCAGAACTGATTGGTCGGTCCTTCCAGCGATTCGCCTCCGGCACTAAGGGCCTCCTTGTACGTCGCGTCGGCATCCTGCACGTAGACATAGAACGTTGCGGACTCCGGAGAACAGTCCTTCCTCGCTTCGCCCAGCATCACAAACGAATCGCCGATCTTTAGCTCCGCATGCATCACGCTGCCGTCCGGGGCCGGAAATCTATAATTCTCCGTGGCCCCGAACGCTTTCTTCATAAAATCGATCAGCCTCGCCGCACCCTTGACGGACATCATTGGCGTCACGGTGTGGTAACCTTCAGGTATCGGTTTAACAGGCATGAAATCCTCTCCTTTTTCCCGTATGGACACTATCTGCATGAACTATTTATTTAATAAGCCTGTTATTAATTTAATGCGCTGGCGGCGGGACCGCAAACGATACTCACCACAGAGACACAGAGAGCACAGAGCAAGTGAAGGCCGAAAACCGTGTCACGCGGAGGCGTTCGATAATTCCAAAAACCCGGCGGCACGCTTCGAGGGGCTAGGGTTTATCTTTAGAGGCGCAGAGATAACAGCAACTTAGATAAAAATCGTTACAGAATTTCAAAAAACTCGATTTTAGTTATGTAGAGAGTACAGAGAAAGCAGAATGCAGGAAAAACCGGAAGTAAACAGGGACCTGACTTTCAGTTTGTTAGCCAAATTGCTTTTCTCCGCGCCCTCTGCGTCTCCGCGGGAGATGATTTTCGCTCACTTCTAGAGACCGCTTTGGTTTAGCGGCAGTCGGATGACAAAGGTGGCGCCTTTGCCGACCTCGGAGTCAAATGTGATCGTTCCGCCGTGTTTGTCCACAACAACCGAATGAGAAATGGCCAGACCCTGGCCTGTGCCTTTCCCCACCCCCTTGGTCGTAAAGAAGGGATCGAAGATTTTGGCCCTGATGTTTTCCGGAATTCCGGTCCCGGTGTCGCTGATGCGGATTTCGGCATATTCGCCCAGAGTGCGGGTCCCTATCGTTATGGTTCCCTTTTGATCCGATCCGTTTTGCTTCACGGCGTCTGCAATCGCGTGACCGGCATTGATTATAATGTTCAAAATGACCTGGTTGATCTCCGCTGGAAGGCAGGGGACAAGCGGCAGGCATGGATCGAAGTCGGTTACCATTTCAGCGACATATTTCCATTCGTTTCTGGCGACCGTGATCGTGTTCTCGATTGCCTTGTTCAAGTCTATGTCGGTTTTGACATTGGTTCCCGGATGCGAGAAATCCTTCATGGCCCGTACAATTCCGCTTATGCGGCCGATCCCGTCGAGCGACTGCAGAACGGCCCTCGGAGCTTCTTGCCTGATGTATTGCAAATCTACTTCTTCGACCTCCGCTTCAATTTTCCGGACCAGATCTTCCGTCGAGTTTCCGGACCGGAGTTCCCTCAGGAGTTGGTCATAGAGAGTATGAACGCCTTCCAGACCGCGGTAGGCTTCCTCGAGAAAACGGACGTTATCTCCGACGTACTGCGCAGGGGAGTTTATCTCGTGAGCAATTCCGGCCGCAAGCTGCCCGATTGACTCCAGCTTCTGGGCCTGGGCAAGTTGCCTTTCCATCAATTTGTATTCGGTTATGTCAGTCCCCAGAATGATGAACCCGGAGAACCGGGCGACCCCCTCACGCACGAGATTGATAATGAGATCAAGTATTCCATCCTTTCCATCTTTACGGGTAAACCGAATCTCATTTAACCGCATTGACAGGTATTCTGTAGCGCAGGCTTGAATAGCGCTGTTTACCTTCTCGGTTTCCCAGGCTATCGGACATTCAAAAATCCTTCTCCCGAGCACCTCCTCCGCTTCGATTTGAAGAATACTCTCAGCGACAGCATTCCACCTCTTAATGGTCCCATCCTTTGAGATTTCGATCAGAATACAAGGCAGCGATGATAAAAGTGATTCAATTTCCTTATGCGCCTCATATAGTTCCGTCTGCATGCCGGCACGTTCGGCAATCTCGAGTCTCAGGCGTTCATTTACGTCCGTCATTTCCGCGAGCGAGAGCTGTATCTTTTCATTCGCCTCTCTTAATTCCGCGAGCATTCCGCGTTCCTGATTCACCCTGGCT
>Ga0187867_10003370_pt1 | contig 12841 bp, 10 predicted proteins | sample June2016WEW_13_1_FD_132976 | JGI IMG/M metagenome (GOLD analysis project Ga0187867, IMG submission 132976) | Peatland microbial communities from SPRUCE experiment site at the Marcell Experimental Forest, Minnesota, USA - June2016WEW_13_10 | ecosystem: Environmental > Terrestrial > Soil >... | reverse complement strand
CTCTCCAGCAAATTCTCGGGAATCGCGGTGCTATTGATCTTGATGAAAGGCCCGGAAGCTCGCCGCGACTTTTCATGAATTGCACGGGCGATCAAGTCCTTGCCCACGCCACTCTCCCCGCCCAGCAGCACCGTCGAATTGGTGGGCGCCACGCGCTCCACCGTAGCCAGCACTTCCTGCATCTTCAGGCTGCGCGCCACCACGTTGGGATGCGCATAGCGTTTGCCCAGCGCCTCGCGCAACGTCCTGTTTTCCTCGCGCAGATTGCGGACGTCGAGCTCTTTGTGGATGACCATTCTCATCTCGCTCAGTGAGAACGGTTTCAGCACATAGTCACTCGCTCCGGCCTTCATGGCTTCCACCGCTGTCTCGACGGTTCCGAAGGCGGTCATCACCACCACCGGCAACGCCGCATTCTGGCGCTTGACCGCCTGCAGAAATTCCAGGCCGTTCATTCCCGGCAGCTTCAAGTCCGTTACCACAAGATCGACGGTATTCTCACGCAGAAGTTTCAGTCCCGCCTCGGCGTCTCCCGCAGAGAGTGTAACGAGTCCGTCCTCGCCTAGATTCAGCTCAAGCAGGCGGCGCATCTTGGCTTCGTCTTCGACAATCAAAATCGTCGGCATATGGTTAGCAGAGCGCTGCTTCCTTTCTCTCCCGCACAACCTGGATCTTTCTTGCTAGAACGCTACTAGCTACGATGCTTGCTGGTTAACCTCTTCACTCGCGGGGAAGAAAAGCACGAAGCAGGCCCCAGGCTGAGCGTCCACGCCACTCTCAACGCGAATGGTGCCGTGATGGCCGTCAATGATCCTGGAGACGATCGACAGCCCCAGCCCAACCCCTGTTTTCTTCGTAGTCACGAACGGATTGAAGATCTGCTCTCGCAGTTCCGCCGGAATTCCCGGCCCCGTGTCTTCGATCCGCACCTCGACTCCGTGGCGGTTCGCACGGTTTGCCCTGGTAACTCTCACCCGCAACGTTCCACCACCGCTGCCCATGGCATCGTAAGCATTCTGAATCAGATTTACGAATGCCTGCTCGCTAAGACCCTCGTCCAACGGAACCTGCGGTAAGTTCGCTTCATACTGCCGTTCCACCCGCACCGGTTTGTCGTCGTCTTTCCGCGTTAGAGATAGAGACACGGAATGCAGTGCGCGATCCAGCACGGGAGTGATTTCCTGAACGACCAGTTCGGCGTGCAGCGGCCGGGCAAAATCGAGAAACCGCGTCACCAGAGCGCTCAAGCGGTTGGTCTCACTCGAGATATAGCCCGCCAACTCGCTGGCCAGAGGATTCGATTCTCCAAGTTTCTGATGCAGCATTTCCGCCGACCCCTTGATCACTGCCAGCGGATTGCGAATCTCATGCGCCAGTCCGGCGGACATTTGCCCCAGCGCTGCGAGCCGCTCCGAACGCCGCGCTTCGGCCTGCGCCTGCTCCAACTTGCGGTTGGTTTCCGCGAGCGTCTCGGCCAACTCCTGGTAACGCTTGATTTGGCGTCGGTTCTCAACTACCGCCCGGTTCACCACCATCGCCGCAAGAAAAAAGAAAACAATACGCATGGCGAGCAAACCATAGCTCTCGGCCGTCACGTCGAAATCTCGCAGCGCGGGATCGAAGAGATACGAACAGTAAGCGGCGGAGGCCAGCGCGGTCCACAGCAGCGTCCCCCAAGGGCTGAAATACTCTGCCGCGGTGACGATCGGAACATAGAAGATCGGATAGTATTCGCTGTTGATTCCGACCCCGCCGGTATGATCAATGAGCAGAGTCGCCAGCGCGATCTTGAGCAGCACGATATATGCCGCTCCTCGCCGCGGCCAGCGCGCCACAAGCCAGCCCTCGCTGAGCTGCACCGCTCCAATGGCCAGCAGCGTAAGCTGCTTATGGATCTCCCGCACCGGCGGCAGCGCCGCCAGTCCGGCCAGAAACAGCAGCCAGAGAACATCCATCCAGTTGATCGCGGGACGCTTCTGTTCGCTCATGTCTGTGCGGTCATGCCTGCTTGATCATGGCGGGCTCGTCAAAAACAATGGCGCCGGAACGCGGATTAGTTTCCCCGCCCTCCCGGCGCCAGAGTCGTCTCTCAACTTTACATCGGTCCGTTAGCAAGTGGCATTGCATGCGAACCTATCAAACCGCAGGCAGCCGGTTCGAGTCAACGTCACTTCTTTGGCGCACTCCCCTGGTGCGACGCAGGCGGCGACGGTTGCTTTTGCGCCGGCGGCGGAGACGCAGGCCTCTGCGGCTGTGCGTGTGCTCCTTGAACCGCTGCAACCGGCTTGACCTGCGGATTCGACCCCTGCTGCGCACGCTGCTGTGTCCCTTGCCGCGCCGGACGCGAACTTCCGGCCGGCTGTGCGTTCCGGTTCTCCGGCTGAGGGCTTGGCTCGGGCTGAGCAGTCCCTTGTTCCTCCCACACTCGCGGCTGCGGTTTCGCCTGATTGCTTCCCTCGCTCGACATCGAAACCGAATGGAATCCATCCTGCGTCAGCGGCTGATGCGTTACGGGCACCGAGACAGGTTGCCGTGGCGCCACCTGACGCACCAAGGACTGGTGAATCACGGATTGCTGAGTCGGCGATTGTCCGATCGACGATGATTGGCTCAATTGCCCCCCGACCTTGGCCTGGCGCTGCTCGAATGATCGCGGCATCGGAGCCGGTGTCCTCAACGCCACTACGGGACGGGTCATGACCACCGCCGGCGGACGGTTTGCGACCGGCCTGCCGGTACCCAATACACTGCTCCGTTCCGGTTCAACCGCGATCATGTGTGATGCCGGTGCGGCTGCGAGTTCTGCTGCCGGAACCGAGAACACATTCCGCGCCACGGGCCGCGCATTCACAAAGGTGTCACGCGAAACTACAGTCACGCCGCCATTCACATTCCGGTTCGCGTATGAAATGCCGATCGAGTTGCGGTTGATGACAACCGCGTTGTAGACATTGGTGACTCTCGTTACGTTCACCGTGGTGTTGGTGATGTTCACTCGATTCACGTAAGCACGGCTGACTCGATAGCCCGGAACAAACACTTCTCCGGGACCCAGAGGGAACCATCCCACGCCCACGCCGGCCGAAAAGCGAAACCCGGGAGTTCCACCCACCCAACCCACCAGTGCGGGCGCGTAGGCCGGCCGCGCCATCCTCGGCCCCGGAACCCAGATCCACCCGTTTGCTCCGGCTGCCCAGCGGCCGTAATGAAATGGCGCGAAGCCCCAGGGCTCATCCGCTACCCACGTCCAGCCCCAGGGTCCAACCCAAGTCCAATGTCCAAAGCGATAGGGAGCCCATCCCGCCACCAGCCCCCTCGGACTCCAAACCGTGCCATACCCGGCCACGTAGCTCCAGTCGCCATACTGGTCAAGGTCTTCGTAGCCAGTCATATCGCGCGAAACATAGTTGCCAGAATCGGAACGATCTTCATTCTGGTCGCGGTCGAGCGCCCAGCTATCGAATGCGTCGTTGGCTGGAACCTGTCCGAAATCGTCCGCCAGTTGATCGTTTCCGGTGCTGGTGCTGGTAAACGAGGCGTGCTGATTCGCCACAACCGTATAGGACGATCCAGCGCCGGTAACTTGGCCGCGTCCGCGCCACACAGTTACGTCCGTTCGATTGCCGTCGGGATCCACATCGATGCGGTAATCGCCCGGCTGCTGGATGGTGAACGCGATGTTCGGCGTGTCGACTTCGTATGAATCCTCTTCGCCCACATGACGTACCTTCACAAACAAGGATCCCTGCGCCAGGCGAATCTGCGCTGCCCGGTCACTCACCTCGAGCAATGTAATCCCAGTCTTAGCGCCGAGGCGAAGTGCGGTCGCCCCAATGTGTACTTCGGCGCGCGAATTCTCGTCGGCCCACACATTGTCGCCTGTCATCAACGGACGGTTGAGCACCGCAGTGACCCAGTCGTTTTCGCCGCCGGGCTGGAACGAGACCGATCCTTCCACGTAATTCAGCCTGGCAACCCGGCCCGGAGGATCTTGATCGTTCGCATTTTGCGCGTCCTGTTGATCTTGGGAATCTTGGGCAACCTGCGCGTCCTGCGCCTTGGCTCTCAATGGTGCCTGCAGCATGAATGCCAAGCCCACCACTACCACCGCCCAGCTCCACCACTGCGTGTGTGTCTTCATAGACTTTCCTCGATGGATGATGCAGAAGCGTCTTCGCTTCGAATCGTATCCATACCAGTGCAAACACGGTAGGTACCTTTAGTTTCGTGCTTGAGGTGGTGGTTTGTAGCCAGGGCTGGCTGCTATCAGGCAGGGCGACAGATTGGTTCCGAAAGTAACTTCAGCAGGTTACTTTACTGGCTTTGGCGAGATCGTATCCAGCGTAAGATTTAATTCCAGAACATTGACCCGCGGCTCGCCCAGAAATCCGAACTGCCGCGACTCGGTATGCTGCCGAACCGCTTCACGAACCATATCCTCGCTGATGCCTCGTTCCTTCGCGATGCGCGGCACCTGAAACTCCGCCGCCTCAGGCGAGATATGAGGATCAAGCCCGGAACCCGACGTTGTCAGCAAATCCATCGGGATTGCAGCCGTGGGATTCTCGGCCTGCAGGCGGTCGGCGTCTCCCTGCACACGCGCGATGAGAGATTGATTGGTTGGTCCAAGATTCGATCCGCCGGAATTGCCGGCGTCATATCCAGTTCCGGCGCTCGAAGGGCGCGAGTGAAAATAACCCGGAGAGGAAAATTGCTGGCCGATCAGCTTTGACCCGACTAAAGCTCCGTTACGGGTGACGAGTTCTCCATTCGCCTGATTGTGAAACAACACCTGCGCCAGTCCCGTAACCAACAGGGGAAAAAGCAAGCCGAACAACACGGTCGTCACCAGTGTCATCAGCACGGCAATAATCAGATTCTTCTTCATGGTCGCCTCTACGCCAAACCTGCCCGCACAATCAGCAAATCGATCAACTTGATCCCAATAAATGGCACGATCACCCCACCCAGACCGTACACCAGAAGATTCCGGCGCAGCAGCACGGCTGCTCCCTGCGGAACATATTTCACGCCGCGCAGTGCCAGCGGAATCAGCGCCACGATGATGAGCGCGTTAAAGATCACCGCCGACAAGATCGCCGATTGTGGCGTCGCCAGCCGCATCACGTTAAGCGCCTGCAGAACCGGGAACGTCCCGGCAAACATCGCGGGAATGATGGCGAAATACTTGGCCACATCGTTCGCAATCGAAAACGTCGTCAGCGCGCCGCGTGTCATCAGCAACTGCTTGCCGATTTCCACGATCTCAATCAGCTTGGTCGGATTCGAATCCAGATCCACCATGTTGCCCGCTTCTTTCGCCGCCTGCGTGCCTGTATTCATGGCGACGCCCACATCGGCTTGCGCCAGCGCCGGAGCATCATTGGTGCCGTCGCCGGTCATGGCAACGAGCTTCCCCTGCCCCTGTTCGCGCCGGATCAAATCCAGTTTGTCCTTTGGAGTGGCCTGCGCCAGGAAGTCGTCCACCCCGGCCTCGCTCGCAATCGCCGCCGCCGTCAACGGATTATCCCCGGTGATCATCACCGTCTTGATTCCCATGGCGCGCAACTGATCGAAGCGCTGCCGCATTCCGCCTTTCACAATGTCCTTCAGTTGAATCACTCCCAGAGCACGGCCGTTCTCCGCCACCACCAGCGGTGTTCCTCCAGAACGCGAAATCGCCTCGACAGCCTCGCGCACCTCCGCGGGAAGCGAACTGCCCTGCTCTTCCAGATACTTCGCAATCGCGTCTGTCGCTCCTTTGCGGATGGCGCGCCCATCCAGATTCACGCCCGACATGCGAGTGGTCGCGCTAAAAGGAATGAACTCGGCGTCATGCGAGCTCATTTCGCGCCCGCGCAGTCCGTATTTCTCTTTGGCCAATACCACAATCGAGCGTCCCTCGGGAGTTTCATCGGCCAGCGAAGAGAGTTGCGCCGAATCTGCCAGCATCGCCTCGGTCACGCCCGGCGCCGTCACAAACTCCGTGGCCTGCCGGTTGCCTAGCGTGATAGTTCCGGTCTTGTCGAGAAGCAGCGTATTCACATCGCCGGCGGCTTCCACCGCGCGTCCCGACATTGCCAGCACGTTGTGCTGCACCAGTCGGTCCATGCCTGCAATGCCAATCGCCGAAAGCAATCCGCCAATCGTGGTCGGAATCAGACACACCAATAAAGACACCAGCACGAACACGGTCTGCGGCGCACCCGCGTAGATGGCAAAGGGCTGCAGCGTAACCACAGCCAGCAGAAACACAATCGTCAACCCTGCCAGCAGAATGTTCAGCGCAATTTCATTCGGCGTCTTCTGCCGCTCCGCGCCTTCCACCAGCGCGATCATGCGATCCAAAAACGTTTCGCCCGGATTGGAAGTGATTTTCACCTTCACCCAGTCGGACAACACGCGCGTTCCCCCGGTCACCGCCGAGCGATCACCGCCCGCCTCGCGAATCACCGGCGCAGACTCACCGGTTATCGCCGATTCGTCCACTGACGCCACGCCTTCCACGATTTCGCCATCGCCGGGAACAAACTCACCCGCCTCCACCAGCACCAGATCTCCCGAGCGCAACTTGGAACCCGGCACCGTCTCGGTCTTCCCATCCGGAAGCAGACGGTTCGCCATGGTCTCCGCTTTCGCGCGCCGCAAGGCATCGGCCTGCGCCTTGCCGCGACCCTCCGCCATGGCCTCGGCAAAGTTGGCAAACAACACGGTGAACCACAACCACAGCGTGATCTGCAGGTTGAATCCGAACCCGGGCCGCCCGTGCACTCGATCCAGAATCAGCAGCACCGTGGTCGCCACGCTGCCCACTTCCACCACGAACATTACCGGGTTGCGCATCATGGTCACGGGATGCAGTTTCACCAGCGAATCCCACGCCGCGCGGCGCACGATCTTCAGGTCCCACAAGCTGCGTTTTGATTTCTTGCTCGCCATATTTTCCTAAAAGGTCTTACCCGCCATCATCAACAGGTGTTCGAGAATCGGTCCTAGACTGAGCGCCGGGAAAAATGTCAACGCCCCCACAATCACCACGACGCCGATCAATAGAACCGTAAACAGCGGTCCCGTCACGGGGAATGTGCCCAGCGTTGCCGGAGCCTGTTTCTTACCGGCCAGATTGCCCGCGATAGCCAACATCGGCAGAATCATCATGAAGCGCCCCAGCAGCATCGCGATGCCCAGCGACGTGTTGTACCAGGGCGTGTTCCCGCTCAGTCCGTTAAAGCCCGAGCCATTGTTGGCCACGGAGGATGTAAAGGCATACAGCACTTGTGTAAACCCGTGCGGCCCCGCATTCGACATGGCGGAAGTGCCGAAGCTGTACAAAACCGAAATCGCTGTAAAGACCAAGATCACCAGCGGAAAGATCAGCACCACCAGCATCGCCATCTTCACGTCATAGGCTTCGATCTTCTTTCCCAGATACTCCGGCGTGCGTCCCACCATCAATCCGGCAATAAAGACAGAGAGAATGACAAAGATCAGCATTCCATACATCCCCGCACCCACTCCACCGAAGATTACTTCGCTCAGCATAAGGTTGATCAAGGGGACCATTCCGCCCAGAGGGGTAAACGAGTCGTGCATGGAGTTCACCGCACCGCAGCTCGTATCGGTAGTTACCGTAGCGAACAAGGCGGAATTCGCCACGCCGAACCGGACCTCTTTGCCTTCGAGGTTGCCCGGAGCTTGCCCGCCAGCAGCCGGATGCTGCAAGCCATGCTGCGCGGCCGCCGTCAGTAGAGGATTGCCCCTCGCCTCCGCCCAATATGCCGTAGTAACGCCGGAAAGGAAGAGCAGAGCCATCGCTGCCCACACCGCCCATCCATGCCGCGGCGAACCGGTCATTTTTCCCAGCGTGAAAGTAAAAGCGGATGGGATGGCAAAAATGCAGAACATCTCCAAAAAGTTCGCGAACGGCGTGGGATTCTCGAACGGATGCGCGCTGTTCGCGTTGAAGAAGCCGCCACCGTTCGTGCCGAGTTCCTTGATAATCTCCTGCGAGGCCGTAGGTCCTTGAGCGATCGTCTGCTGACTCACGGTTTGCATCACAGGTTTACCGTCAGGCCCGTTCACGGGCTTGCCATCCGAACCCAGTTGCGGCGTCTGGTAAGGGTCGAGCAACTGCACGGTGTCATAGGGCTTCAGGTTCTGCACCACACCCTGCGACACCAGCAGCAGCGCGCCTACCAGACACAGCGGAGCCAGTATCCACAACGTGCCGCGCACCAGATCCACCCAGAAATTGCCGATGGTCTTCTGCTCGCGCCGCGCAATGCCGCGAATGAATGCAATCGCCAGCGCCATGCCTGCCGCCGCCGAAACCCAGTTGTGATAGGCCAGACCGACCATCTGCGTCAGATAACTCATGGTGGTCTCGGGCACGTAATTCTGCCAGTTCGTGTTCGTCGTGAACGAAGCCGCGGTGTTGAACGCCAGCGCCGGAGCTACCCCTGCCACTTTTTGCGGGTTCCACGGCAGCCACGCCCATTGCTGTACCCGCTGCAGCACATACAGCAGGATCATGGAAACGCCGCTGAACAAAAGCAGCGCCAGCGCATATTCCTTCCAGTCCATCTCGTGGGTCTCGTCCACCGCTGTGAGACGGTAAAGGATCCGCTCCACTGGCCGCATCACTGGATCCAGCCAGGTGCGCTCGCGAGCGAATACCCGTGCCATGAACGTCCCCAGTGGTTTGGTCACCAGGAAAACCACCAGCAAAAACACGAGAATCTGCAGCCACCCATTTGCCGTCATCAGAATTTCTCCGGCCGCAACATGGCATAGACGAGGTACACCAGCAACCCCGCGCAAATGATCAGCATGATGATCGGTTCAGCAGTCATATCCGCCTCAACGCACTCGCTCGCAGAAAACCACGTAAGCCAGCGAAATCACAAAAAACAAAATCGTCACCGCCAGAAAGATCACGTCCTGCATCACAAGTCCTTCCAGCCCCGGGTCCGAGTTGCAGCCTCTCAGACTCGCAGCTTGTCAGATTGCGCATGAAGACCTCCATGCGCACGATTCCCGCTAAAACTTGACCATGATGGCCATATCGACGAACTGCTCGTCGCGGCGCAAGTCGGGAAACCAGACGCTGCTGGGTCCGCCCCCGCAGGCCGTTTCCGCGGCAAGCAAGGACTCTTGCCCGGACGTCGCTCCGCTGCTGCAAGCATAGTATTGCGGAAATCCGTTGTTGCTGCCCGGCGGCGGCGTGATCCCGCCCGCACCCGACCAATACGGCACACTGGCATGGCGATAGTCATACTCCCAGCGGAACGTGATGTACTGCCTCGGCATGTAGTCGAATGTTACCGATGAATCCCACGCCTTAAAAGGATCTCCCGGATTTCCCGTAAAGTATGGCGAATTGATCGCCGCCGACGACGCCGACTCTCCGTTGATGGGAGGGATCAGAACCAGATAGCGTCCTGGATTGTTGATCTGGCCGCCGCCGATCGTCACCGCATATCGGTCCTTCTTGAACCCCGCACGATTGTAGAGCATGTACCCGACAAAGCTCTGCTTGGGATTGATCGTTCCTCCCGGACCTGCAGTATTCCCGTGGCAGCTCACACCTCCGCCGAATTCACAACCCAGATCGCCGGTAAAGGTGAGCGCCATCTTGTCCAGCGTCTTCTCCGGCCTATCGTAATACTTGATCTCGATGCTGTCGTCGGTATGGATACGGCCGCGGTTCGGTATGTAAAGGTCGTCGTGGCCAAGCGTGTAATTGTTGGAGACGATATTCATCCAGGGATAGGGCGTCCACTTGATCTGTCCTCCCACACCTTTCCGTGAGTTGGCTGAGCCGTACGATTGCCATCCATTGATGAACCACGGTTCAATCTTCAAGTGAGCTGTCGGGAAAATCTGAACTCGCAGCCCATTGAAAAACCACGGCGTGTTGGAAGACACATACGAGGGCTGATAGGCCCAGTTATCGAAGTTGTAGTAGCTGAACAGGCCGATGTAGGACATGAAAATTCCGGCATCGATGTTGATCCCGTTCAGTGCGTTGATGTGGTAACCGCCGTAGGCTTCGGAGACATAGCGATAGGCGTCGCTCAGGTCCCATTGGCCCTTCGCCGGACTGGGATCATTGCGCGGCGTAGTTGTGGAGTACATGCCGAACTGCGTCATGAAGCGCGCGCGCACGTTGTCGAAATGGAAGTCACCGCCAACGCCGAGCTGCTCTAATTGGATTTCGTTGGAGCGAAACAGTTCGCTCGACCCGCCCATCGAGTTGTCCTTCGGCTTGTTGAAGTCATACGTGTAGTTGATATCCGCCCGGATTTCCGGAGTGAAGAATTTCGAATCAAAAGCCGCCTCTTTGGTCCGCGGGTTACCGTTCAGCCAAGTCCAGTCCCAGTCGGAAAAAGGATCGATCTTGGGTTTCTTTGCTGGCGCGCTCTCTGCGGATTGGCCCGGGGTAGTCGGGCCCGAGGTTTGCGCCAACGATGCTGCCGGCACGGCGTTTCCTGGCGCAGCGCCCGTTGCGGTGGCCACGGCCGTCGCCGGTTCGCCGGAACCCACAGCTGTTGCCGGCCTCACGGCGGCAACACTTGGCGCCGCGCCGGTAGGCGCTGGCGCGACGCCTTTCTGCTGCTCGACTTCCGCACGCAAGCGCTCCACTTCGGCGCGCAGCGCCTTCAATTCCTCCCGCATTTCCTGCTGTTCAGTTTGCTGAGCCGCGCTAGATGCGGTGTTCGTGGAGGATGTGGATTCCTTTTCGGATTGAGCGCCAGCCCAGGCTGGCAGAAACAGGACGAACGTCGAGAGTAATAAGACTTGAAGCACATTCTTTCGCATGATTCCCGTTCTCCAATAATTCCAGGCGGTACTCGCCGCAGTCGGCTTCCATCGCGTGGCGATCTTCATCGAAGTAAATGCCACTCGGAACCCTAAGGTATCGCGCTCTCTGCCGTTGCCGGCGCACCGGCACAACCCAATACCAAACCGAAGGCGCACCCTCACGCAGCAGGGCGATCAGAAATCTGAGCATGAATGCGGCTGCTGTCAAGGCAATCGCTGCAACTACCGACGCTCCCCACATAATTCGTGACTCCTGCGCCCTTTGCGCGCGGCGCTCCCGCGCAAACAGTTTATTTAACTATTTCAGGTGTAAAAGTGGTTTAAGGAATTTCTAAGGAATTCATAAAGACGGTACTGCACCTGATTGCCTGTGCCCGGCAATCATCGCTGCCGGGCCATTATCGAGCGGACTTTGCTTAGCAGCCCCATTCTGCTTCGCCGGGCTGGGCAAAATACTGTCGCGACTTTGCCCGTCCGCGGGTCATCGATTCCAGTTCGAGCAGCGCTAGGCGCGCCGCCGCAACCAGGCGGTTTTTCTCCGGTTGCGGAACTTCCTTCCACGATCCTTGCCCGTCGCTGCCCTTACCGGATATCTCCGGCGTCAGTGCCTGATGATAGTGGTGAAAAAGCTCTGCCAATCGCTCCGGTGCTACCTCGTTAGTCCACATACTCTCTGGCCTCCCTTGAACCCGTGTAGTTTGTCTGGAGCTTTTTCAGCCCCACGACTATTGGACACGGAATCGCAGAAAATCCGAATAAAGGGTCCGTAAAATGTTCGTAAGGACAGGAAGCCCAGCAAGACACAGGATTTATGACCCCGGTTCGAAGCGGTAGCCCACCCAGGGCTCGGTCAGCAGGTATTTCGGTGTGGAAGGATCGGTCTCAATCTTCTTGCGCAATTGCCCAACGAACACGCGCAGATATTCCGGCTGTTCGATACTGTTCGGGCCCCAGATCGCCGCTAGCAGCGTCCGATGCGTCACCACTTTTCCGGGACGCCGTGCCAGATAAACCAGGAGATCGAATTCTTTCGGCGTGAGATGAACCTCATGCCCGGAAACCTTGACCGAGCGCGCTTCCAGATCGATGGAAAAATCTCCTGCGGTGATTACGCTAGGCTGCTCCTCGGCCGCCGGCGTCCGCCGCAATTGCGCCCGGATGCGCGCCAGCAATTCATTCATGCTGAACGGTTTGGTAACGTAGTCATCGGCGCCAGCGTCCAAAGCCTCCACCTTTGAACGATCCTGTCCCCGCACCGAGAGCACGATAATCGGCACCTGCGATATCTTCCGCACCTGCCGGCACAGTCCCACTCCATCGAGATTCGGCATGGCCAGGTCCGTGATCACCACATGCGGCGTCCAGTTCTTCATCAACTCCAGCGCCATCTCGCCGTCATTGGCCACTCGAATGTCATAGCCCTGCGCCGAAAGCGTCGTGCGCAACACTCGCGTGATCTGCGGCTCGTCATCCACTACCAGAATTCGCCTGTGCTCGTCCGTCATCCCCTCTACCGCATTTCCTGAGTCACGATGTGCACATCGACCGCCGGAGTATCGCGCAGAAACTTATGAATCGCGGAAAGATAGAAATACCGCTTCCACCCTTTCGTCGCCGACCTTCCGAACACTACCTGCGTAACATGATTCTCGCGCACAAACTCCGCAACCGCTTCCGCGACCACCTTTCCCTCGGCCTTCACCACCTTCGCCCCCACGCTTTCCGCGAAGCGCACGTTGTCGGCCAGCGTCCGCTGATTCTCGTCGCTCTCATCCGCACCCGTGTCCACATAAAGCACGAACAGGTCGCCATCCAATGCCTGCGCCATGCGCGCCCCACGCGCAATCAAGTACTGTGCTGCCGGATTCGAACTGATGCACACCGCAATCCGCTCGCGCACCTGCAACAGTTGTCCGTCTTCCGTCTTCAATTCCGAAAGCGTCCGGTCCACCGCCTGGGTTACTTGCCGCAGCGCCAACTCGCGCAGGGCAACCAGGTTCGTGTTCCGGAAGAAATT
>Ga0187867_10003368_pt1 | contig 12841 bp, 7 predicted proteins | sample June2016WEW_13_1_FD_132976 | JGI IMG/M metagenome (GOLD analysis project Ga0187867, IMG submission 132976) | Peatland microbial communities from SPRUCE experiment site at the Marcell Experimental Forest, Minnesota, USA - June2016WEW_13_10 | ecosystem: Environmental > Terrestrial > Soil >... | reverse complement strand
TCGTAGCGTTCCCGGCCGATCGGAATGAAACCCAGGTCCAGCGCTTTTGCCGAGGAGTAGATCGCCATTCCGGCATCGGCCCGGCCGCTCAATATATTTACAGCAACGCTCATATGTGTGAATTCTTCCTGGTCATACCCGTTGATCTTATCTGCCGCAAGGCCTCGCTGCTGCAAACAGTAGTCAAAGAGCACGCGGGTGCCCGAACCGGCCTGCCGGTTTATAAATACAACATCAGGCCGTAGAAGGTCCTCTATTGCATTTATGCCTTTCGGGTTCATTTTGCCTACAAGTAGCCCCTGCTCCCTCATCGCGAGCTGAACGAGCCGCACGGGTGTCCCTTTCAGATAGCGTTCCACGTAGGAGTAGTTGTACTCTCCCGTCTGGGTGTCGAGCAGATGCGAGCCGGCAAAATGTGTAAGTCTGCGCCTGAGCGCCATCAGTCCCCCGAGGCTGCCCACATTGCTCGATGAGAGATGAATTCTGCTATCTCTGCCCTTCAGTTCGTCGGCTATCTGGTCAATAGTGTTGTCGTGGCTTCCGATCATGATGAGCGTAAAGTCTAGCTGGTCTCCGGGCCGAGGAATCCTCACCTCTACGGAGGCGCCGGCATCGATGCCCTCCAGCTCCCGGGGCACCTGCAGGATTCCGTCGGCACGTGTGAGTGATGTGATTATGCCGGCGCCTCTCTGGATTGGCATTGCAACCAGTATGTCATCGACCCGGCCCAGGATCACGCGGACAAATTCTTCCAGGCCCAGTTTGGAAGGCAACTTCCTGCCAAGAACGGCCGAAACGGTGGGGAAAAGAGGACTTTGAGTTCCCTGAAGAGAGTAGAGCAGCGGTCTTACGAACTGTTCGAAGGCCATGATCGCTGAGACGGGATATCCTGGAATTCCTATGACCGGTTTCCCGCTCACCACCCCGAGGATAACGGGTTTTCCGGGCATCATGGCAACCCCATGGGTCAACACTTCCCCAAGTTCCTCGATAACAGCCGCCGTGTAGTCCTCAGATCCTGCGGAAGACCCGGCGTTTATCAAAACGACATGGGCCGAAGACTCAACCCCTTCCTGCAGGGCCTGCTTAATCGAGTCAAATTGGTCGGGCACGACGTTACGCAGTATGGGAATCCCTCCGCATTGCTCGACCATTCCCGCAAGAATAGCCCCGTTGAACTCGACGATTTGACCCGGCAAAGCTTCAGCGGCCCTGCCTGCCGGAATGATTTCGCTGCCGGTGGGCTGAACAAACACTTGCGGTCTGGCAAAAACGTCTGCTGTCAAAGCGCCTGCCGCCAGGAGTGAACCGACGTCGGCAGGCCGTAAAACATGGTGGCGGGGCAAGAGCAACTCGCCCGCCACGATGTCTTCACCCACTTTGCGCACGTTTTGCCAGGGAAATGCAGCAGAACGGATTTCTATCTCGGAAAGCGTTACGCGCTCGACATGCTCGATCATAATGACCGCGTCCGCACCCTTTGGAAGCGGGTCTCCGGTGTCGACCGCATGGGCGCTTTGTCCGCTAAGCCGAACGGGGGTCGTGTCGCTCGCGCCGTATGTATCGCGGGCGCGCACCGCGTAGCCGTCCATCGCCGCTCCATGGTAATGCGGGACCGAGCGCATGGCGATAACAGGCTGTGAAGTAATACGCCCAAGACTGGAAGCCGTCTGGACCTGTTCTTCGGCCGTCCGGAGGTCGCCGACCCGGCCTTGCCAGATTTCCAGCGCCTCATCGAGAGTTTTCAGTTTGAGATAGATATTTCTCTTCGGCATTTTCATAGGCCTGCCTATTTGCCAGGGTAAATTTGAACCCCACTCAGCCAGGGGCAGGCGGTCAGTTTTGTGCTTAAAGCCTCTTGAAACCAAAACGCTTGAAGAAATCGATTCGAAAGCGCCTGGCGGGGGTCAGGTTCACTTCGGCGATATAAACCTGTTCGAGTTCGTCGAGTTCTGCCTGAACCCAGTTTTCAACGCTGTCCAATCCCCTTGCCCAGCGATTGAAATCGTCTTTGTCCAACATTTTGGGAGGCTGGAGTATGAAACTGCCTCCCCCATGCTCGTGAACGCGCTTTTCACCGAACACAGCGTTGTAATCGGCAGTGTTGACCCCAACGACCGGAACGAAATTATCGAAGGCCCGGACCATCGCCGCTGTTTTCCAGTGGCCGCGCAGGACCGGAAATATGCTTGGATTAAAAACGATATCGACCCCCTGCTCAGAAAGTTGGCGCCCTGCTTCGGGCTGTCCCCACAAATCGATGCAAACCGGCATGCCGAGCTTTCCGAAATCCGTTGCAAAGACCTTGAACACTCCGTCTCCTGAAGAGATCCCAACCCTTTCGCGCTCCAGCGCTCCGACGTTGAACTTGCGCTGTCTGCCCACCACCCTTCCAGCCCGGTTGAAAAGAGTAGCGGTATTGTAACGCTTTGCGCCGTCTTCTTCGACTATGCCCGCTATCAGATAAGAGTTAAATTTGCGGGCTGCCGAACCCATCTCCCGTTCGCCCATGAAAGGGAAATATTCCGGAAAACAGATTACGTCCAGTTCCTCGCCGCGGCATTTCTCGATTAGTTGCAGGGCGTGTCCGATATTGCGCGGGTCGTCAAAGGAAGGGTACGGTTTGGGCTGAATAATAGCTATTCGTATATTGTCTTTCATAGAAATCCCTTAACCTAGCGGAGCGTGGAGATTTTGGCGCGCGGTCACACGGCTCCAAGTATCGCGCCCGCACTCGCGACGATGTGCCTTGCTATGGCCAGAGAGGAAGTGGCGGCCGGAGAAGGTGCGTTCAGCAGGTGAATAGCTTTCTCTGTCTGCTGAATGACGAAATCGTCGAGAAGTGTTCCGTCATAACCCAGCGCCTGGGCCCGCACCCCCGCACCGCCCGACTCAAGATCATCTCTTGAAACAGCGGGCACTAATTTTTGGAGCGCCCGGGTAAAGAGGGACTTGGAAAAGGAGCGAAACATTTCGCCCATTCCGGTTCTCCAGTGTTTCGAAGCGAGGCGCCAAAAACCATGGTAGCTCAGGGTCTCCAACAGTTCCATAGGAGCAACCCGCGTTCTACTGTATCCCTCGCGGGCAAATGCGAGCACCGCGTTGGGTCCGGCCTCCACTTTCCCGTCGATCATTCGAGTGAAATGTACCCCCAGAAAAGGGAATCCAGGGTCCGGGACCGGATAAATGAGATTTCTGACAAGATATTCGCGCTTTGGTTTTATCCGGTAGTATTCGCCCCTGAAAGGAACGATCCGGCAGTGGGGGCGCATGCCGCAAGAGCGAGCGACACGATCCGAATAGAGACCGGCGCAATTTATGAGAATCCGACTTTGAAATTCACCACGACTGGTTTCTATCCGCAGTGTTTTGAAATCGACGTGCTTTACTTTTTTGACTTTAGCCCCCAGGAAAAGCTCTCCACCCTTTTTTCCAAACACCTCGGCATAAGCTTTGGCGACTTGCCTGAAGTCCACAATTCCGGCGCCCGGAACCCGCATTCCACGGATACACTTCGCGTATGGCTCAAACTCTTTTACCTCCGCAGGACTGAGCATCTCGAGGCCGGCAACGCCGTTTTCACAGCCTCTTCGAAAGAGTTCGGCAAGGGCCGGCAGTTGCTCATCGCACGTCGCTATGACCACCTTCCCGCAGATCTCATGCTTGATATCGTGGTCCAGGCAGAAACCGATGAGTTCATCGCGGCCCGACGCACACAAACGAGCCTTATGGGAGCCCGGCCGGTAGTAGAGTCCGGAATGAATGACGCCGCTGTTGTGCCCGGTTTGGTGAAGGGCAATCATGCTCTCCTTTTCTAAAATCGCCGCCCTTAGTCCGGGGAACTCTTCCAACAGTTTCATTCCGGTGGCCAGACCGATTATTCCGGCCCCTATAATTGCGACATCGAATGGAATATTCATAAAGACCCCAAGGTTATAAGGGCGCAGTTCGTCTCCGCCCGCTTAAGGCAACTATCAGGGCGAGATCGAACAAAAAAACCGCTCCATTGAGAGTTATTCGAGCTTAGTATACCAGATTCGCGTTCGGACATCGACCACCAACACAGCTGGTGTGTGCTGGGGTCAAGGATAAGCTGACCCGGTGTTGAATTAACATCTTAAGGGGATCTTAAAGGGAAAAAAACGGCTGCAAAGACGCCAGGCAGCGGCAAATATAATGTATCCGACATCGCCTTATGGTGCTGAAATCTGAACTATGCTTGCGTCTCGCCTCCTGTGGTCAATAACGGTGAGAATCATATTCGTTTTGGGAGGCGTCGTGCTTAAAACTTCGCCCAGTTCATCCGGTCCTGCGACGGTTTTCCGGTTTATCTGCAAAATTATATCACCGGGCTCTATCCCGGCCTGGCCGAAAGGCCCCTTTGCCTCAACGCGGCTAACCACGACCCCGTTGCCTCCATTAAGACCATATTTCTTTGCATCCGTCTTTGCCACGGGCTTCACTTCGATGCCGAACCGCTCAGTCACCGATGACATGAGCGCCTTTCCAAGTTCCTCATCGCTCGATACCCTGAGGTCGATCTCCCTGGATCGGCCTCCGCGAAGTATGGTCAACAGAACAGTTTGGCCTATGGGGGTGGCGGCCACTTCGTTTCGGAACGCGTCGAGACTGCCGACAGGCTTGCCCTGGAAGGCCGCAATGATGTCTCCCCGTTTGATCCCGGCCTTCTCTGCGGGTCCGTCCTTGAAAACGTTTGCCACCAGGACTCCGTCTGCCTCGCTCACTCCAAACGAACGCACCAGTTCAGGCGTAAGATTCTGAATCGTCAAGCCGAGGTATCCGCGTTGGACCTTTCCGCTCGAAATCAACTGTCTGGCTACGCGGAGCGCCAGATTACCCGGGATAGCAAAACCGATTCCCTCAAACCCCCCTGATTCGGACATAATGGCTGCGTTCACTCCTATCACCTCACCTTCAAGGTTGAGGAGCGGCCCCCCGCTATTGCCGGGATTTATGGCTGCGTCCTTTTGAAGAAAATCCTGGTAGCTGCTCGGGTCGGTAATGCCCCGCCAGTGCTTGGCGCTTATAATGCCGTGAGTAACAGTCTGGTCAAGCCCCTGCGGATGTCCGATCGCCACCACCCACTGCCCCACGTCTATTTTATCGGAATCGCCGAAAACGGCGGAAGGAAAGCTCTCTTTATCCATAATCTGTACAACTCCCAAGTCGGTTTTGGAATCTACGCCAATGACCCTGATGGATCTACCTGTGTACCTCCGGCAGTCGGAGAGAACGACAGTCATCTTTGTGGCGCCGTTAACCACATGGCTGTTAGTAAGAATATGTCCCTGGGCGTCAATAAGGATTCCGCTCCCAAGACCCTGAATTTCCCTTTCGAATGTTTTCGGCACCGTGCCGGGATTCCCAAAGAAATACCGGAAAAAAGGATCATTCTGAAATGGCAAAAGTGGATTGACGACAGACTGCTTCTCAGTCACCTCGATATGAACGACTGAGGGGATCGCCTTTTGCGCTACATCATGGAAGGCGGTTACCAAGTTTACATCGTAGGGGGATGCGTTTGCAAGAGCCGCCCCAGCCGTTAAAATCACGAGTGCCGCCAGCAAAAACATCCAGCGCAAGGTTGCATAGACCATGAACTTCACAGATGGAAACTCCTCCTTCCATGAAAAGCGCGTTGACGATACTTCAAATAGATTTCTGCGCCCGGACCGGATTAAAACGTCCGAGGCAAAGCCTAGTCCAGCTCACTTCCATGATATTAAAATAACTATCTATAGAAGTGTCCGCCACACGATCCGGGCCGCATAAAAAGAGGGGGAGGCTCAGCCCCGTTTCAGTCAATTGCACTTACTCAGGCCTCACGGGCAAAGGCGGCGGAATTACTTCGGTTGACATGGAGTTTTGCCAGGAGTATACTTCAAAATGTTGCCGCGGGGTGGAGCAGTCAGGTAGCTCGTCGGGCTCATAACCCGAAGGTCCTTGGTTCAAATCCAAGCCCCGCTACCAAGACAAATCAGGGACTTAGCGAAAAAGCTAAGTCCCTCACTTTATGCCTTGGACATCCATCCGCACGCTATCCCCCATATCCAAGGCACAAAACCGCTGAAAAATTGCTTTCGCCACATGGGTGCAAGTTCTGGACGGGTGGCTTTGCATCCTGAATCACGAGTTTTCTCAATCCTCTTCCGAATCTCGCCGGTCGCCGCAACGATTATGCAGGTGCTATCGGCATCGATATTGTCAATCCAGTAGGGGTTGTGCACTCCGGTTGGAAAACGGTTGATCCGGAAACGGCCAGAGGGTTTTAGCAACCATGCCGATACACAACAAAGATGATGACTATTTCATCCCGGCTTTAGGCCCATATGTGCAATGGGTAAAGGCGTATAGAGAGCTTATATCTAATCTTTATAAGGAGCACAAAACGGTCAAGAAGGCATGGAAAGCCTTCAGGGACGCGATACCCGGGGTCGAGAAGAGGCTGGAATTTGGCATTTTTGAGCAAATCCTACTGTTCAGCCTTTTTCTTTCGGAATGGAATAGCAGCGAAAAAGGAGATGTTGTTGTTGAAAAGGGCGGTCTCGCGAAGTCGGGCACTGCTTACGGGGTGGAAGATCGCGGGGAAAAGTTAGACATAGTTATACAAAAGCTCCGGGATGCTTCGTCTGAAAGAGACAGGGCCTTATGGAATCTAAAACATCTTGAACAAAGTGTTCTGATGCTAAGGGATCAAAAATCAGATTTAGCAACTCAGGTTAGCAGCCTGAAGAAAAATTTGGAAACGCTCGAGATTGAATTGGGTGCCGCGAACGAACGGTTGGAGCGGGTTACACATGAATTAGACAGCCAAAGAGTCGAAAACGCCGGTCTAAGAGACAATAGCGTTGTTTTGCGAGAGAAGGAAACTTCTTTGAAGCAACAGATCGAGAGGCTTCTCAAAAGGCTCGACCGGCTTTCCACGGGCAAAGCGCAAACCCAGCAGATTGTTGCAGTCAAAGATCCTTACACCGAAGAAGGATTTTCACAATCGGTTATACAATGGGTTCAACAAGACGTCGAGCGAGGGGCTTCGGCCGAGGTTATACAAACTTTTCAGCGAAGGATTCCTCCAAAAAAAATAGGCAGGTGGAATGCTCAACGCTCAAAAGACGGCTACTACCGGCTGTACCGCAAAATCGGGGGAAGGGTCCATTCGATCTATGTTGGAAAAGAGCTCGATATTGACAAAGCCCAGAGCAGGATAGCCGATAAAGAAAGAAAATTATTTACCCCCAGTCCTGCCTCAGGCGGGGCCGAGAGCACCTATAGCAAGCGTCAAATAAAAATGGAGGCCGCTCTTCGAGCCATCGAGGCTCCGACAACTTAGGGCGCAGGCTGTAATTCCCTATCGACGATTACCCTTCAGGCTACCTTGAAGGAGACGAACCATTCTCCCGGTTGCCACCAGGGGAAAGTCAGTCCCTGCTATGCCGCTGAACGTTTACATTTTCAATGCTGGCATCGGATTTCAGGCGGGACGGCAGGCGCCTGGCAGTATAGAAAACCACCGACGATACGAGAACGGTAATCCAGGCTACCGTGAATGCGAGCAACTTCCCATGCCATAGACCGACAAACCAACGCCTTAGCTCGTCGGCAAGAAGATTTGCGGTTCCGCCGTAGAGTTCCAGACCACGCAAGTATTGCTTGGAATCTTCAGGTGAAACAGGATAAACAGATCCGTTTGCATCTTCGTAACCCAGGACGCTTCCCGAACGATCGCCAGACGACTCATAAATCAGGACAGCACTGGCCAGACCGACCAGCAGAATAATCCCGCTGACGAAATAAAGGCATGTATGCAGATTTGCGGTTCTCCCTTTCACGATGTGACAGTCTTTCAGTTACAATGCATGGCGATTGGCTTGCCTAAAAGAGAAAATAAGACCGGAATAATTAAACCGCTGCAAGCAGGTTAATTTCGTAATGCCTGGAGAAGTCGACGAGGCAACTGCCGGGAAAGTTTTGGGGGCACAGCACAGATCAACGCTCTTCAGGGCGGGAAGCGCCACCTTCTTTTGGATGCGCCCGCGCTATGATGTGTCCGGATTAATACCACTTCGCCCGGTAAACGGCTGGGGCACACGTTTATCCCGGTTTGTTAATTTTAAGTAAAGCAGTTCGTTGTATTGGAGTTCGAATGAAAACCAACAACCCGGATTGCTAAAGCCCTTTGATATGCCTGTGAAGCTCGGATGTGCTCCTCATTCGCATACGGTCGCGGTCCTTCCTGATTTCCTCAAGTTCCTGCCAGAGGCCGATGAGGTCAGGTTCGTCGTGCCGCGCGCCAGCGCGCCAGGCCCGGATCAGACTGCGGTATATGTAGATCATTCTGCTGACGAGATCCACCGGGTATTCGCGTCCCTGAACTTTGAGCGTGTGAACCCCCAAGTCCATGTACTTCCAAAGCTCTTCCCCGGATACAACGAACGCGACGTTGGGATTTCGGCGGATACGCTCGTTAATGGACTCGATCTCTTCAGGCTTTTTCCCTCTCTGACCAAGAACCTTTCGCCTCTGCTCATCCGTCAGCATACACAGCCGAAAGCAACTTCCCGACCGATCGGGCCATCCTTCGAATTCGATGATTTCGTTGCCCTCTTCATCCCGGCACCTGCTCTGAATATAGGAATCGCTGATCAGTTCGTGAAACGAACAGTTCCCTACCCCACCCACGCAGCGGTTGCCGTGGATCAGGACTTCAGCACCCACTCCCAGGGAGTCTGAGGCGCTTTTAAAACTGGCGAGCTGTTCGACGGTTTTGATCTCTGTGCTTGCTACTACCTGGGTGGCGCCGTAGGCAACGTACTCGGCCATCTGCTCCCTCGTCTGGATATTACACCCCACACTGGCGTGAATCACCAGTTCGGGGAAGTTGTCACGAACCATCTGCATGACGAACGGGGTCTTCACTATTACGCCCTCGGCCCCCCATGAGGCATATTTCGCGATTTTTCCGAGAAGGACCATTGCCTTGTCTCGATGGACCTCCGCGTTGACGGCAATCCGCAGCTTCCCACCGAATCGACTTGCGATCTGGACAGCCTCCCGAACCTTTGAATCTTCAAGCTCCCAAACGCTTTTCCTGCGGCTAAACCCCTTGGATCCAACGTAGACGGCATCGGCACCCTTCTCGAAATTGGCTTCCACCATTTCAAGACTTCCGCCTGGCGCCAGTAGTTCGTTCACGAATCTCTCCTTACTAGAAAGACTTTTATAAGAGTAAAATTTTTCAAGAACAGACACGAATTCGCTTATGCTTACAAGCCTGTCAGAACCCTGAGTATCCAGGCAGGTACATTACAGACGGCTAAAAGCAGCCGGTCCGGTTTCCGTCCGGAGAGGATGTTGTCAGGTTTTTCTCCCTGGTTTCACCAAGGGCGGCATTATTCTTGGGCCACCCCCCAGGCGCGGTCGCACTGCCAAATCATGTGCACCTGCGCTAAAACCTCTCCCGGCCCTCTCTATAGAAAAGTTGGAGCCTCTCGATTTTCTAACCAAGACGAGAGATTTCTCCTCTTCGAATCGGAAACCGTCAGTGTCAGATGCAGAAGAGTGCGGAGCAAAGCTCAGACCTCGGACAGCCGGGATCTGATTCAAATAACACGACTACTCCCCGGCATTATTCCTCAACAATCTTAAAGAACTGATCAACCGGCAGAGCTTTGTATACTTCATACGAAACCGTGCCGCGCTGCAGGGTGTTGACCATAGTTCGCACTCTAGCGTCCTCATCAGGGAATTCGGCTATGATAAGATACTCTCCTCGCGATACGATGTAGTGGGCTGAAATGATTTTGCCACCGGACTTTTCGACATTTTTCCTACCCTGTTCGAAACGATCCCGTGACTTCTTGATTTCCTTGTTCCCTTCCGCTGTAAATTTCAAGAAAGAAGCATAGACCGGCATGAAACTCCCCCTTTTTTGAGAGAAAATGTCATCGCTTATGGCACAAGCAGGCCAATAAGCAACCTCAACCGCCCTCCGGTGCATTGCGGAGGGGAATACTCCACCAAGTGTTCACGGCTTAAGCAACCAGCAGACGACCTGAGCAAGAAGCATGCCCCAGACACCAAGAGGCCTGCCCAACCCAAGCGGAGAAAGATTCAGGAACTGACAATATACTTCAACGCCAATCGCAGCAATGCTGTGAGGCTATTTTTACCTGACCTTTATATTTAGCTCGTTAACTCTCAATTAGCAAGTAAAAGAGATAGTCCCGAGAGATTTAGAGAGATTTGGATTGAAAAATAATCAATCTGATGGTAGTTTGCACGGCCAGGATAGCTGAAGAACCCGGCTTTCCGAACAGCGCCACCTGAACAGCTCATGACTTGAAGCGGTCTTTCTGTTTTCCATTCCTGTACCGTTCGAGCTCAGCGGATTTTCCAAATACTTTTTCTGCAGTGTTGAGCAAATATTTTCCTTACAGCGTACGTTGCGCACATCCTGGTTTGGCAGCCAACGCAGCCAATTTGCATCCTGACTCCCGGTTTCCCGACCGCGCCGCCGTGGGGTCCCGATTCCTCCAACCGGGCGCGGAAAAAGGCTTTGAGGTTTTCTGTCTTAACGGGCGCTCGTCAAGCTACACAGATAAACGGCAGTCCTCCTACTACCCAGCAATTCGCGCAGAGAAAGGCATATGAGGAAAAAAATGTCCCGCCAGTCCGAACCTCTATCCTTTGAAATGTTATTCCAAAGCCTGAATGACCCCATGTTCATCTGCGACTCAAATCTTCGCATCCTTCAGGTAAACGAAGCTTTTTCCATGCTATTTCAAGACAATGGCGGGCCAGTGGTTGGAAGACTTTGCCATGAGCTGTTTGCCGACAAGTGCGGCGAGGATTTTGCCACACGTTTTAATGCAATGTTTCTGACGAAAACTGCTCAATCGTGGGACATATCTTTTCCCCTGTCCGACGGGACATTGTGCAGTTTTGAATTCATCGTCTCCCCCCTCTCGCATTCCGATGGTTCGATTACGAAAGTCATTGGGCATGCACACGATATTTCAAAGCGCAAGAACCTGGAAAAAGAATTAAAGGTATCAGATGAACGATATAGAAAAATAGTCGAGACTGCGCGCGAAGGTATTTATATAGTCGATAGCGAGGCGCGGATAACTTTCGCCAACAAGCAACTGTCGACGATGCTTGGATATCGTCCCGACGAACTATTAGGCAAGTGCATTTTGGATTGCATGGAGGAAGATTCGGAAGCAATTGCACGGGCAAAGTTCCAAAGGCGCCGGATGGGTTTATCCGACACCTTCGAGATAAAACTTAGCAGAAAAGACGGTTCCAGTATCCATTGCCTTGTTTCGGCTTCCCCCATTGTGGAGGATGGAGTTTTTCAGGGTGCCCTGGCTATCTTGACAAATATCACGTGTCTAAAGGAGATCGAGGCCGCCCTGCTTTCCGCAAAAACCTTTTCTGAGAGGATCATCAACAGCATCACCGACAAACTGATGGTGATCGATCCATCAACCTACAGGATAGTGCAGGTAAACGATCATTTTCTTGCCAGAACGATGTTTCAGAATGCCGAGGAACTTTTCGGCAGGACCTGCTACGAAGTTCTTTTTGACAGGAGTTTTCCGTGTCATGAAGCGGGAATTTTCTGCCCGGTGCGAAAGACCTACGAGACCGGACAGCCGATCGTGTGCGACGACATTCATCCCGAATTGATGGAGAGCGGAAGAGTCAAGCAGATCGCCACGTACCCGATTATGGACAACGGGGGTAAAGTTGATCTGGTAATCCGAACCGAGCGGGACGTTACGGAGAAGACAAATCTCGAGCAGGCCCTGGCCCTGCGTTCCGAGCAATTGCTCCGGACGCAGCGCAGGCTCGAAGAACTGTTCGATCTTTCCCGAGAGGTGGGGACAAAGGCTACGTTGCCCGAGCTTGTGGAGTTTCTGCTGGAGTTCACCGTGAAACTTCTTCCCGGTTCGGAGCCTGCTTTTTTGCTCTTGAACTCCTCATGCGAGCAATTCCTGCGCTTGGAGGATTGCGAGCCAAAGTATGTCGAGAAACTCCTGCGGATTTTGCAGAAACTGGAGTTATCCGCCCTTAGCGCAGAGCTGATTCATCAGATCAAGAAGTGCAGGGTCAGGGATCTCATTGGTCCCTCCGAAAAATCCCGGGTATTTTCTCTTCTCAAAATCGTCGCAGACTCGGAACCTATCTGGTCTGCTATCCCGCTGTTTGTACGCAGGCAATGCATCGGCCTGCTCTTTTTGGGGTCGAAGACCTTCAACCGTTATTCGTCCGAAGACATCAGGTTCCTCGAGGCGCTGTGCGAACAGGCTTCGGGACACCTCAGAAATCTTGTAATACACGAGACCGAAGTCAAGAATCTGAAATCACAGGTGACCCAACGCTCCGGATATGGCGACATTATCGGCCAGAGCAAGATCATGCAGGAAGTCTATGAGCTTATCGACCTTGTTTCCAGCTCAGACGCCACCGTGTTGATCACAGGAGAAAACGGGACAGGCAAAGAACTGGTCGCCAATGCCATTCACAAACAGAGTCATCGGCGAAAAGGCCCCTTTGTGGTCGCCAACTGCTCTGCTTACTCCCCTACCCTGCTCGAGAGCGAGATTTTTGGTCATGAAAAAGGGGCTTTCACCGGTGCTACCCATCAGAAAAAGGGCCGGATCGAACGTGCTAATGCCGGCACACTTTTCCTGGACGAAATTGGGGAGATAGCTCCTTCCGTACAGATATTCCTTCTGCGGTTCCTCCAGGATCACTGCTTCGAGAGAGTCGGAGGGGAGAAGGTCATTTCGGTCGATGTCAGGGTTCTTGCGGC
>Ga0187867_10003367_pt1 | contig 12842 bp, 10 predicted proteins | sample June2016WEW_13_1_FD_132976 | JGI IMG/M metagenome (GOLD analysis project Ga0187867, IMG submission 132976) | Peatland microbial communities from SPRUCE experiment site at the Marcell Experimental Forest, Minnesota, USA - June2016WEW_13_10 | ecosystem: Environmental > Terrestrial > Soil >... | reverse complement strand
GGAAAGGCTGCCGCCGGCCGATTTGAGCTTCTTGCCGACGACCAGGATACTCCTCAGTCCTGCGCTGCTCATGTATTCCAACCCCGCAAGATCCACAACGAGCATGGATTCACCCTGTTGTATGGATTCCAGGCAAAATTTCTCAAATTCCGTAGCTGTAGTCGCGTCCAATCGGCCGCCGGCCTTCACTATGAAAAATTTGTCCTGCTTGAAACCTTTTAATTCCATGCCGATTTCCCCTTTATTCTGAATCTTTGGATGAATCTCCGGATGCTCAAACCTTTGCACCGGTGAATGAGAGTGCGAGCACTGTTATGTCATCCGCCTGAGCAATGCCCGATGAGAACAGTTTGACGGATGCAAGGATCTCCGTCGCTATTCCTTCGGCGGAAAGCGACGAGCAGGACCGGACCGTAGCCATGAGATTTTCGTGAGAATAGAGCTCTCCAGCGGCATTCACTGCCTCCGTGACCCCGTCCGTATAGACAATTAACATGTCTCCCGGCTTAAGCTCGATTTCCATGGTTTGATAACTTGATGCCTCCTCAACTCCAAGGAGGAATCCTTCGGGGACTGGGAGAAACTCGGGCTGTCCATCCCGCCTGACGATGATCGGATGTTCATGACCGGCGTTGGAATACTTAAGCCTGCCTGTCCGGAGGTCGAGAACGCCGCAAAATACCGTAACGAACATCATGGAGTCATTCTCGCCGCACAGTTCCAGATTGCACCTGTTCAGTATCACGGAAGGACCCGTGCCGGTCTCCGCGATGCCCTTGAGAAGCGTCTTCGTCACAGCCATGAAAAGCGCTGCCGGAATTCCTTTATCCGAAACATCGCCGACGGCGAAAAACAGGTGGTCATCGTCAATCAGGGAGTAATCATACAGATCTCCGCCGATTTCTCTTGCGGGCTCAAGTCTGGCGGATATCTCCATCCGGTTCTTCCCCGGCAAGGGCGGGAATGCCTTGGGAAGGAAACTCATCTGGATATTTCGGGCAATTTTCAGTTCGCTTTCTATTCTTTCCTTGGCTGCGGTCGTTTCAGTAAGGTGTTTGATATAGTCCTTGAGGGCAAGGCGCATCTCTTCGAATGAACGGGCCAATGTGCCTATTTCATCGCCCCTTAGAATATCGGGCAGTCTGGTGTCGAGGTTGCCCCGGGCAATCTCGACGGTTGTCGCAGACAGCTCTTTAAGAGGCCGGGTAATCCTGCGGGCGATCAGCATTACCATGATTGTCAGCAGGAAAACGCCGGCAAGCCCTATCAGGATGACCATGCGGCCAAGGCGGTTTACGCCTTCGAGCAACTCATGCTCCGGGATAACGACACCGAGCGACCACCCGATCGATGAGAGCGGGGCATAATAGAGCCTGCATTTGTCTCGAAGCAACAAGCCGCTTTGCAGGGCCACCAGGCCCTCGCCGCCGTTGATCATATCCTTCCCGATCCGGCGAAGCAGGCTGCTCTTTTTTTCTTCGGCAATGCTGAATATGGAATTAGTCATGACCAGGCGGCTGTCGGGATGAGTGATGAATACGCCGTTCCGGGAAATCAGGAAGGCGTAACCCGATCGGTACAGTCTGATGGCCGAAACTATCTCCTGCAGTCCATTCAATGCGATGTTCGAGGTTACTACACCCTGGAACCGCTTTTCGCCGTCCTTGCCTTTGTAGAAGGGGACCGAAAAGGAGGCCATGATCATGTTTCCGCCGCCTTCATCATAGTACGGCTCGGTCCACGCCGCTCGATTCAGTTCCATGGGGATCTGGTACCAGTCCATCGTGAAATAATGATAGGACGCATCGCCGAGCATAACATTCATGAGATGGCCGTCATGTTTTCTGCAGCAGTAAGGTGCGAAATAGTGGGCGCCCGCAGCGAAAGCATCAGGCTCGAAGGCTATCGCGGCCCCGTAGATTTCAGGATTTGCTGAAACCATCCGCTCCACGAGCCGAACGATATCCTCTGCTTCAAAATTCCTCGCCGAAAGGAGGGATGCGTAATTCAGCGGGACTTTTCCCACGCCCACCAGCACCTTCTCAATCTGGTACACTGTGGAATGAGTTAAGTTGCGGGCATTCTCCTCGGCGTATTGCATCATGGAATCTTTTGAGGAGAGATAAAAGTAGGCGAACGCTGCAAGAAGCACGGCCATTGTGCCGGAAAGGGTAAACAGGATGAGTTTGAATGCGAGGCCTCTATTTTTCATCGGCGGCCGCACAGTTTTCAACGAAGTCCGAATAAGCGGGAATAGTGACGATAAGGCCGTTCGCCATGAGTTCTCCGGCGACAGCTTTGTAGTCATCCTCTTTTAATAGCGTTTGATACCCTCCGGATTCGGGCAGATCGATCACTTCGCGCATGTGTTCGAGCATCCACTTCTGATGGGGCCGGTTCGTGGGAAGCTTGGCCTCATTTACATATTTCATGACAATATCGAGCGCCTCCTCCTGATGATCGAAAGCATATCTCCAGCCTTCGAGGGATGCTCGAACAAAGCGGCAGCAAGTTTGAGGGTCTTTCTTGAATGTTGTTTCCAAACAGTATATGCCGTCTTCCGGAAGATTGAACCCGAGATCGGAAAGGTGGAATACCACGAGATCTTCGGGCTCCACTCCAGCGTCCAGGATGGCATGATACTCGTTGTACCACATTGCCGAAACCACATCCACGCCGCCCCTCAGGAAAAGGTTGACTGTCGAGGTCTGTGGAATCACGGTAACCTGCAAGCCATATCTCCTGAAAAGGGCCGTGGGCATTATGCTTAGTTCCGCTCCCCAAAGTTGGATCTTTTTGCCCCTTAGGTCCTGCCAGGAATTGATGCCGCTCGATTTTTTCGCGATCAGCACTTGCGAGGACCTCGAAAGAATCTGGCCGACATTGACCAGCCGGGTTCCTTTTGCCCGTTCGACGATTGCGGTCGAGAGAAACATTGTGGCAAAATCGGCGGCGCCGTTCTTGAGCCATTCAGCCGAAGGCCTTTCGGGTCCGCCCCGGAGAATGTTTACCTCGAGACCGTATCTTTCGTAAAAACCCTTTTCAAAGGCGACATAGTAGCCGGCAAACTGGGCTTGGGGTAACCACTGCGGAACGAATGAAACCTGCCTCCGGTCTTGATCCGCATTGGCATTCCCCAGCATGGCAAGGATAAAAAAGAAGACGGCTATGACTTCAGCAACAGTTCTCATTAGACTTTCGATTTAGATGCGATAGAAAATTACCTCAGCTAATCCAATATCGTGGAAATTGCCGTGAAATTCAAGAGCGTAGTCAGGGCGATGGGATTTCCCGATACAAAGTGAAATCTGAACCGCCGCATAAAGTGGAACTTGCTTCCTTCAGACCGAATAGGGAGGGAACCCGGATCACAGACGAATCACGCTCCGCGAGTCCCATGCTGGCTTAGAGCTATATTTCCAGCCCAAAAACATGCTTCTACGCTCTAATAAGGAGTATTTTCTTAACTTTTACCCATGGACACCGATCTATTACCTTGACTCGACCTGAAATAAACAAAAGGAGACTCTTTTGAGCATGCCAATTCGATGTTATTCCTCTACTTGTGTAAATGGTGGTGATGCCCTCTTCCACTTTGTTAATCTTGCAGCCGCTCGCATCCGGTGGATCATGCAAAAGAAAATGGGCCTCCTTTTCCTGGCCTGTCTTCTCGTATGCGCTGGGGCCCATGCCTCATATGCCCAACAGGGAAAGACTCTAACACAGGTTTCGACCATCGATGCCCTGCTGGGCGGAGTGTATGACGGCAAAATGTCCATAGGGCAATTGAAACTATACGGGGACACCGGCCTCGGGACTTTCGACGCGCTTGACGGAGAAATGGTCATGGTGGACGCAACGGCTTACCGGATTAGGGCCGACGGAACTGTTCAGATTGCCGGTCCGGCCGAAACGACGCCTTTTGCGGCAGTCACTTTCTTCGATGCCGACCTGGAAAAAACCTTGCCGGGCTGCACCGGTATGGAGGAACTGACCAGGCAAATCGACGCCGTTCTCCCCACCCCGAATCTCATTTATGTGCTGAGGATAGAAGGAACGTTCAAGGAAGTCATAACGCGGAGCGTGCCCAGGCAGGAAAAACCCTACAAACCGCTCACCGAGATCGTCAAGAGCCAACCGACATTCAAATTTGAAAACGTGGAGGGAGTAGTTGTCGGACTTCGATGCCCTGCCTTCATGAAAGGAATCAACGTTCCCGGCTACCACCTGCATTTCCTGACAAGGGACAGGAAGGCCGGAGGGCACGTGTTGGATATTTCCGTCAGCCACGCAGTCGTGAAGGTGGACACGACCAGCAATTTCTACATGGTTCTGCCCGAAGACCAGGATTTCTACAAAGTCGATATGGAGAAGGACTTATCTGGTGATGTGACCGCAGTCGAATCCATGAAGAAGTGAGCCAAGAGACCAAAAAATTCGTTAACCCGCTCAGGTCCGGGACATTGATTTGCCCTTTATCCCGGATTTCCGCCCGGCGCATGGAGGTCGCCGTCCGGTCCGCGCAATATCCAACCGGCACCGTGAAAATTAAATAATCAGGCTCCACCACCCCGCGCGGCTGTATCCGTTTCGGCTTGCAATCCCTGTTAATTCCGGTCTAAAGCATTGTCTCTTTTTCGATGGTTGTCGACTCTTAGCTTCCAACCCGTAAGACAACTTGTCCATTTCCTTCAGACCCCTGCTGCATTTCTTTGCCTTCCATCCCCATTTGTGTAAATAATGACCGGCGCGATTACAAATTAACTCCATGTAAGATCCGCTTCGATCTTGCAGCACTTGGGACCCTGAATTCGGATAAATCCGCCAAGATTATCTTCTGCAAAGAGCTTTCGCTCGACGGCAGGGTGAAGCCGAGTGCCTGCCGATGGTTATCCAGGCGAGGGACAGCGGCTACAGCGAATTCATTCTCCTGCCGCAAACGCCGAAGAGGGCTGCTGTTTTGAGCTATGATAAACACCCTCCGACTAGGGGATGATTTTGGAAATCTTGTTGCCGGCGATGACAGCCGCAAAAGAAACGGAATCTGAGGCTGAATGTGACCGCAACGGCCAATGGCCGGACATTGCGGCGCAGTGGCGCCGGATAGGACCTCCCCTGCGCCCAACGGCCCAAGATATTAATTTCTGTCTTGACGCCGTTCTGGAGTGGGTCCGTAATCGGGGAGCACCGCCGCGCGTCCTGCTGCTTGGGGTGACCCCGGAGCTTTATCACCTGCCTTGGCCGCATGGGACGGATTTCCTCTCTGTGGATCGCACGCCGGAAATGATCGACCACGTCTGGCCTGGACCCAAAGACAGGGTTTTGTGCAGCGATTGGAGCTGGATGCGCCTACCCGACCATTCCCGCGATATTGTGCTCTGCGATGGAGGTTTGCACCTGCTGGCCTACCCGGAAGAACAACAGCGGGTGGCTCACCTGTTAAAACGGATCGTTTCGGATCATGGGATTTGCATTTTCCGTCTCTATGTCCCGCCGCCATACAGGGAGTCTCTGGATTCCGTAGTCAGGGATATGATGGACGGGAATATATCCAGCCTGAATATCCTCAAGCTCCGGCTTGGCATGTCCTTGTTGAACAGTACTGCTGAAGGAGTGGAGTTGGATGCTGTCTGGCGCGCGATTCACGCGGCAGTCCCGGAACTGCGAAAATTGGCCTCCAGACTCGATTGGTCGCTCGATCATATCATGGCCATAAACACATACAGAGGATCGAGGGCAAGATACTTCTTCTCAACGATTGAGCAGATTTGCGCTCTTTTCTGCGCCGGACAAGGAGGCTTCGAAATCCATAATGTTCTCGTACCAACCTACGAACTGGGCGAGCGCTGCCCAACTCTGATTTTAAAGCGTCTTTCCGGGAGAACCGCGAGAGTAAATAGATGAAACGCATAGTAATTCTGCTCCATGAACACCAAAGGCTCGAGACATCTTATCTGCTGGATGCCCTCCGCATAGAATGGCAGAAGCGTGGCCTTACTGTCTCGAGTGTCAACGGTATCAGACGCATCGACACCGACCTTGTGTTTCCACATATTGATCTTACGTTCACACCTCCCCGATTCGCAAGATACTTGCAAACTTTGCCTGCCGTCGTAAACCGCAATGTTCTTGACATCTCGAAACGTAGCTTCAGCACGCTGCAGCTTAGCGGCAAAGAAAACTACCGAGGGCCCGTCATAGTGAAAACCGATAAAAACGCCGGTGGCTCGCCGGAATATAATCTTTTTCATAGCCGGTACCCTGGAATTGCCCGGCGTTGGCAGAAAATTTTGCTGAAGTCTGAGAAAGTACTGGGACAGTTTGCGTGCAGGAGACAACTCGGCAAGTACCCTATTTTTGAAAGTCTTGAGGATGTTCCGGCCGGTGTGTTCCGAAATCGGGCGCTTGTTGTCGAAAAATTCCTGCCGGAGAAGGAAGGCGATAGATACTTCATCCGCCATTACCTGTTTCTCGGGGACCGCGCTCGCAGCGTTCGGGTCGCTGGCCCGGAGCCGTTTCTTAAAAGGCAGGGATGCACTTCCATTGATGAGGGATGTACGGTTCCGGAAGAAGTTATCAGCCTCCGCCGCAGGCTCGGCCTGGACTACGGCAAAATTGATTATACCCTTCACGACGGCCGGGCAGCCATCCTGGACATAAACCGAACAATGTTTGGCCCGGGCACGCCCGATGCCACAGCACGCACTGTCGGCGATCTGGTGGACGGGATTTGGTCGCTTTTCCCGAAATAATTGAAAAGGGGCCACCCTTTTCATGAGGTTCACTCTAATCAGCATTCCGGCTTCGGATTGAAAACGCCTTTCTAAGCGGAATTTCATTTATGTTAAATTTCCCGCAGGTATTTGGGTCTCTTCTTGTTCTCGCATCAACAGCGTCCCTTGCCGCACATCTGTTCGCGCGAGGAAAAGCAGCGATGCTTGAAACGGCCGGATTCTTCTTAGTCACCTTGATCGGGCTGGCACTGGTCCTGTCAGGAAAGAAGCGGACCAAAACTCAAGCCGGTTCAGCCAATCCGGTGACAGTCCATGATCTGTTGAATGGTTACCGCAGCACGGTTCTGCTGTATCTGGCAGCAAAGCTCGGGGTTGCCGATCTCCTGGCCGATGGGCCCCGCAGCAGCTCCGAGCTGGCCGGATTATTAAGAGCGCACGAGCCTTATCTTCACCGTGTTTTGCGAGGTCTGGTGGCGCTTGACGCATGCACGGAAAGTCCTGAGGGGCTATTTGAACTAACCGGGGTGGGAAGATCCCTGCGGACCGGTAAACCAGATTCCCTTTGCGCCTTCGCAATCCTCTGCGGTGAGGAATTTATGAGCGCCTGGTTGGGCCTCGCTCACAGCGTAATGTCCGGCGAGACCGCATTTGACCATGTCTTTGGCATGAGTCAATGGGAACATCGAAAACAGCATTTCGACCTGAATCATAATTTCAATGAGTGGCTAACATCGATGACGAACCGTGTCGCGATGGATCTTCTGGCTGTCTATGATTTTTCGTCTCATCACATTATTATTGACGTGGGGGGAGGCCATGGAGCCCTGATTACCGCCATCCTGAATGCCTATCCTGCGGCTGCAGGCATTTTGTTCGACCAGGCGCACGTAATTTCCGGAGCCTTACCTCTTATTGAGGCTGAGGGAGTCGGTTCAAGATGCCGGATTGTTGGGGGAAGCTTCTTTGACGGTATCCCCGGCGGAATCGATGCCTGCATCCTCAAGAGCGTTATTCATGACTGGGACGATGAACGAAGCCTCGTTATCCTGAAGAATTGCCGTAAGGCATTGAATGAAAACGGCAAGTTGCTCCTGATTGAACGCATTCTGCCCGACAGGGTTGAGCATGATCCACAGGTGATTTTAATAGATTTGCATATGCTGGCGCTCACTGGCGGACGTGAACGTACCGAAAGGGAATTTAGAATACTCTGCGAAGCTGCCGGTTTCACGATAGGAAGGATTATCCCGACACAATCCGGATACAGAATCATCGAGGGGCTGGTTGCGAGATAAAAACGACGCATCCTGCGGGTCCAGCGGAATTGGTGGACCCGGATCAGCGCAAGCTGGTTCGTGTCAATCCTGGAACCCGGATGAACGCAGGAGAATTTCACCTTATCAACGTAGGAGAATTTCACCTTGTAAGACGCTAGCAGTTTCCGAGCCGGAAACTGGTTCCTCCCCAATCACACATGAAAATTGGGATCGAGGCCATGTGGATTTGTGAAACCGAAAAAGGTGTGTTCTGGATACGGTTCGTACCTCGGGGCCGGGGTGTCTTTGTTTTAGGAATAGAGGGCCTGGAGTTGGGGTCGTACATGTCGCCGGAAGCCGCGGCCGATGATGTCTATCTTCAAGAGACTGGCTTTCCAGCCTGGGATTGTGCTACAGAAGTACAAAAGCCCGCCGACTTCTCCGACTGGAAGCGGCTCGACTGTGCGGATTGGGACTGCCGGATGTGAACGGGCGGCGAAAATTTCCCTGCGCCTGGCATTTTCAGGCTCCGTTCATCAAAATGGGGCAGCATTTAGGAGTACCGTCAATTTGCAATTGCCAATGGGGTCGGGTCGGGTCCAACCCCATTTGTTACTTACAGCTCCACTCTCCTTTGCTGGATGATGCCGTTTCCGATGCGGGTCAGAGTTTCAACCAGCCAAACGTGGATCAAATTATTGTCTTGCATATTGATATATTTACCGTGAAAATTTTTGCCCTTTGGCAATGAAGAGACAAACCTCTTCTGCCCTGATGCCGTTCAACGTTAGACTTGCCGTTTTAAAAAGGGATTTGACATGACGACACCGATTCAGCAAAAAATTCGAGACAAAAAAAGGACCCCCGGACAGATCGCGGAAATGGTCAATTCCGGAGACTGGATCAATAGTGGAAGCACCGGCGGGGACTCAACGGTATGCACCGAAGCCGTGGCCAAAAGACTGGGACCGGGGCCTTCAGATCTCAAAGATATCGAATTCTGGTTATACGCTCAGTTCTACCCTCATTACGAGCTGCAGGAAATAGATCCCGCCGAGCAATATCACTGCGTCCACGAATACTTCTTCTTCCCGTGGAACCGCAAGGCCCGAGAGTCCAACAACGTCACGGACTGGGCGCAATGGGGCTGGGCCTATGGAATGTGGGCCCACCATTACAGGTTTATCAATGCCGTTAGGGAAAAGCGCGGCATCGACTGGTGGTTCAATGCGGCAACGATGCCGGACAGCCACGGGTTTTTCAACATGTCTTACGGCACGAACAACTGCAACATTTTCAGACAAACCGCAAAAAAAACCGTCTTCGAAGTCCGGAGCGATTACCCTTGGGCCGAAGCAGGGCGTTTCAACACCATCCATATCGACGATATAGACTACTGGGTCGAGGTCGACTGCGAAAAGTACCGATGGCCCCAGATCGACGAGCGTTCCATAAAGCCAAGGCAAGAAGAAGAAGCAATTGCGAAGAACATAATGACAATTATGCGCGACCGTGACGTTATTCAGCTCGGCATCGGCTCACTTCCCTCCGCCTGTGCCGCCGCAATGGGGAGCGCGGGGTTCAAGGATCTCGGAATCCACACGGAAATGCTGAACTATGGGCTCATAAAGCTCATCGAATCCGGCCAGGTTACCAACGCGTATAAAAATATCGACCGTGGGAAAAGCGTTTGGACGTTTGCGTTCCCGGTGGATGTGAAATGGTACTTCGATACTATCGATCGCAATCAGCGCCTGGCAGCTTATGACATCAGCTATACCAATAACCTGCATGTCCTGACCAGGATCGACAACATGATCGCCATCAACAATTGTGTGGCTGTCGATCTGCTCGGGCAGCAGTGCGCCGGGTTCTATGAAGGGCGGCCCATTTCCAGCACCGGGGGGTATTTCCAGTTTATGACTTTCTGTGCCATGTCCAGGGGAGGCAGGGGTGTAGCGTCAATGACCTCGAGGAGCAAACATGGAACTTCAAGGATCGTTCCTTTTCTTCCCCAAGGATCAGTCGTGGACGTGCCTGCCCAGCTTGCAAACTACGTATGCACCGAGTTCGGTATTGTGAACCTCAGAGGTCTGTGCGGTTATGAGAGGGCGAGCGCCCTGATCTCCATTGCTCATCCGGACGATCGGGAATGGCTGGAAAGAGAAGCACACAAGCACGGACTTCTACCGCCCAAATTCCCTGTCCCGATGTTCTCTGAAAGGGAAAACGATTGCAGAAGGTATCCTTCTTACGAGGAAAGAAGGGCCTACAAACTGCCGTTTAACAGCGAGATCTGGGGATGCGACTGGGACCCCTACCAGTCGGGTAAGTAAGAGTGAGCAATCTTTCCCGGCAAGGTTCCATCCGGAAGAATTCGCCACCTTGTCCGGGGAGTTGGATCGAGGCGGGGCTTTGCACTGAACAAAGCCCGCCTCAGCTTTATGATCGATAATCCTTAGTACATCAGCCACTTACCCATAAAGAATGTGTAGAGGATACCCAAGATGTACTTTCGAGCCCTTTAAATCTGTTCGTGATGCGAACTGCCACTCAGTGAGTTTGTGACTCTTGTCAATTTCAAAAGAATCCTTCTTTCCTACGCGGCCCGTGCCATCTCGACCTCCTCCTTCGTTGCCACGTACGGAAACGCCTTGGATGGCTTTGAGGTGACCGACTCTTTGCCGATGCCAAGGCGGATAGGCGTGTTCGACGCGATCGTGAACATGACATCCGGCGCATTGTCCGTCAGAGAGCGGCCGTTCCACTCAGCGATGCCAAACACGGCCGGAGTACCGACGGTATAGGAGAGGATATTCGGCAAAAACCGATGTGCCACTTTCTCCGCATAAGCGCGAGGATCTTCCGCTGTTCCATTGGCCCTAACGGCGCCAGCTACTGCCTTGATGATGGTCTCGCCAAATCACGCGAAATCGTCGGCCGGACGCCCTGAATTGAGTCGATTGCCGAGATCTTCGTTGTACTGAGTGAACAGCGGATGGATCATCGGAAGTCCAACGCGGTTGATTGAGCGCCAGCCTCCGGCGTCTGTAGCGAGCGACGTCACGGCCCACACACCGATACGGCCGTTGTGGCCGGCGCCGGGGAGCAGGTCTGAGTCAGCAACCTCCAGCACAATAGAATATACGCTGTGACCGGCAAATAGATTTCTTGCCTTGCCTGGATCCCAACCGGATAGATCAACAATGGTGCCGTCCTGGAACGCGTGCCCGACCGCATGCAATACGTCGGGCTCGATCCAGAACGGATCGTTCGCCTTGCCGGCCCAAATACGAAGGCCGGATGCTTTGTTGATGGTTTCATTGGTGGAACCCTGCGCGATCACCATACCAGCCGCGCGAGGGTCAGCGGCCTCAGGTCCCGCAAGCCGGCGCAGAACAAAGCGCTGCTTGCCGGCTGCGTCGCGCTCGTCGAATGTGATGCGGTATGTGAGGTCTTCGACCGCATCACCATCCAAGTCGATTTTGAATTCATACATCCCCTCGGGATGATACCCCGGGACAGGAATGTCGCCGGCGATTGAGTGGCATACGTTAATCACGAACGCTGTGCCGGTTTCACCGCGGAAGCTATACAGGTCGGTGATATCGAGGCGAACGTCTTGTCGCGCGATTGGCGAATCGAGATGGTGGGACATGTTATGCTCCTTCGTTCTATTTTTAGTTACTCGGAAGTTTCACCTAAGCCTTGAAGAATGCGGACAGACCCGCGTTGCCCCGTTCCTTATGGGTCGAGGACAGGCTGTCGCTACCCCATAAAATGATGGTAATCATTACGGTCTTCGCAGCAAGCAGTTGATAAATAAGGTATATTTCATTAATTTGATTTGGCATACTGAACATGCGCACTCTGTCCTGTGGGGATCAAGCACGGAAGGATGCAGGCGAAAACCCGCTCTAATTGGAAATGGGAACCTTGGTGAGCTACTAATTGCAGGGTTGTTTTATTACGCACTCTTCAGAATCGGGTTTTGAATGATGGTTACTCTGGACTGATGCCCCGCTTGAAGGCAAGGGCAATTTTCAACCTCGCTTGTCAAAGGTAAAAATCCTAATGAAGCTTATCTTTGATCCATCAAATCCAGTACTGGGCCACCGAGCGCGCCACACTAAGCAGAAAAGCATCTCGGCCATAAGCGGCCACAAGAGACAGTCCAACGGGGACACCTCTGACATTCCCCAGGGGCAACGTGACTTGAGGTAGACGTCCGATACCGGCAATGGAGGTAAGAGACAGGGTGCGAGGGTAATAAGAGCTCAGGGAGTTGGGGCTTCTGGCTTTATTTTCCAGCGTCCCTTTTTCTGGAGCAGGCGTTGGCGTGGTGGGCAGGCACAAAATATTATCGGGTCCAAGGAAGGCATTGAGGCGCCGCTGATAGTCCTCCCTGCGGCGACTGGCAGGCTCAATTTTTCGTCGGTCAAGATTGCGTGTTAACTCGAAATTGTTTTGGGTGCGTGGTCCAAAGGCAGGTCTCCTCTCTTCCACCCAACTCCCCAGGGAACTCCAAATTTCTGCCCACTGAAGAGTGCAGAAAGTATCAAACCAAGTAGTGAGTGCAGCATCTGAAGCCTCCCTGTCGATTTCTCGAATAGAAGTTCCCTGCACCTTACAGCCTAAAAACTCTTGAATCGACTGCAATGGCCCGGAGAAGGCTTGCTGCACCTCAGCATCACAGAGGGTCATTACCTCCTGGAATACATATATGGTCCCCACAGATGCCTGCGTTGGGACCGGAAAGGAGAGCAAAGACTCGGCCACTTTCGTCAAGCCATCAATCGTATAGGCCAGAATTCCGACTGTGTCGAAAGTGGGCGCAAAGGGCATCACACCG